>Ga0315282_10001206_pt1 | contig 49744 bp, 47 predicted proteins | sample YL17G07_20_MG_FD_203693 | JGI IMG/M metagenome (GOLD analysis project Ga0315282, IMG submission 203693) | Sediment microbial communities from Yellowstone Lake, YNP, Wyoming, USA - YL17G07_20 | ecosystem: Environmental > Aquatic > Freshwater > Lake > Sediment | place: USA: Wyoming | collected...
TGAAGCAGATGTGGGATAGGGGTCTAATCTATCAAGGCTATAAGGTAACCCCCCACTGCCCCAGGTGTGGCACCTCACTCAGCTCCCACGAGGTTGCCCTGGGCTATCGGGATGATGCCGAAGACCCGTCAGTTTACATAAAGTTTAAGGTTGCGAAATCAGTGTATACAAGCCCTGGTTTTCTGGAACAACTGCGAAATCGTTATGGCGATAGAGAAGCCGATTTTGCCAAATGGCTTCTTGACCTTGTTGGAGACAAGGATGTTTACCTGCTGGCATGGACGACTACCCCATGGACTTTGCCTGGAAATACTGCCCTGGCGGTGGCTGCTGATGCTGAATATGTTCTTGTGGAAGTTGATAATGAGTACCTCATTTTGGCTTCAGCCCGACTGGAACAAGTAGGACTCAGTAATGCTCCTGTAACTGCCAAGGTCAGTGGCAGTGACTTGATAGAACTTAGATATGAACCTCTATTTAATCCTTTTGACTTTGGAGTAACTGTTAGTAGGATGGACATGTGGGAAAGAGCTGACATATGGGAAGAAGCTAAAGAACCTTCGTCCAATGTTAAGTGGAAGCAACTGGGCTTTTTTAATTATCCGCTGATTGCGGGTGATTTTGTATCTATGGGGGAGGGGGCGGGCATTGTCCACATTGCGCCGGCTTATGGTGAAGTAGACTACGAAGCTGGGATAGAAAATGCTTTGGATTTTGTCCACCCGGTAGATTTGCAAGGCAAAATTACTGGCAGTTATCCCTTCTCAGGAAAGTTTGTCAAAGACGCTGATGAAGATATTATCGCTGATTTGAAGTACAGGGGGCTACTATTTCGCAGTGAGAAGATTCGCCATACCTATCCCTTCTGCTGGCGGTGTGAGACGCCACTCCTCTATTATGCCAAGCAGACCTGGTATATCAAGACGACTGCAGTGAAAGACGACCTTATTGCTAGAAATGACGAGATAAACTGGTATCCGGAGCATATCAAGTATGGGCGGTTTGGCGATTGGCTTCAGAATAATGTGGACTGGGCATTCTCCCGTGAGAGGTATTGGGGAACGCCACTCCCAGTCTGGCATTGTGAGTCCTGTGGCAACTATGAATGCGTGGGCAGCGTAAGAGAGTTAGAAAGCAAGTCCGGGTTCTCTGGGTTTAAGCAACCTTTAGATTTGCACCGTCCCTTTGTTGACGAGCTAACCTTTAATTGCTCCAAGTGTGGGGCAACCATGATGCGGCTGGCGGAGGTGATTGACTGCTGGTTTGATTCGGGAGCCATGCCGATAGGGCAGTGGCACTATCCCTTTGACAATGATACCTTGCTTGAGGATGGAAGATTTCCCGCCAATTATATCAGTGAAGCGGTTGACCAGACTAGAGGATGGTTTTATAGCCTTCATGCTATATCTACCCTTCTGTTTAACCGCCCCTGTTTCAAGAATGTTATCTGCCTGGGGCACATCCTTGATGCCAGGGGGGAGAAAATGAGTAAGGCTAAGGGGAATGTGATTGAGCCGTGGGCGGTAGTCAATAAGTATGGGGCTGATGCCTTACGCTGGTATTTTCTCACTGCCACGCCCCCGGGCAATGTGCGCCGCTTCTCTGAGGATGTGGTGGCTGAGGTAACACGCCACTTTTTCCTAACCCTGTGGAATGTCTATTCCTTCTTCGTCACCTATGCTAATATAGACCACTTCACCCCCAGCGCCGAAGGGGCTTCAGTGGAGCAATCGGAGCTTGATAGGTGGATTATCTCTGAGCTTAATCAGCTTATAATTGACGTTGATGCCGGGCTAGATGCTTATAATCCCACTGAGGCAGGGAGAAAGATAGAGGATTTTGTCGACGCCCTGTCTAACTGGTATGTGCGAAGGAGTCGGCGGCGGTTCTGGAAGGGTGAGAGCGACGCCGATAAGCTGGCGGCATATAGTACTCTATATGAATGTCTGGTTACGCTATCAAAGCTGCTAGCCCCGTTTACCCCCTTTCTGGCTGAGGAGCTGTATCAAAACCTGGTCTGCCCGGTATTTCCCGAAGCCCCGAATAGTGTACACCTCGCCGATTTCCCGGTGGCTGATGTGACTAAGATTGATAAACAACTGGCTAATGACACTAGGTTGGCGATGAAAATATCAAGTCTGGGGCGGGCTGCCCGAAGCCAGGCTGGTATAAAAGTTCGCCAGCCTCTGGCTAAGGTCATAGTCAGCGTAGCAAGTAATAAGGAGCAGGAGAGTTTAGAGCGACTAAAGCCTCAGGTGCTGGAGGAGCTTAATGTGAAAAGTTTGGAGTTTGCTGACGAAGCGGCAGAGTTGGATAAGCCTGGTTACGTGGTCAGCTCCGAGGGTGGTTATATGGTGGCAGTCTCCACTGAGCTTTCGCCTGAGCTTAAAGCGGAGGGAATGGCACGGGAGATTGTACATCGGTTGCAGACAATGCGCCGCGCTGCCAGGTTTGATATTGCTGACCATATTATTACCTATTATCAGGGGGAGGCTTATATAAAGCAGGTAATGATGGATTTTGCCGATTATATCAAGCAAGAAACGCTATCCCAGCAGCTTATTGAGGGGGTTCCTGAAGAAGACGCCTTTACTGAGCGCTATAAGCTAAGTGGCTATGATATTCTACTGGGGGTTAAGAGATTAGGCTAAGGCGGTGGGCTTTTAGCCAGTGTAGCATAAGTGGTATGTGGGGTCTTGGTCTTACCCCGCCAGAAGGTTATTTTTACCTCCTGCCCAATCTGGCTGGAGTAGATGGCTTGAATTAATTCCTCAGCGGTAGTTATCTCTTCATCGTCAAAACCAGTTATAACATCGCCTGGCTTAATTCCAGCTTCTTTATCGGCTGGGCTGTCTGCGGTTACTTGGGTAACAAGTGCCCCCTTATCCACGGGTAAATTGTATCTAGAAGCAAGCCATTCGTTTACGGTGTAGAGTTCGCTCTCTATCCCGAGCCAGGGGCGGGTGACATAGCCCGGATTGATCAGGCTCTGAATAATCGGTCCCGCCGTCTTCATACTTATGGCATAGCCCATACCCTCAACGCCAGTAGCAGCAATTTTGATGCTGGTAATGCCGATGACCTCTCCCGCCATATTAACCAGTGGCCCGCCACTATTGCCTGGATTAATTGCGGCGCTGGTTTCAATAAGGTCATATAATGTCTGCCCTGAGGAGTCCTGTAATGATACCCCGAGGCGGCTGATGATGCCTTCTTTGGCACTTATCCCCAGACCCAGTGGGTTACCAATCGCCACTACCCAGTCACCTACCCTCAATTGGGAGGAATTACCAACACTAAGTGCAGTTAGGTTTCGGGCGTCAATCTTGACCACCGCCAGGTCACTGTAAGCATCAGCATGCACTGTTTGGGCGGGGAAGGTTCTGCCGTCAGCCAGGGTTACGGTGACACTCTCAGCCCCCTCTACCACATGATTGTTGGTTACGATAAGTCCATCTTTATCTATAATCCACCCTGAGCCAGCACCCTCCGCTTTCTGTGGCTGACCAAAGAAACCCGGCATTGTAACCTCAGTATTAATGGCTACCACCGAGGGCTTGACCTTGGCTACTACACTGGCAATATCAGGTAAGACCGGGGCATTACTTTCTATGGGTGGCGTCCAGTTAGACTCAATGGGGGTAGTAGAGGTTGGTGGTGAGCTGGGGGATGGCGCAGTAGGTATACTAGGCAGCAGGCAGCTACTGCCGAGAAGAAGGCATAAAACTAAAATAAGGCAGGTCAGTAGATATTTTATGTTTATCCTTTTCATAGATAAGCTTCTTACTTTGCCTTTAGTGATAATGATAGCATCTGAATATTAAAATATTATTAAGAATTGAGGGAGACTTTAGAATTTTCCACAACACATTCCTGTCTCACCTCCTTTTAGTCATTGTAGCACGCAGCTAGAATTTGGGCAAAGGTTTTTTGTCACTGTCCAGAGGTCGTTTAGCAACCTATCCCCCTCCCTGCTTCCCTTACTAAGGGAAGCAGGGAATATTTAATAAGAGAGGCGAAGCCTCTCTTTAACTCTCTTACTTTTGAGGGCGTCTGAATAGGGGCTTGTTACCCACATTTGCGCCTCTCTAAAATCCCCTTCCTCCTTTCTTCCCCCTCTCCTTCAGAAGGAGAGGGGGATTAAGGGGGTGAGGTTAATAAACAATCTCCTATCTGGTTGCTTTGCAAAGGTGGTAAAATCTGCTATAGTTTACCCCAGTTTCAATAAAGGAGGAGGGTCTTGGTGACCAGGCAGCAGATAATAGATAGGGCTAGGAGTGAAGGCAGGACGGTGTTGACTGAGATCGAGTCTAAAGAGGTTGTCAAACAGGCGGGGATAAGCATTATTGATACCAAGCTCGCCACATCTAAGGAGGAGGCGAGCTCCATAAGCCGTGAGTTTGGCTTCCCTGTGGTATTGAAGATAGCCTCACCGGATATTGTGCATAAAAGTGATGCCGGCGGAGTTAAGCTGGGATTGAAGACAGCAAAGCAGGTGGGCAAAGCCTATGACGACATTATAGAAATTATCAGGCAAAAGTATCCTCAGGCGAGGATTCACGGGGTATCGGTGCAGAGGATGGCTCGCCCCGGTGTAGAGGTAATTATTGGTATGTCCAAGGATGCCCAGTTTGGTCCCGTGCTTATGTTTGGTCTGGGTGGAATTCTGGTTGAGGTTCTTAAAGATGTCTCCTTCAGGATTGTTCCCTTAGCTAGAAGGGATGCTGCTGAGATGATACGGGAGATAAAGGGCTATCCTTTATTGGAAGGTTATAGGGGTCGGGAAGCGGTGGATATTTCCTATCTGGAGGAATTGTTAATCAAGGTCTCAGATTTTGTCGAGCAAAATCCTGAGGTGAAGGAGCTCGACCTCAACCCCATTTTTGCCTACAGCGATGGTGCTATAGCTGTAGATGCTAGAGTTATACTGGAGGAAGGCAAGTGATGAACCTAAGACTGATGCTTGAGGAGGCAGCACGGCGGTATGGGGGGAAGACGGCGGTGGCTATGGGCGACCGGAGGTTATCCTATGCCCAGTTGGATGAAGAGGCAAATAAGGTAGCCAATGCCTTATTGGGGATGGGAGTTAGGAAAGGCGACCGAGTGGCTATATTGTTGCCCAATAGCCCGGAATTTGCCGCTATCTACTTTGGGGTGGTCAAGATTGGAGGCATTGCTGTTCCACTGGATATCAGATATAAAATGGATGAGTTAGCCTCCCTGTTTGATAACTCTCAGCCCAAGGTGTTAGTGAGTGAAAGCCCCACTCTGGAGTCAATAGTTCCGGCTTTGAGCCGATTTAGCTACATTGAGCATGTTATAGACTTGAGTGGTAAGTATGAGGGCAAGTTCTTTAGTTATCAAAAGATTATGTCTGCCACTCCAGCACTGAAATCTGAGATAGAGCTGGAGCCCGGGGATATAGCCCATATTGCCTATACCTCAGGTCCTATTATTCGCCCTAGAGGGGTTATGTTATCTCATCAGAGCCTAGTCCAGGAGGCAGCTATATCGGGGGAGGGATTTCACCAGACCGATAAAGATATAGTGGTGCTGTTTGCCCTGCCCATGCATCATGCCTTTGGCTTGGTCGTAATATTGCTGACTGCAGTTTCCAAGGGTAGCACGGTGGTAATGTTACCCGGGTTATCTATTGATAGTCTTCTTGAGGTTATTGAGAAGGAAAAGGTAACCATATTTATGGGGGTGCCCTTTGTCTATTTGTTGCTGGTTGATAAGGCTGAGGCTGAGGGGATAAAGCATGATTTGAGTTCCCTCCGCCTGTGCGGCAGTGCTGGGGCGGCGATGCCGGCTGAGGTTTTGAAGAAATTTAGGCAACTTTTTAGTTTGGATGCCGTTGATTTTTGGGGCATGACCGAATCCTCAGCTCATGTTACCTGTCAGTCTCTTGATGGTGCGGGAAAGCCTGGCGCGGTGGGGAAGGCCTTACCTGGTTGGGAGCTGAAGATAGTGGATAATAATGGTAGGGAACTCCAGCTAAACCAGTCGGGTGAGATAATTGTTAGAGGTCCGATAATGAAGGGGTATTATAATAATCCTCAAGCTACGGCTGCGGTAATAAAGGACGGCTGGCTTTATACTGGTGACCTTGGCCGGGTTGATGAGGATGGGGAGGTGTTTCTCACCGGTATGAGCAAGGATATGATTATCGTAAAGGGTCAGAATGTCTATCCCCGTGATATTGAAGAGGTGTTGTATCGTCACCCCAAGGTCGCCGAGGTGGCAGTGGTTGGGCTTCCCGATGAAATACGGGGGGAGACAATTAAGGCTATTATAAGCCTGAAGGCGGGGGAGGTAGCTACGGAGCCTGAGATTAAACACTTCTGCCGGGAACATATGGCTGACTACAAAGTGCCCAGGCAGGTTAGCTTCGTGGATTCCTTACCCAAGATTGCCGGCAAAATTGATAAGAACAGCCTAAGACGGCTCGTTTAAGTTTGGATGGAGAAATAAAGGTGAAGAGAAGGGTAGTGATAACTGGGGTGGGGGCAATAACCCCTTTAGGGATAGGGGTGGAGGAAAGCTGGCAAGCCTTATGCCAGGGGAAATCGGGTATTGGCGCAGTTACCAGGTTTGATGCTAGCGATTTCCGAACCAGGATTGCTGGAGAAGTCAGGGGGTTTAACCCGTTGGATTTTATAGACAGGAAGCTAGTGAAAAGGGGAGACCGTTTCATCCATTTTGCTCTAGCTGCGACGCAGATGGCGATGGAGGATTCTGGTTTAACCATAAATGCCAGTAATAGCGAGAGGGTGGGGGTATCGATGGGGACAGCCATGGGAGGGATAGAAACTTTAGAGAAGAACCATCGGTTACTGCTTCAGGGTGCTCGCCATCAGATTTCCCCCTTTTTTATCCCCAGTTTCCTGGCTAATATGGCACCAGGACAGGTGGCTATTGAATTTGGGGCTAGGGGGGTGAATATGTGCTCGGTGACCGCCTGTGCCTCAGGGACACAGGCTATTGGAAATGCCTTTAGGGTTATCCAACGGGGTGAAGCTGATGCCATAATTGCCGGCGGGGCTGAGGCGGCTATTACCCCGGTTATATTTGCTGGACTGGATGTAATAAAGGTAATGACCGCTAGAAACGACGAGCCGGAGAAGGCTAGCCGTCCCTTTGACCGTGACCGCGATGGCTTTGTCATTAGTGAGGGGGCGGGGATAGTCATCTTGGAGGAGCTGGAGTTTGCCCTCAATAGAGGGGCTAAGATTTATGGCGAGGTATTGGGCTATGGTCTTAATAGTGATGCCTACCATATAACTGCCCCTGACCCTGATGGTAGGGGTGCAGCTAGCTGTATGAGAATGGCGCTTAAGGACGCTGGCATTTCCATTGATGGGGTTGACTATATTAATGCCCACGGCACATCAACAGTGCTAAATGACCTAGCTGAAACTCTGGCGATAAAGAGTGTCTTTGAAGGGCGGAGCCATCAGATACCGGTGAGTAGTAACAAATCAATGATAGGTCATTTGTGGGGTGCGGCTGGGGTGGTGGAGGCAATATTTTGCCTCCTGACTATTAACCGGGGTATTATCCCGCCGACCATTAATTATGAGACCCCAGACCCTGAGTGCGACCTTGACTATGTGCCCAATGTGGCGAGGAGAGCCGAGGTAAAGGTAGCCATCTCTAACTCCTTTGGCTTCGGTAGCACTAATGCCACCTTAATCCTCGGTCGGTTCCCGGCATAGTAAAATTTATTCCCTTGCAATTTATAGCAACATGTGTTATTATACATAGAGACACTAGGTATAAGTGAGGTTATAAATGGCACAAAGGCGTGAGTTAATTAAAGGCAGTATTGATTCCCTGCTTCTTTGCTTGATTGACCAACAGCCGATATATGGCTACCGGATTATTAAGGAGCTTGAGCGGAGGAGCCAGGGCTACTTCAAGTTTAAGGAGGGCACCCTTTACCCTGCTCTTCACCGCTTAGAGAAGGCGGGCTTAATTCGGGGCGAATGGCAGACGCTGCCCAGTGGGCGGCAGAGGAGATACTATCACATCACTGAAAAGGGGCTCCGTAGCCTGGTAACCGAGAGGAGCCAGTGGCGGGACTTTCTGGCTGCCATGAACCTAATTATTCAACCAGAGTCCACCTAATGTGAGGCGGATGAAATGCTAACTGTCCTCAGTAATTATCTGGATAGTGTAAGAGAGAACCTGAGGCTTGACCGTTCCTTAGAGAGCGAGGTTATCCACGAGCTGGAGACGCATATTGAGGACGAGCTCCAAGAACTACGGGAAGCTGGGCTCTCAGAAGAGGAAGCAGCTAATAACTGTTTGAAGCTTTTGGGCTCGGCTAAGGTAGTAGCCCGTCAAATATATGAAGCTCATAGCCAGGGAAGTTGGAGTCAAGCGCTATTAGCCGCCATGCCTCATATACTTTTTGGTCTGTTATTTGCTCTGAACTGGTGGCGGGGCATTGGCTGGCTATTAGGTATGCTGGTGCTAGTCCTCAGTATGGCAGTCTATGGCTGGTGGCGTGGTAAACCAACCTGGCTTTTCCCCTGGCTGGGTTATTCTTTACTGCCGGTGGTGGCTGCTGGCCTCCTGTTACTTTATCTGCCTGAGGGGTGGTCTTGGGTAGCAATACTCTTCTATATCCCACTGGCATTATGGCTGTTATATTCAATCACGGTTAAAACTATAAAGAGGGATTGGTTATATACCTCGCTGATGCTGCTCCCAGTGCCCACTATTATTGGTTGGTTCTTGGCTGTTGAGCCGGTGAATAAACTCCCAGAGCATTGGCTTCAACGCATCCAAGACTTTGCCCCCTGGATGGGATTGACCTTTCTCGCTTTAGCGTTAACTGTGGCTACGTTTATTCGTGTGAGAAAGCGCTGGTTAAGGGTATCAGTCTTGGTTGTATCAGGGCTAATAACTTTAATCATGGTCGCCTATTATACTAATGGCAAGCTTAGTCTACCCGCCTTCTTGATTCTAATTGTAGTAATGCTGCTTCTTCTACTTAGCCCGGCATTAGTGGAACGAACTCTGAGGCATACTGGGCAGCAATCAGCGGCTTAGGCAACTATCTCGCTGGGGGAAATATAGTGCAAAGGGTAGCTATTGTTACTGATAGTCTGTCTTGTCTAACCAGGGAATTGGTGGAGCAATACGGGATTAGGATTGTGCCTCTCAATATCCACTTTAATGGCAAGGTTTATAAAGACTGGGTGGATATAACCCCAACTGAGGCCTATGAGTTATTCTTGAAGGACCCTGAGTCCTGGGGCTCATCGGCACCATCGCCTATGGATTACCTTGAGGCTTACCGTGAAGTAAGCAATCGAGCCGAGAATATCCTCTGTGTTACTGCCTCATCTAGATTGAGTACAACGCATGATGTTGCCCGAATAGCTAAAGAGCAGGCTGAAGCTGAACTTCCCCAGATGTCTATTGAGATATCGGACTCCGAGACAGTTACTGCGGCTGAGGGCTTTGTTGCTTTAGCCGCGGCTCGAGCTGCAGCCGAAGGGAAAAGCCTGGCTGAGGTGGCTAAAGTCGCTGAGGAAGTGAGAGGCAAGGTCAGTATGGTGGCAGTTATGGATACCGTCCGCTATGTCTACCGTTCTGGGCGCATACCCAAGTTGGCAGCCAGGGCAGGCTCTATACTCAATATCAAGCCAATATTGTCTGTTTCCTCAGGGGTGGTGCGAACCGTCGGTCTAGCTAGAAGCAAAGTGCATGGCATAACTCGTTTGCTCAAAATGGTGAAAGACAAAGTGGGTCAGAGTCCGGTTCATATTGCTGTGATGCACGCCTATGCTTTGGAGGAAGCCCAGAGGCTAATGGAGCGGGTGGCATCTGAATTCAACTGCGTTGAGCTATGGCTTACCGAGTTTAGCCCGCTGATGGGATATGCCTGCGGCACCGGAACCTTAGGTCTGGCTTTTTATAAGGAGGGTTAGTGGTTAACGGGTTTATAGCTGTGGTTCTTGGCTATCTACTCGGTTCTATTCCATCGGCCTATATTGCCACCCGTGTGACTATGGGCAAGGACGTTCGCCAGTTGGGTGGGGGTAATGTCGGCGGTTTGAATGTCTACCGGGAGGTGGGGGCTATCCCTGCCGTGGTGGTTGGTATTGTTGACCTGGGTAAGGGGGCAGCCGCCGTAGCCATAGCTCAATGGCCATTGCATGTGTCCCCGCCCTTCGTTCTAGCCACTGCAGTGGCGGCAGTGGTTGGTCATAACTGGATGGTCTTCCTTAAGTTCAGCGGAGGGAAGGGTATGGGGGCTAGCATAGGTGCCCTATCGGTTCTGTTTTTTCTTCCCCCCTATAGGTATCCGCTGGGACTAGCCTTCCTCCTCGGCATAATTCTAATACCCATGGTAATCACCCGTAATGTTGCCCTGTCTATGTTCATTGGGTTCCTTTCGCTACCCTTCATTGGCTGGTTGGGCGTGAAATCTACACCATTTCTCATCTTCAGCATTGTCCTCGGCTTAATAATAGCGGTAAAATTTTTCCCCACAGCTAGAGTGGCTCTGGCTAGGGCTGAGAGCAAAAAGGACTTTATCTTTGACCGTTGGCAGAGAGGTAAAAGATAGCTAACTATCTGAGCTAGTGCGGATAGATTGGTGACCAGATTATCATGTTTCGTTTCTCTGCAGCTTTGACCCTATCCCCCTCAGCACCCTGAAAAATCTAAGATTTTTCAGGGAACCCGCTTTAGCTTTATGTGGTAACCCCATCCCCCTAACCCCCTTTCCCTAGAGGGAAAGGGGGAATTAGTTTTAAGAGGGGGCGAAGCCCCCTCTTTCTATCCCTCCCCCTCGCCTTAAAGGAGAGGGGGACTAAGGGGGTGAGGTGCAAGAAGTTGAGGTGCCACTAATCATATGAGCTAGCATGCTATCTAGCCAAAATAAGAGAAACATTCTATAATTGGGGTTGTGGACGACAGCCAGCTTATTTCTGATGTAGAGCGGCTAACTGAGAGCTTGGGGGAGCTTCCTGAGCCAGTAGTCAAGCCCACCTTTATTACCATCAGCGGGTTGCCTGGAACAGGAAAAACCTACTTTTGTAGTAAACTAGTTGAAAGGCTTTCCTTTCTTATTCTGGAAAGTGATGCCCTGCGCAAGACGCTTTTTTCATCGCCAAGCTATAGCTCAGAGGAGAGCTCGCGCCTTTTCCGGGCATTGCACCACCTTACTGAAAAGCTGCTTAAGAGTGGGATTTCCCTTATCCTGGATGCGACCAACCTATCCGAGCGATATCGGGAGCGCCTGTATAATATTGCCGACCGTCTGGATGTTAAGCTGATTCTGGTGCGGGTTGAGGCGCCTCCTCAGCTGGTATATGAACGGCTTAAGAACAGGGTAGAAGGAGCTAATCCCGAGAATAAATCAGACGCCGACTGGGGGGTGTATCAGAGGATGAAGTCCACAGTCCAGAAAATATGCCGTAACCACTATGCTGTGGATACCTCCAGAGATATTACCCCGGTAGTGGAGAAAATTGTTCGTGAGGTAAGACGTTAGGTTAAGGGGGACTAAAATGGAGATTGAGGTCATAGTTGGTAATATCACTAAGATTGACGCCGGGGCTATTATTATGGGCTTCTTTGACGGGATGGAGCGCCCTGAAGGTGACCTGGCGGTGATAGACGAGGCTTTAGACGGGGCTATCTCTCAGCTCATTGGTCAGGGTGAAATAAAAGGTAAACTCAATGAGGTAACTGTTATTCATAGCCTGGGTAAGCTCCCGGCAGCTAGGGTTGTAGTTTTGGGCTTGGGTAAAAGGGATGAGCTGTCTTGTGACCGGGTTCGGATGGCAGTGGGGGAGGCTTGCCGGCGTTTGCAGCAGCGGGGGATTAGCCATGCTGCCACTGTTGCTCTGGGAGCAGGGATAAGTGTGGATGTTGCTGCTCAGGCGGTGACCGAGGGTGCCCTGCTTGGCAGCTATTCCTTCCGCCGGCATATGACCAAGGAAGCCGAGCATGGCGAGCTTAAGCAACTTACCATTGTTGAAGCTGATGAGACTAAGCTGCCCCTTTTGCAACAGGGTAGCTATAAAGGCAGGGTTCTGGCTGAGGCAACTAAACTGGCTCGTGACATGGTCAATGAGCCAGCTAATTATATGACGCCGTCTCGTATGGCTGAGGTCGCCGCCAGCCTGGCTCAAACCTATGGGCTTGAACTTGAGGTTCTGGAGCGGGAGCAGATGCGGGAGCTAGGCATGGGGGTGCTGTTGGGGGTGACCCAGGGGAGCAGGCAACCGCCAAAATTCATTGTCCTCCATTATCGCCGGGACGATTCGGCTCAAATTGATTTAGCCCTGGTTGGTAAAGGGATAACCTTTGATTCCGGGGGTATTTCCATAAAGCCGTCAGAGGGGATGGAGGAGATGAAGAGCGATATGGCTGGGGGGGCAGTGGTTATGGCGGTGATAAGTGCTGTTGCTCAAATCAAGCCCAAGATTAACGTGGTGGCTATTGCCCCCTGCACCGAGAACCTGCCCAGCGGTGAAGCCCTGAAACCTGGCGATGTTCTAACCGCAATGAATGGTAAGACTATTGAGATTATCTCTACCGACGCCGAAGGGCGGTTAATCCTGGCTGATGCCTTAAGCTATGCCAATAAGCTTGGTGCCAAACGTATAGTTGATGTGGCAACGCTAACCGGGGCTTGCCATATAGCCCTGGGTAATGATTGTAGCGGTGTTTTTGGTAATAATCAGGAGCTGGTGGACAAGTTAATTGCCGCCAGTGTTGATGCTGGGGAGCTTATGTGGCAGTTGCCACTGTACGAGCAGGCTAAGGAGCAATTAAAGAGCGAGGTTGCCGATATTAAGAATGTGGGGGGTAAGTGGGGCGGGGCTATCACCGCCGCCCATTTTCTGGCTGAGTTTGCCGGTAATACACCCTGGGTTCACCTGGATATTGCTGGTACCAGTCTGAGCGAGAAAGACCGGGGTTACATAGTGAAAGGGGCAACCGGGGTAGCAGTGCGCACCCTGGTGAACCTTGCCCTTTCTCTGGCCAAATAGAAAGGGGGTTTGATTATGAAGATTAAATTCTTGGGGCACGCCACCTTTGTTATTACCTCAGACGCAGGAGTGAAGATAATACCCGACCCCTATGAGACCGGCCCTGATTTGACCTATGGGGAGATAACAGAATCGGCTGACATTGTTACTGTAAGCCACGACCATTCTGACCATGGCAATGTAGCTGCGGTGAAAGGTAATCCTGAGGTAGTTAGAAGGGCGGGCAGGACAAAAGCTAAGGGGATAGAGGTTAAAGGTATTGCTAGCTATCATGATGAGGCTAAAGGGAGGTTGAGGGGTAACAACACCATATTCTGCTTTGAGGTGGATGGGATAAGGGTCTGTCATCTTGGTGACCTGGGGCACTTGCTTGAGGGAAAGCAGGTTGAAGAGGTCGGTACTGTAGATATATTGCTCATCCCGGTAGGCGGTTATTATACCATTGATGCCAAAGCTGCCACCCAGGTTTGTAAACAGTTGAAGCCTAGGGTAATTATCCCGATGCACTACAGGACAGGGAAAGGCATCCCCGGCATTTTTGGGGTGGATGAATTCATAAAGGGTAAGAACAATGTAACCCGGCTGGATTCAAGCGAGGTTGAGTTCGAACGGGGGAAGCTACCAGCCACTACCCAAATCATAGTGCTGAAACCAGCGCTTTAGTGGTTGTCTGATAACCTATCCCCCTGACCCCCTTCCCTTAGTAAGGGAAGGGGTAAAAAGCCTCTCTTTAACTCTCCTACTTTTTGGGGGTGTCTAAGAGGGGCATTAGCCCCTCTCTAAAAACTCTCTTCCCCCCTCCTTTAAGAGGAGAGGGGGATAAAGCGGGTTCCCAGGAAAATCGAAGATTTTTCTGGGTGCTTAAAGGGAGTGAGGTTAATAAATAATCTTGGCTTCAGGCTGTTGACTATAGTGGTATAATAATATATAGGGGTGAGGTTAGAGGGGACTGAGAAGTATACTTTGAATATAAGTTGTATTGTTCTTGCTGGGGGCAAGGGTTTGCGTTTGGGGTGGGACAAGGTTCAGGAGGTTGTTGGCAGCAGTAATTTACTCCAGCGGGTAGTATCCCAACTTGGCTTCTTTAACAATGATATTATTGTAGTTACTGCTAGTGGGAAGTCCCTTCCCCAGTTTAGTGGCTACCCAAGGTTTAGAATAGTAACCGATATCTACCCAGGCAAAGGTGCCTTAGGTGGTATCTACACTGGATTAGCGGTATCAAACTCATTATATAACCTTATTGTCGCCTGTGATATGCCCTTCCTGAACCAAGCCCTGCTGCGTTATATGATACAGCTTTCGCCCGGTTTTGACCTTGTGGTTCCTCGGGTGGGTGACCTGGTTGAACCGCTTCATGCCGTTTACTCAAAGGGCTGCCTAGCTCCCATTGAGGGGCTGTTAAACCAGGGTGAGTTGAGGGTTAGCGCATTGTTTGATCTGGTCAAAGTCAGGTATGTTGAGGCTGATGAGATTGATAGTTTTGACCCCAAGCACTTGAGCTTTTTAAACATTAATACTAAGGCTGATTTGGCGATGGCACGGCAATTGGCAAAGGAGATAAGCGGTGATAAGTGTTGATGAGGCTCTGGAGAAGGTTCTCGCCCACGTAGACGTTCTTGAAGCTGAGGAGAGCCCCATTCTAGGCTGTCTGGGGCAGGTTTTGGCTGAGGACATATTTTCCACCGTTAACATCCCTCCGCTGGACAATTCAGCTATGGATGGCTATGCGGTTAGGTCGGTAGATACTCGGGGTGCTAGCCGGCAGTCTCCTCATTTTCTTCGCATTATTGGCACTGTCACTGCCGGTACTATTTCCAAGTCCGAGGTAAAACCGGGTATGGCTATTCGGATTATGACCGGGGCACCAATACCAAAGGGTGCTGATGGTGTGGTTAGGTTTGAGGATACCGATGAGTCGGAGCGCCAGGGTATTCCAGAAGAGATAGGCATTCTGACCGAGGTGAAGTCCGGCTCAGAAATCAGGCAGGCGGGTGAGGATATTACCGCCGGGTCATTGGTGCTAAGAAAAGGGACGGTAATCAGACCAGCAGAGGTTGGTGTCTTGGCGTCACTGGGTCGCAGTAAGGTGATGGTTATCCGCCGTCCGGTGGTGGCTATTTTAGCCACCGGAGACGAGGTGGTGGACATCACTCAGCCGCTACCTGAAGGTAAGATATATAACAGTAATAGTTATAGCGTGGCTGCCCTAGTTCTGCGCTATGGTGGTATTCCTAGATTATTGGGAATAGCCTTGGACACTGAGGATTCGCTGGTAGCTATGCTTCGCCTTGGGCTGGATGCTGATATGGTGATAACCTCTGGCGGCGTCTCGCTTGGCGATTACGATGTTGTGAGGGAGGTTTTGGCAAAGCAGGGCGAAATTATCTTTTGGCGAGTTCGGGAGAAGCCGGGGAGACCGCTGACCTTTGGTGTGATTAAGGGAAAAAGTAAGGCTGGCGGAGTCAGAAATATCCCCCTCTTTGGTCTAGCTGGTAATCCGGTTAGCTCCATGATTAACTTTGAGCTATTTGCTCGCCCGGCTATCCTTAAGATGATGGGTAAGAAAAATCTGGCTAAGCCCACAGTGAAGGCAGTGATTGAGGGTGCTATTAAAAATACTGATGGTCGCCGTGTCTTTACTCGAGTGACGGTGGAAAAGCGCGGCGGTCAATACTTTGCCCGGCTTACCGGTCCCCAGGGCTCGGGGATTCTAACCTCTATGGCCCGGGCTAACGGGCTGGTGATTGTTCCCGAGGATAAGCCTGAGGTGAAACCAGGGGATTTGGTTAGGGTGATGATGCTAGATTGGAGTGAAGAAGTAGAGTAATCGGTTGAGGAGGAAGGCTTGATTTTTGATGCTTTGGGGTTTGTCTTTGAACCACCGTCGGTAATATCCCGGGCGCGGCGTGTCTTGATTAAACCCAGCGCCGCTTACCCGGTATCATATCCGGTCACTACCAGTCAGGGGATGCTATCGGCGATAATAGATGGTATCAGGCAGATTAGTGATGCCGACATTCTACTACTTGAGGGTACCCTTGGAGGGGGTCCAGTCTTACCAATATACCAGACCCTGGGTTACAATTTTCCTCGGGTATTGACTCTGGATGTGAAGGACTGTGTCTGGGTAGAGGTAGATAATCCTCTACCTAAGCCCCTGGCGGTGCCTACCTTCTGGGTGCCTAATGTTATTTTATCTTGCGACTACTTGATAACTGTAGCTCCATTAAAGGTTATTAAGGGTAGCGGCAGCCTTAGCATAATGAACCTGCTTGGGGTTCTGCCGAGTAGCAAGTATGGGGGTGGGGCACCATGGGGCTGGGAAGCTTTATATAGTCTGGGGATAGATAAGGTGGTAGCTGACCTCTATTTTACCCTGCCCTTTGACCTAGGGATTATTGAAGCTCGCCAGAAGTTCATTGGACAAGATGACCCCACCCGTGGTGAGGTTGAGGAGTGTGGCAAGATTTTTGTTGGTGAGCCCTATGATGTAGATTGTGAGGCGTCACGGGTAATGGGGCTTAAGACAGATTACCTTGATTTGATTAGGGAAGCTAGGGTGGGGCTTGAAAGCTAGGCTATTTTGTGGGTGTAGGGTATGAGTAATAACCAACCAGTTCAGCGCTGGTTTATTGATTTAGATTGGCTTGAGCAGCATAATCGCTCGTTTTTTGCCCTGGCTCAGGGTTGCTTGTGCCCCAAGTGCAGCCAGCGGCTGAAGGAAGGGAAGAAACAGATTTCGGCGGCTAAACTTCTATCTAATATTAAGAATTGCTGTTCCCAGACGCCGGGGTTTATTACCGATAAGGCGCCTATTTTAGATAGTATATTTCTGCTTTTTCTGGCTAATGGTAACCAGCCTCTTGATTTGGAGGAACTGGGCAAGCACTTGAGTAAATGGCGGGGTGGTGATACCTACCGCACCTCGGTTGAGATTTTATCCCGCCTGCTCAAGAGTGACCAGCACTATGGGCTAAGGCAGGCTCCCTAATACCTTATACTGAAGTCGGAGTACTTTCCGGTATATTCCGGCCAGTTTGTAACTACCCTTTCCACTTTAGCTGTCGGCGGTCCGACCTTGAGGTAACCAATTAGCTTTTCTAGTTGCTTCCTTTCCCCCTCCGCCCGAACCTCTACTGCTTCATTGGGCAAATTTCGCACATAGCCGGTCAAGCCTAGCTCATCAGCCCGCCGGGAGACAAAGGCGCGGAAGAAGACGCCTTGAACATAGCCGTATACTATTGCCTGTACGGAGGCTAAATCAGTATTGCTCATTTTTATCTTATGGCGAACCTCAGTGGTAACGGGAATTGGTTTCTATCCAGTCGGTATAGACCATAGTGGTGAGCCAGGTCAATAGCGTCAGAGAACTCATGCTTGAGCACGGGGCGAGCCAGCTGCGGGATATCAAAAGCTTTATAGCAGGGGTGATACTGAGCCATAATGTTTAGGTAGGTATTGGTAGAGACCTCCTGGGCGAGGAACCTTACCACCTCCTTAGTTCCGGCTAGCCCGTTAGGTAACACCAGGTGACGCACCAGAAGACCGCGCTGAGCCACGCCCTGCTCATCTAGCTGGAGGTCGCCCACCTGACGGTGCATCTCCTTAACCGCAGCTTTATTTACCTTAGGGTAGTCCTTTACCCCCGATAGCTGCTCAGCGACCTTTTCATCGGAATACTTCATATCAGGCATATAGATATCAACAACACCGTCAAGTAGCTCCAGCGTTTCTATAGCATCATAGCCACCACTGTTATAGACCAGGGGGAGATGGAGTCCTTTATCCGCTGCCAGCTCTAGGGCATCCAGGATGTAAGGCACAACATGAGTCGGGCTGACCAGATTTATATTGTGGCAGCCCTTGGCCTGGAGTGAGAGCATCATCCCGGCTAGTTTCTCACTATCTACCGGGCTTCCCTCACCTAATTGGCTTATGGTGTAGTTCTGGCAAAAGATGCAGTGGAGATTACAGTAGGTGAAAAAGATTGTCCCTGAGCCATGCCTACCGACCAAGGGTGCTTCCTCGCCGAAGTGAGGACCATAGCTGGAGACCATAACCTGAGTTGTAACCTGGCACTCACCGCTTTCACCAATCAGGCGATTAACACCGCAGCGGCGGGGACAAATATGGCACTCTTCCAGTATTGATTTGGCTTTCTCCGCCCGAGCTTTTAACTCCCCGGTATAATGGAGCTTTTGATAAGCAGCTATGTCTCTTGCTCCTTCTCTTCTTTTCGTTTTTTCCTCTTTTTGATTACTTCCACTTCTACCGGAGGGGGTAAGATAGTAGTGGTTATTTTCTTAGCCTCCTTTTTGGGTTTCTTTTGTTCTCGCCATCTATAATCTCGCTTTCCCATAGTAGCACCTCTATCTGAGCACGCTAACTAATGGCATGGTTAATTGAAGTTTAGCAAAGGAAATTTATGGTGTAAAGTTGGTTGAAAGTTGGGCTAAAGCTGAGCGCGCAGCTTCTGCCTCAGCCGCCTTTTTACTTTTGCCTGACCCCCTGCCCAGAACGGTATCACCTACCCTTACCTCAACGGTGAATATTTTGTCGTGGTCTGGTCCTATTGCCTCTATTACCATGTAGGCAGGTGTTTGCTGGTGCCTCGCTTGGATAAGCTCCTGGAGCTGTGATTTATAATCAGCCTTCGCCCCTTGAGTTAGCAATTTATTTAGCTCTTGATTAACCGTCCTCAGGACGAAGTCCCTGGTGGCAGCTAAACCCTGGTCAAAGAAGATAGCAGCTATTACCGCTTCTAAAGCTCCGGCTAGGTTAGCTGGCTTACGCCGCCCACCACTTGCCTCCTCCCCCCTTCCCAGATAGAGGTAATTGCCCAGGCTGATAGCCCTTGCCATACGGGACAGGGAATCTCGGCACACCACGGAGGAGCGGAGTTTGGTCATTTCCCCTTCGCTCAAGTTGGGAAAGCGCTGATATAGCTCTTCAGCGATGACGAAGTCTAAGATAGCATCGCCCAGGAACTCAAGCCTTTCATTGGAGGTTGTGGCAAGACCTGGGTTCTCATTGACGTAGGAGCTATGAATCAGGGCTTGCCCCAGTAGAGAGAGGTCGTTAAATAAGATGCCCAAGGTTTGTTGCAGTGTTGTCAACTCAGCCAAGGCTCGGCTTCCTTTCCTAGTAGTTTAGCATAAATGGGCTAGCCTGCTATGTCAAATTATCTCCTCTTATTGTGATAGGCACAGCCCTGTGCTATAATCTTGATGTGCTGGGGAATCGTCTAGTGGTAGGACAGCGGACTCTGGATCCGCCAGGGTAGGTTCGAATCCTACTTCCCCAGCCAGAATTTTTCGGTGGCGCATTCGTCTAGGGGTTTAGGACACCTCCCTCTCAAGGAGGAGATCACCGGTTCGAATCCGGTATGCGCTACGCAGCTTGACTTTTGTATCTTTCATTTTTATAATATTCCAGTTGATTGGTGCTATAAGAAAGGTAAATTATGCCCGAGTGGCGCAATGGTAGCGCAACCGACTTGTAATCGGTAGATTAGTGGGTTCGAGTCCCCTCTCGGGCTGAGTTTAGAGGTGGTGGGGGAGGGGTGCCGGAGTGGTTAATCGGAGCAGACTGTAAATCTGCCGCCTGAAATGGCTACGCAGGTTCGAATCCTGCCCCCTCCACTATAGCCTAAATATAATTTAGATGAATACAATAAAAACTTTTACTGTGGTTTTATTGCCCACATAGCTCAGACGGTAGAGCACGTTCTTGGTAAGAACGGGGTCACCAGTTCGAATCTGGTTGTGGGCTTGGAATAAAGGGAGGTTAAAATGGCAAAGAAGAAATTTGAGCGGACTAAGCCACACTGCAACGTGGGCACTATCGGTCATGTTGACCATGGGAAAACGGTTTTGACCTCGGCGATAACCAAAATTTTGTCAACGGCGGGTCTCACTCAATATCGTCCCTTTGAAAGCATTGATAATGCCCCTGAAGAGAAGGCCAGAGGAATGACAATCGCCATTGCTCATGTTGAATATGAGACCGAGAAGCGACACTATGCCCATATTGATTGTCCGGGACACGCCGACTACATCAAGAACATGATAACCGGCGCTGCCCAGATGGACGGAGCTATCTTGGTGGTGAGTGCCCCTGATGGTCCTATGCCCCAGACCAGAGAGCATGTCTTGTTGGCTCGCCAGGTGGAAGTGCCTTATATTGTGGTTGCCCTTAACAAGGTAGACATGATGGAGGATGAGGAGCTTCTGGAGCTGGTGGAGATGGAGGTAAGGGAACTGCTGACCAAGTATAATTTCCCTGGCGATGAGATACCGGTGGTAAGGGTGAGCGGGCTTAAGGCTGGGGAGTGTGGCTGCGGTAAGCGGGATTGCCAGTGGTGTGGTGGCATCTGGAAACTGCTGGATGCTATAGATACTTATATTCCTATTCCAGCACGACCCAAAGACCAGCCCTTCTTGATGCCGGTAGAGGATGTTTTTAGCATCAAGGGTCGGGGCACCGTGCCTACGGGAAGGGTTGAGCGGGGGGTGATTAGACCCGGGGATGAGGTTGAGATTGTTGGCTTAAAGGAGACGCGTAAGACGGTAGCTACGAGCCTGGAGATGTTTCATAAGACCTTAGATGATGCCGAGCCGGGAGATGCGGTTGGTGTTCTGCTTCGGGGCATAGAGCGGGACGATATAGAGCGAGGTATGGTGCTGGCTGCGCCCGGCTCAATTAAGCCACATACATACGCTGAGGCTGAGGTATATGTCTTGAGTAAGGAGGAGGGAGGCAGGCATACCCCATTCTTTAGCGGATATAAGCCCCAATTTTACATCAGGACTACCGATGTTACCGGGACAATCGAGCTAGCGGAAGGGGTGGAGATGATTATGCCCGGTGATAATGTAAGAATAAAACTAAGGCTTCTCTATCCTGTAGCCTTGGAGAAGGGATTGCGTTTTGCTATTCGGGAGGGGGGTAAAACGGTAGGTGCTGGTACCGTTAGCCGCATCATTGAGTAAAGATGGCAAAAAAGGGTGAAGCTAGGGTTATTATTCATCTTGCCTGCACTGAGTGCAGGGAGAGGACATATACTACTACCAAGAACAAAAGGAATGACCCCCAACGATTAGAACTTAGAAAGTATTGCCCCCGTTGTCGCATTCATACCCTCCATAGGGAGATAAAATAGTGTAGGGCAACCTTAGATGACTCATAGTGTTACTACCAAGCATTCAAGGTTTAGATTTATTAGTGAGACTATAGCCGAGCTAAAGAAGGTGGTCTGGCTCACCAGACGAGAAGTGGCTTATTTAACATTCCTGGTGCTGGTTATTTCCGTTGCGGTGGGTCTAATTCTGGGAGCCACTGATTATGGTTTTACTAACCTGGTTGATAAATTCTTTTTGGGTAGATAAAGATTGGCTGGTTTCCAGGGGTGAAGCAATTAACCGGGAATAACCCTGTGTCTTTTCAAGAGTGAGGTTAGCGGTGGAAGGGAATCAAAAAAGCTGGTTTGTCATTCATACCTACTCCGGGTATGAAGAGCGGGTTAAGAAGAATTTAGAGCAGCGCATCAAGTTCATGGACGGCGGGGATGAGGTCTCCCAGGTGATTATTCCTACTGAGGTGGAGATTGAGGTTAAAAATGGACAGAGGCGCAATGTGGATAGGAAGATATTACCTGGTTACATCTTGGTTCAGATGAAGATGAGCGACCAGAGCTGGAGTATAGTGCGTAATACCCCAGGTGTCACTGGTTTTGTTGGTAGTGGAAATAAGCCGGTTCCGTTGCGGGAGGAGGAGGTCAGTCAGATTTTGAAACAGATGGCAGCCGAAGCACCTAAGGTTAAGGTTGGTTTTCGTAAGGGGCAGAGTGTGCGGGTGACCAGCGGTCCCTTTATTGATTTTGTCGGAGTGGTGGATGATATAAACCCAGCCAAGGGCAAGGTAAAGGTGCTTCTCTCCCTTTTTGGACGGGAAACGCCGGTGGAGCTTGACTTCTTACAGGTGGAGAAGCTCTAAGGAGGCAAAGTGGCGAAAAAGGTTAAAGCAGTGATTAAATTACAGATTCCAGCCGGGAAGGCAAATCCGGCGCCACCGGTAGGTCCTGCCTTAGGTCAGCACGGGATTAATATTATGGCGTTTTGTAAGGAGTATAATGAGCGCACCGCCAATCAGGTTGGCTCTGTTATTCCAGTTGAGATAACTGTCTATGATGATAGGTCATTTACCTTTATTACCAAAACCCCGCCAGCGGCTGATTTGCTGAAGAAGGCATTAGGCATAGAAAAGGGGTCCGGTACTCCTCGTCATGAAAGTGTGGGAAAGTTATCTCGAGCTCAACTTCGTGAAATAGCTCAGCTTAAGGCTAGGGATTTGAATGCTATTAGTATTGAAGCGGCGGAGCGAATTATTGAGGGCACAGCCCGGAGTATGGGGATTGAGGTGGAATAAATTGGCAAAACACGGTAAGAAGTATCTTGAGGCGGTAAAGCTTTTAGATAAGACAAAGGAATATCACCCTCGGGAGGCTATTGAGTTAGCTAAGAAAACGGCTCATACCCGATTTGACGAGACTGTTGAACTCCACCTTCGGATGGGTGTTGACCCCCGAGATGCCAATCAGCAGGTTCGTGGTGTTGCTCTCCTCCCCTATGGTTTAGGCAGGAAGGTGCGCCTCTTGGTTTTTGCTCAGGGTGAGGCGGCGAGGGTTGCTGAGGCAGCCGGGGCTGATTTCATTGGCGGTGATGAGCTGATTAAGAAGATTGAGGATGGGTGGTTAGATTTTGATATTACCATCGCCACCCCTGATATGATGGGTAAGGTAAGCCGGCTGGGGAAGATCTTGGGGAAGAGGGGATTGATGCCTAACCCCAAGTCGGGAACGGTGGTAGCCGCTAATGACTTGCCCAGGGTAATCGGTGAAGCCCGCATGGGGCGGGTGGAATTTAAGCTGGACAGGACAGCCATCATTCATGTCCCTTTGGGGAAGGTTAGTTTTGAAGATGACAAGTTGATGGGCAACCTAGCCGCGGTGGTGGAGGCGGTGGTGAGGGCTAAACCGAGCGGGGCCAAGGGTCAGTATGTTAGAAGTGCCTTTTTAACCACGACTATGGGACCTAGTATGAGGCTTGACCTTAAACCAACCTTATCTTTAACTTCTGGTTGATACATGAGATAATTAGATTGAAGGGGATATTTATGGAAGACGTTGCTATTGTCGGTGCCGGTCAGACTGTTTTTTCTCGTAGCTGCGGTGTATCTATCAGGGAGTTATGTTTTGAAGCCTTTAAGGAGGCGATGGAGGGTCTAGATATTACTACTAAGGATATAGACGCCTCCATTATTTGTTCTGCACCAGAATATGATAAGCAGCGCTCACCCTCAGGCTTAATATCGGAATATCTCGAGCTAACCCCCAAGCCGACTTTCTATGTTGAGACGGTATGTTCCTCCAGTACCACCGGGTTAAGAGTGGCTTGGTCACTAATAAAGGCTGGTCTCCACAAAGTAGTAGCAGTAATAGGTTTTCAGAAGATGTCAGAGCTCTCCTCTCGTGACGCTGCTGAGAGAATGGGGAGGGGAGGGGACATAATATGGGAGTCACCCTTTGGCTTAACCATGCCTGCCGGTTATGCTCTGTATGCCCGGGCACATATGGCTAAGTATGGGACTACCGAGGAGCAACTAGCCAAGGTGCGGGTTAAGAATTCACACTATGGTGCTGCCAATCCTAAAGCCACTTATCGCAAGGAGTTGAACTTGGAGGAGATTTTGAACTCAGAGGTTATAACCAGTCCGCTGAAGAAGTTTGACTGCTGTGCCAATGCTGATGGCGCCTCTTGTATCATGGTAGCTAGGGGGGATGTAGCCAAAGGGGCATGTGCCATCCCAATTTGGATTATCGGTCTGGGGGCGGCAACCGATACTATGAGCATGGCAGGAAGGGAGTCGCTTACCGGCTTGCGGTGTGCTCAGGAAGCAGCCAAGCAGGCTTATAAAATGGCTGGCGTCAGACCACGGGATATTGATGTTGCTGAGGTTCATGATTGTTTTACCATATCTGAGATTCTGGCTTATGAAGACCTTGGCTTTGCCAAACCTGGTGGGGGAGCCGGATTGATTGAGGGAAAGCAGACCTACGCTGATGGGAAGATTCCAGTAAATGTTGATGGCGGTTTGTTATCTAAAGGTCATCCTATAGGTGCTACTGGCGGCTCACAGATTAGAACCATTGTCCGCCAGCTCAGGAGGCAGGCTACTGAGGCTCAGGTGAAGGGAGCAGAGATAGGTTTGGTTCATAATATCGGTGGCATTGGGCAATATGGTAATGTAACCATTCTCAGGAGGTAACCGAATGGGCTTTGAAAATTTTGGCACGGTTAGCTTTACCGCAGAGGCAAAGGCGGCGGATTTTATCACCTACCTTGAGGCGGGTAGGGTGATGGCAACCAGATGCCGAAAGTGTGGGGTTAGCTACTTTCCACCCAAGGCGGATTGCCCCAGGTGCTTATCAAGTGATGTGGAGTGGTTTGAAGTTAAGGGGAAAGGTAAGCTGAATACTTATACTAAAGTGAATTACGGTCCAACTGGTTTTGAGGCAGATACCCCATATACTCTGGCTTTGGGCGAGTTTGACGGCGTTCAAATTCTCGCCCGTTTGAGCCGGGATATTGAGGCGAAGGATATTAAGGTTGGCATGAGCTTGACGGTGAGCCCGGTAAAATTGCCCAACAATAGGATTGCCTACGAATTCAGAAAAGCCTAGAAGGGGAGATAGGCATGGTTGGTATTACTTCATATGGTGCTTATGTACCTCGGTTCAGGTTGAATCGTGAGGCAATAGCTAAGGGTGCCAGGGGGGAGAAGGCTATTTGTAACTTTGACGAGGATAGCATAACTATGGCGGTGGCGGCGGTTAATGACTGCTTAAACGGGATAGACCGGGGGACGGTAGACGGTCTTTACTTTGCCACCACCACTTCTGCGTATAAGGAGAAGCTGGAGGCGAGTATTGTGGCTATGGCGGCTGACCTCAGGGAGGACATCTTTACCGCTGATTTCGCCCATTCGCTGCGGGCAGGGACTTCCGCTCTAAGGGCAGCTATAGATGCAATTAAGGCTGGTTCAGCTAAGAAGGTGATGGTAGCCGCTGCTGATTGTCGTCTGGGAACACCGGGCTCAGCCTTGGAGCAGAACTTTGGTGATGGTGCTGGCGCTCTCCTTATTGGCGATAGTGATGTTGCCGCTACCGTTGAAGCCAGCTATTCAGTTTATAACGAGATACTGGATGTATGGCGGGCTGATGGCGATACCTTTGTTCGCTCCTGGGAGGAGAGGTTTGCTTCTACCCGTGGCTATTTGGAAGTGGTCGGTGGAGTGGTTTCGGGGCTAATGAAGAAGTTCGGCTTTAGCCCAGGCGATTTCACCAAGGTTGTCTTCTATACCCCTGATGCCAGAAGGAGCACAGATTTAGCCAGTAGCCTGGGCTTTGATGCTAAGACCCAACTTCAAGACCCCCTTTTTGCCACCATGGGTAACACCGGTACTGCCTTTCCCCTGATGTTGTTGGTTGCAGCGCTGGAGGAGGCTAAGGCTGGTGACCGTATCCTGTTAGCCAGCTATGGCAATGGCAGCGATGCCTTTGTCTTAAAGGTTACTGACCAAATAGAGAAAATCAGGAACAGACGAGGGATGAAGGGGCACCTGGCGTCAAAGAAGGTAATCACCGACTATAAGAAGTATCTGATTTGGCGTGGGCTTTTACCACAGGAGGAGATCCCGGGACCGGTTAGATTCTTCTCGGCACCGGCGGCGTGGCGGGAGAGTGAAGCCAACTTCCGGTTGCGTGGGGTTAAGTGCCAGGTTTGCGGGACAATCCAATTCCCTCCGCAAAGGGTGTGCACCAAGTGCCATGCTAAAGACCAGTTTGAGCCATATAGGCTATCCGATAAGAAGGCTAAGATATTCACCTTTGCCATGGATTACGTAACCCCTGCCCCTGAATTGCCAACAGTTACTACTACTATTGACTTTGACGGTGGGGGGAGGATGGAGTGCTACATGACCGACCGAGAGCCAGAGCAGGTTAGTTGTGGTTTGCCGGTGGAGATGAGCTTTAGAAAGCTGCTGGATAAGGACGGGGCTCGTATTTATTTCTGGAAGTCTATACCGGTGAGGACTTAGGTGGTAGAATAGGCTAAGGAGTTTCTTATGGGGAGCATTAAGGATAAAGTGGCTATAGTTGGTATGGGCTGCACCAAGTTCGGTGAGCTGTGGGATAAGAGCTATAAGGATTTGATGGTAGACGCCTGCTATGAGGCTTTTGAGGATGCTGGGATTGAGCCCAAGGATATTCAGATGGCATGGTATGGTAGCCGTGAGAGCGGCTTTACTGGTGCCCACCTGGCTAATGCTCTTAAACTAGAGTATATTCCAGTTAGCCGCGTAGAAAATTTCTGCGCTGGTGGGACGGATACCTTTAGAAATGCTTGTTACGGAGTAGCCTCGGGGGCGTGCGATATCGCCCTCGCCTGCGGTGTTGAGAAGACCAAAGACCACCTGGGTGGCTTTAGCATGTATATTACCGTCCCCTTTGACCGCAGCTTGGTGGAGTGGGACCTGCCACCGGTAAGTCAGTTCGCCCAACTGGCAACGAGGTACTTTCACCATTATGGTTTAAGCTATGAGCAGGGCAGGCAGATTTTAGGTAAGATTGCGGTCAAGAATCACCATAATGGCACTTTGAGCCCTAAGGCTCATTTCCGTAGGGAGATAACCCTGGAGCAGGCAATGAATGCACCGATGATTTCCTATCCTCTAAATCTGTATGATGCCTGTGGCATGAGTGATGGCGGTGCCGCCGCCATTATAACTACCCCGGAAATAGCCAAGAGCCTGAGGAAGGACTATATCCTGGTAAAGGCGCTGGCGCTGACTAACGGTGCCGGTCAGGCAGTGCTCCAGCCAGAGTACGATTTTGTCCACATCCCGGAGACTGTAGCCGCAGGGAAGGCTGCCTATCAAGAGGCGGGAATTAAAAAGCCCCGCCAGGAAATAGACATAGCTATAGTACATGATTGCTTTACCATTACTGAACTGTTAATATATGAAGACCTGGGCTTCAGCCCCAGGGGCAAAGGTCCAGAGGACGTTGAAGCTGGCACCTTCACCCTGGAGGGAGAGTTGCCGGTTAATACTGATGGCGGACTGAAGTGTTTCGGTCATCCCCTCTCCGCCAGTGGGCTGAGGATGATTTATGAAGTCTATAAGCAATTGCAGGGTAAGGCTGGTCCCAGACAGCTAAAGAAAGCCGACATTGGCTTAACTCATAATGTAGGGGGTGTCAACGGCTTCTTTAACTGTGCCGTAGCTATATTTGGGAAGCCTTAATTTATTAAATTGCATTTCCTGAGACAGCAGGTGCTGATGGGCTTAAATTAATCTGCCTGCCGAGGATAAAAAGGGCTTTTAGTGGTAAGTCCTTGAGCGGCAGGCGCAAGGACTTATCTTTTAACATGAATACTTAGATTGTTAGGGTAAGAGAGATGTCCAGAGAAAAGAAGACGCAAATTATTGATAGCCTTGAGCAGGTTTTTTCCCGATGCAGCATTGGTATTCTGACCGATTATCGGGGAATGTCAGCTACTGAGATGACTGACCTGCGGCGCAGGCTGAGGGAATTAGGCATTGAGTGTAAGGTGGTAAAGAATACCCTGGCTCGGCTTGCTGCCCAGAAGGCGGGCAAGGAGGAACTTGTCAACTTCTTTGAGGGTCCAGTGGCTATTGCTTTTGGCTATAGTGATATAGCTGTGCCGGCTAAAGCCTTAGCCGACTACATTCAAACCTCTAAGTCAGGCATGAGTATAAAGGGAGGCTTTTTACCTAATAGGCTGCTCACTGCGCAGGATGTAATCACCCTGTCTACCTTACCATCAAGGGAGGTATTAGTAGTCAAGGTTTTGGCCGGGTTGCAACGACCTATCTTGGCTCTGGTCAGCTATCTTAACACCCCGATGAGGGGGATTATAGGACTACTTCAAGCAAGGATTCAACAATTGGAGGGAGGATAACATGACACAAGAGGAAGTAAAAGTTAAAGCAGCAAAAGGCACGTCGGCGAAAGCGAAGAAGAAGCCGGCAGCCATTGATGAGGTTATGGCGGCGATAAAGAATATGACTGTGCTTGAGCTATCGGAGTTGGTTAAGGCTCTTGAGACTGAGTTTGGCGTTAGTGCCGCGGCTCCGGTAGCGGTAACGACAGCGGCACCAGCTGGGGCAGCTCCGGCTCCAGCGGCTGAAGAAAAGACAGAGTTCAGCGTTATTCTCAAGGAAATAGGGGCTAATAAGATTAGTGTCATCAGGGCGGTGAGGGAGCTGACTACCTTGGGGCTGAAGGAGGCAAAGGATTTCGTTGAGAGTGCCCCCAAGACGGTAAAGGAAGGGGTTGGCAAAGAGGAGGCAACGGCGGTAAAGCAGAAGCTAGAAGCCGCTGGCGCTACTGTCGAGATTAAATAAAGCTGGAGGTTGACCATGCCTTACAGCGATTACTTTATAATGATGTGCGTAGGTGGTTTTTTTGTCATCCTTGGCATAATCTTAATTTTCCAGGGCAAGGGTGAGGAAAGGCGCTATTATAATTCCCTCACTGCTCGCCCTGATGCCAGGGAGTTTATGGAGCACTGGCCGGAGCGCCCCAGAGTGGGGGCAGTAAAGATAGGTGGTTGGATAGCTCTTGCCATTGGCTTGGTTATGGTGGTTGTGGGTGGTGTCTTTTGGCTTCGGGGTTAAGGGTGAGTAAAGAGATATTACCTCCAGGTGAGGCACGAAGTATTGGCTTGCAGTTTATCCGGGGCAAGTATTATCATGCTGCGATTACTATTGACGAGCCAAGGTTAGCCACTGACGGAGCCTTCCCGATATATCACCTGACTGGTGCCATCAAAATGCCATCCCGCAGTGTAATATCAAAGATATTTGCCCCAGACGCAGAATACACCTTCAACATGCAGGTTCATGCCTTAGAAGGGAGCATCCTCAGCTACGAGGTGAGGTAACAAGTGAGCTTATCTTCCATACTTTAGCTTGGCGTAGAGTAGGGCAAGGGCAAGAATAATGGAAATCGAGTTCCACAGGATTACCGGGGTCAGCCGGAAAGAAATACCATAGGCTATCCAGCAGCCGGTTCCTATTAGGAACAAAATGGTAAAAGGCAGACTTATCTCACGGGCGCTTTTAAGCTTATAGACACGAATGACCTGAGGTAAAAAGCCAATTGTGGTAATTGCTCCAGCGATAAGGCCAAACCATTCTGTTGACAGCAAGCTATGCCTCCTTTTTAGCCTATCCTGCTTATATCATCCTTCTTGGTCGGTACTGGATGGCTTCAGCTATGTGGTGGGCTTTGATTATGTCAGAATTTTCCAGGTCGGCAATGGTGCGACCTATTTTGAGGATGCGGTGGAAGGCACGGGCGGAAAGGTAGAGTTGCTTCATTGCTGCCTTGAGCAGGCTCTGGGCTGATTCCTCTACCCGGCAGAACTCTCTTACCTCGGTTGGTGTCATCTCGGCATTGCAGGCTAATTTTGTTCCCTCAAAGCGCTGGCGCTGTATAGCGCGGGCAGCTTGAACTCTGGCTCGAACCCTCTCCGATTTTTCTCCCAGTCTATCGTCAGCCAGTTTCTCATAGTCAATGTGTGGCACCTCAGCAAAGATATCAACCCGGTCAATGAACGGTCCACTGACTCGCTTCTGATACCGGGCGACCAAACCCGGGGAGCAGGTGCACTGTCGGAAAGGGTCGCCATAGTAGCCGCAGGGGCATGGGTTCATCGCCCCCACCAGCATAAAGTTTGCCGGGAAGGTTACACTTCCCTGAGCCCGGCTGATGGTGATTACCCTGTCCTCCACGGGCTGGCGCAGTACCTCAAGAACAGCATGTCCAAATTCGGGGAGTTCATCAAGGAATAGAACCCCGCGATGGCTGAGGCTTATTTCACCCGGTCTTGGCCAATGTCCGCCACCCACCAGCCCGGCATTTGAGATAGTGTAATGGGGGGAGCGGAAGGGGCGCTGCCTGATGAGAGGGGTATCTGCTGGCAGTAAACCGCTCACGCTGTATATCTTGGTAACCTCCAGGGCTTCTTCGGTAGTCATTGGTGGCAGTAATGACGGGAGGGAGCGCGCCAGTAATGTTTTACCGCTGCCCGGTGGTCCCATCATTACTATATTATGCCCGCCAGCGGCAGCCACCTCTAGGGCTCGCTTGACATGCTCCTGCCCCTTGATGTAGGCAAGGTCAATGGTGAGCGGGGTGGATGGGGTATATTCTTTAACTTGTTCCGGCTTATATTCCGGGGCTGGTATTTCTCCCCGAAAATAGCTGACCAACTGGGATAGGGAGGCAATAGGGATGATTTTAGTGCCTTCTATTAAGGATGCCTCTTTGGCATCAACTTCAGGGACAATAACGGTAGGCATCTTTTCCTGATGAGCTAGGGCGACCATGGGCAGGATGCCGTTAGTGTGGCGCAGGCTGCCATCTAGGGATAGTTCGCCGAGGAGGATGGTTTGAGAAACATCGGCAGACACTTGCTCTGAGCTGAGGAGGATGCCAACGGCAATGGGTAAATCATAAGCCGGGCCTGCCTTCTTCAGGTGGGCGGGAGCCAGATTAACTACGATGCGCTTCATCGGGAAAGCACAGCCTGAGTTTCTAATAGCGGCGCGCACCCGTTCTTTGGCTTCCTGGACGGCAGTATCAGGCAATCCCACGATGGTAAACGAGGGTAGGCCGGGAGAAATATCTACCTCAACCTCGACAATAGCCCCTTCCAGTCCGACTACAGCACAGGTTCTTACTTTGGCTAGCATCTTTCTTGGCTATATTACAGCGGAGCCTTCTAAGTGTCAATGAACTTGGATTACATTGACACTTATCCTTTTTGCACCTTATACTAAGCTAGCTTGAATTTGACAAGGAGGCAAGAAGATGGCTGGACCTTTAGACGGGGTTAAGGTGGTGGAAATATCCATGTTTCAGCAAGGACCTGTTTGTGGGACAAAGCTGGGGGATTTGGGTGCCGATGTAATTAAGGTGGAACCTCTAACCGGAGACCCGGCGAGAGGAATGATGAGAATTATGGGGGCTATGGTTGGCTTAAAGGGGCGAAATTACTACTTTGAGAATCACAACCGTAATAAGAGAAGCATTGTTCTGGATTTGAGAAAAGCAAAGGGGCTGGAGGTATTCTTAAAGCTGATTGATAGGGCTGATGTCTTTGTGACTAACTTGAGTATAGAGGCACCGATGAAGATGGGCATTGGTTCTGAGGCGCTATTAGCTCGGAATCCACGGCTTATTTACGCTCAGGGCTCTGGTTGGGGAAGGAAGGGTCCTGATGCTAATGAGTACTCCTTCGACTATACCGGGATAGCCAGGTCTGGGCTGATGATGTCTTGTGGTGAGCGTGGTTCTCCCCCAGCCCAAGTCTTGCCCGGACTTGGCGATGAACTTGGGGGGATGGTCTTAGCCTGGGCGGTATGTGCCGCTCTCTATGGCAGGGAGAAGACGGGAAAAGGACAACTGGTAGATACTTCGTTAATGGGCAGCCTGATGTGCATGGAGAGCCTTGTCTTATCTGCCCCGGCTATTCTGGGTCAGGAATTCCCCAGGGAGATTAGGGCTCAGGCTGGTAACCCACTCTATAACCACTATAAGGCTAAGGATGATAAATGGTTTGCCATTGCCCACCTCCAACCAGACAGGTACTGGGCTAATGTCTGCCGGGCTTTGGGTATGCCCGAGCTTGAGCATGACCCCAGGTTCAATAGTATTGAAGCCAGGGGAGACCATGCCAAAGAGCTTATAGCTATCATGGATAAGAAGTTTGACACCAAGACCAGAGACGAATGGTTTGAGGTCTTTAAGAAGGAGGGCCTGATTTATACCCCTATCCAGACGCCTACTGAGGTGATTAACGACCCCCAGGCTATTGCCAATAACTATGTTGTCTGGTTTGACCACCCGGTTTTGGGCAGGACAAAGATGGTTGGTTTCCCTTGGGATTTCAGTGAAACCCCGGCTTCAATAAGAAGGGAACCCCCTGAGTTTGGGCAACACACTGAGGAGATTTTACTGGAGCTCGGTTATACCTGGGATGATATTACTAGGCTGAAGGATGAGAAGGTAATACCTTAAGCTAGGCTTTTGAGAAAGGAGTTAAATTATGCCGGGAAAGGCTGCTGGCGTGGGATTGGCTGCGGCTGACAAGTATTATCAGGATTATGGCTATCAAGCCAGAGAGCTGAAGAGGCAGGGGAAGCGGATAATGGGCTATCTATGTGCCTATGTCCCCGTGGAGATGCTCACTGCTGCTGGCTTTATTCCATTCAGGATAAAGGGGGATGTCAATGAGCCAATCACTAAGGCTGATGCCGAGATGGAGACCATCGTTTGCCCCCTCGTTCGTAGCTGCTTTGATATGTCGCTAAAAGGTAAGTATGAGTTTCTTGATGGTATAGTTATACCTCATGCCTGTGATAGTATCTGTAGGACTTATAATATCTGGCAATATACCCTTAACCTCCCCTACTCCCATCTTATTAATATGCCCCATTCAACCGATGACTCATCGCTTAACTTTTATAAAGCAGAGCTAAATACATTTAGGAGAAGTCTGGGTAGATTTGCCAGGAAGGAGATTTCTGACCAGAGCCTGAAGCGGGCAATTCAGCTTTATAACCAGAATAGGGCTAAGGTGAGAGAGCTATACCAGTTGAGGAAATCAGACCCGCCATTAATCTCCGGTGTTGAGCTGACTAAGACTCTGGTGGCGGCGGTGAGCCTGCCCGTGGAGGAAGCCACCAAGCTTATTGGCAGCGTTATTGATGAGGTTAAGCAAAGGAAGACTATTCCAGCGCCGAAATCAGCCCGGCTGATGGTAATTGGCGCTCAGATGGACAACGTGGCTTTCATTGACTTGGTGGAGAAGAGTGGGGCTTGGGTGGTGGCTGATGACTTGTGCCCTGGGGCTAGGGAGTCACTGGCTGATGTTGAGCTCACCGCCGACCCTGTTGACGGCATCGCCGAGCGCTATCTGAGAAGGATATATTGTGGTCGAGCCTACCGGGAGAGGAAGGGAAGCTACCACGAGTATATGGAGGAAAGATTCGGTCATATTGCTCGCTCGATTAAGGATTTTAGGGTTGATGGCGTAGTCCTCTATATTTATAAGTATTGTGACCCCTTTGGCTTTGAGGTGCCCGAGATGAAGAGCTATATTGAATCTATGGCCACCCCGGTTCTTTATCTTGAGGATGAGTATTCAATGTCAACCATTGGCCGGCTTAGAACCAGGATTCAGGCTTTTCTGGAACTACTTGGCTCAAAATAGATACTTCAAGGAGAATGGCATGACACAAGAGAAGAAACCGGAGAAGAAACCGGAGAAGAGGAGAACGGCGACCGAGGCAGCGAGCAGAATAGGTGCCATGAGTAAGGCTATGATTGCCAGTGTGTTGCAGGCGAAAGAGGAAGGGAAGCCTATCGCCTACACCTTTATCTGCTGCTGTTATGATGAAATCATCCGAGCCATGGATATTGTGCCCCACTGGGTTGAGAATTATGCCGGTATCTGTGGTGCCAAGCGTGATGCCCAGCGATTCTTGGAGCGGGCTGGGGCAGAAAACTTTTCTCGTTCCCTCTGTACTTATGCCCTATGTGGTTTGGGGTTTGACGCCTGGCGTGAGGAGCTGGGCGAGATGCCGCCTAACCCCCCATGGGGAGGACAGGTGAGACCGAATATGATGCTCGGCAGCGGCCAGATACTCTGTGACCCGAGGAACAAGTGGTATCAGGCAGCCCAACACTATGTGCCTGATGTTCCTGTCTATGAGATAGGTCTTCCCTGGCCACCATATGAGTATGATTATGACTATCGCCAGGTGCAGGATTACTATGTAAAGTATATAGTTGAGCAGCTAAGAGGTCTGGTAGAGTTTCTGGAGAAGCAGACGGGCAGGAAAATGGACTGGGACAGGCTGAGTGAGCTTGTTGACCTCACTGATAGGACATGGAACCTAATCTGGGAGACCTATGAGTTGCGTCGGGCGGTGCCTAGTCCAATGGGTACCGGCGATGCCATGAATACTATGGTGCCGATAGTTTTTATGATGGCAACCCAGCAAGCCTACGACTTTTTTAGGGAATTAAATGATGAACTGCGGCGTAAGATAGCCAACAAGGAGGGTGAAATTCCCGATGAGAAATACCGGCTAATCTGGGGTGGGGGACTACCTTCATGGTTTGCCCTGACTGACTTTAACTACTTTAATAGCAAAGGAGCCGTTTTTCCGGTAGAGACTACCTATCGTATGGTGGAGGCGATTTATAATTTTGATATTGATTTGACCAAGGTTACCGACCCGCTGGAGCACATCGCCTGGAGATGGGTCAAGTACTGGACCTATTGGTATGATAAGGCGAGGAAACGCCCCGGCTCTCATCCCGATGTCGAGCGGCTGATTCAGTATATTGAAGATTATAAGATAGACGGCATAGTAATGCATGAAGCCTTTTCCTGCCGCACCTGGCATGTTGGCTTAATCTGGCAGCTGAATCTGCTGAAGAAGGTATATAAGAATATGCCCTCACTGATTCTGGAGAGTGATATTGTCGATGTCAGTTCCTATAATGAAGCTGACACTAGAGCTAGAATAGACGCCTTTATTGACACCTTAGAGGCGGTTAAGAGCAAGGGAAGGTGAAGAGCCAATATTTCGCTGGGGTTGACATCGGTTCCACAATGACCAAGGTAGTGATTATGAACCAGGCAATTGTTGCCTCGGTCATTGGTCCTACCGGTCCCGAGCACAGGAAGTTGGCTAATAGGGTAATGGAGGAAGCTTTAGCTAAGGCAAAGCTTTCCTTTGATGACATAACCTATGTGGTGGCTACTGGCTATGGGCGAATTAATGTTCCCTTTGCCGATAAGCAAATAACTGAGATATCCTGTCATGCCCGAGGAGTTAGCTACCTCCTGCCTGAGGCAAGGACAGTGATTGATATTGGAGGTCAGGACAGTAAGGCGATTAAGCTGAGCAATGGTCGGGCAGTGGACTTTGTCATGAATGATAAGTGCGCTGCTGGGACAGGTAGGTTTCTGGAGGTGACGGCGGAGGGGCTTGGTGTCAAGCTGGATGATATGGGAAGGCTTTCATTAGCCGCCAAAAATAAGGTCGAGATAGGTAGCACCTGCACTGTTTTTGCCGCCCAGGAGGTGGTGGCTGAACTGTCGGCGGGGATGCCATTGCCCGATATTATAGCTGGTCTGCATGAGGCGATTGCTACTAGGATATATGGGATGGCACGGCGCTTGAAGATAGAGCGGGAGGTAGCCCTAACCGGTGGTGGGGCTAAGAATATAGGCTTGGTCAAGGCTTTAGAAGTCAAATTAGGTTACCCGGTGTTGGTGCCTCCCGAGCCTTTGCTTACCGGAGCCATAGGTGCTGCCCTCCTGGGTAAGGATATTGTCAAAAAGGCGGCTGAAAGTGGAATATCCTTACCCAGAAGCGAACGCCGCTTAAGGGAGGCTACCCTTTTTGGGTAGCCTGAAGGGGCGAATTACAGGGAGTCTAAGAGGGACTTCGTCCCTCTTCAGGAAAAATCTTCCCCTTGGGAGAGTGGGATAAAAAGGAGAGTCCAAGAGAGGCGAATACGGGGTAAAAAGCCTCTCTTATATAACCTATCCCCCCTGCCCCCCTTCCCTTGTCAAGGAGAGGGGGACAAAGGGGGTGAGGTTAACAAAAACTAAGGGGGATGGGGTTCTAAAATAGCCATGATTTATGTTGCTGGGGTTGATATCGGTTCCGCTTTCTCTAAAGCAGTGGTAATGGCAAAAAATAAAATTATATCATACCATGTGATACCCTCGGGGGGGAATTATAAACTCACTGCTGATGAGGTAACAAGGGAGGCTTTGGCCAAGGCAAACCTGTCTTTTGACGATATAGATTATACTGTAGCTACCGGTTATGGCGCCGCCAATGTCTCCTTTTCCAATCAGGTGGTTAATGATATATCCTGTGATGCTAGGGGTATATTCTATCTATTCCCATCTGCCCGAAGTGTGATTGATATTGGCGGGCAATTCACCAAGGTGTTTAAGGTGGACAACAGGGGAAGGGCTACTGCCTTTTTACTGAGTGAGAAGTGTGCTGCCGGGAGCGGGCGTTTCCTCCAGGTGATTGCCAAGGTATTGCAGGTTGACCTTGAGGACATTGGTGAGCTATCCCTTAGCTCTCAAAGAAAGGTTGACTTCAATACCGGCTGTGCTGTATTCGCTGAATCAGAGGCAATATCACGGATTGCTGAGGGTGCTTCAAAGGAGGATATCTTAGCTGGTCTTCACCGGACTTTAGCTGCTAAAATCCAGACAATGGTAGAGAGGGTGGGGATTGAGCCTGATTGTGCCCTGGTTGGTGGTGGGGCTAAGGATGTCGGACTGGTCAAGAGCATAGAGGAAGGATTAGGTTGCAGCCTTTTAGTTCCTGAGGAGCCGCAGATTGTGGCTGCCTTAGGTGCCGCCTTGCTCGCTGAGGAAAAGGCTGCTCAAATCAAAGTTTGCCACTAATTTAAAGGGGGGCTGATATGCTAGAAGCGAAGATTATATCACAACTACAGAAGATTGCTGGAAAGGAGGCAGTGTTAACCACCAAGGAGGACCTTAATGCCTATTCCTATGATGGTACCACTACCTGGGCTCATATGCCCGATGTAGTGGTGCTGCCGACAACTGCCGAGCAGGTGTCTCAGATTCTGAAACTGGCTAACGAAAACAGGATTCCAGTTACCCCAAGGGGCGCTGGCACCAATGTCAGCGGTGGCTCAATCCCGATAAAGGGAGGCATTGTCCTCTGTACCACCAGAATGAACAAAATCCTGAATATAAATAAGACCAACCTGACGGCTACTGTTGAGCCCGGTGTTGTCCTTCAGGACTTCAATATTGCCCTGGCTAAGGAGGGTCTGTTCTACCCACCTGACCCCCAGAGCTTTTTGGGCTGCACCATAGGCGGTACCGTAGCTGAGAATGCTGGTGGTCCCTATTGCGTGAAGTATGGGGTGACCAAGCAGTATGTTCTCGGGCTGGAGGTGGTCCTAGCCAACGGCTATGTTATGAAGCTCGGTGGGGTGACGGTTAAGAATCGGACTGGCTATGAGCTGGTGATGCTGTTTACCGGCTCGGAAGGGACACTGGGGGTGATAACCAAAATAACCCTGAGGCTGCTGCCAATGCCACCAGCTAGCAAGTCGATGATGGCTGTCTTTGATGATATGGCAACGGGTGGTCAGGCGGTATCCAATATTATGGCTAGCGGGGTAGTGCCAGCCAAGGTTGAGTTCGTGGACAACTTTGTCATCCGGCGGATTGAGGAAATGACGCCCATGGGTCTGCCGGTAGATGCCAAGGCTCTGCTTCTGCTGCAGGCTGATGGCTCCCCAGCAGCGGTTGAGGCAGAGTCTCAGCAGATTATTGACATGCTGAAGAAGAGTGGGGCTAAGGAGGTTAAGGTAGCCAAGGACGCCAATGAGGCGGCTATGTACTGGAAGATGAGAAGCGCCGGCTTTGCTGCCGTTTTTGGCGCCGCTAGAACCGTTATGGCTGAGGATGTAGCCGTGCCCCGGGATAAGCTGGCTGAGTTTATCCGCAAGTTGGACGAGATATCACAGAGGACCGGCTTCTTTATCCAGTACCTGGGTCATGCCGGCGACGGCAACCTTCACCCATCTATATTCACTGATATTAGGAACAAAGAGGAGTTTGCCAAAGCCCAGAAGACATTGGAGGAGATATTTGAAGCGGCATTGTCTTTGGGCGGTGTCCTCTCCGGGGAGCATGGTATTGGTCTGGAGAAGCAGCGCTTTCTCAAGCGGGCTATGGACCCGGTAGCCCTTGACCTGATGAAAAAGATAAAGGCGATATTAGACCCCAACCATATCCTTAATCCGGGAAAGATTTGGGAAGAAGGGGCATGATATGCCAGAAACCAAAAAAGACGAATATGAGCAAATAAACAGGTTTGAAAGTGACCTGAGCCAGTGCATGAAGTGTGGCTTTTGCACCTTCTGGTGCCCGGTATATCAGGAGGAGCGGGTGGAGTCTTCCGTAGCCCGGGGCAAGAATATGATGATAAGGGGGCTGCTGGCTGGTGACCTGGAATATACCAAGGAGTATGCTGACCGCCTGAACAAGTGCACGCTGTGCATGACCTGTACCGCCAACTGCCCAGCCAAAGCCAACATTCCCAACGTTATAGTTGCTGCCAGGGCAGATACGGTCAAGGCTAGGGGATTAAAATTCCCCTACAATATTATCTACCGTTGGCTTCTGCCACGGCGGACGCTCTTTGGCAATGTGGTTCGCTTTGCCTCCTGGTTTCAGGGCATCTTCCTCCCCAAGACCGAGGGCACAATCAGACATTTATCTATGTTCCTATCGGCTCTAGGTAAGGGCAGGAATATACCTCAAATTGCTCCCAGGTTTCTGAGACAGATGGTTCCGGTGGTGAATAAACCGCCAGACGGTGTTGAGACCAAGATGAGGGTAGGCTATTTTACCGGCTGCATGACCGACTTTGTCTTGCCCGACTTGGGTAAGCATATAATTGATTTCCTCACCAAGAACGGGGTGGAGGTGGTGGTGCCCAAGGAGCAGGGCTGCTGTGGGGCACCGGTATTTTTAGGGGCTGGTGATTTTGGCACCGGGAGAAAGATGGCTGATACCAATGTCAGGGCGTTTGAAGATTTTGATTACGTTGTTACTGACTGTGCTACCTGCACCTCGGCACTTAAGGACTACTCCAAGTTTCTTGCCGATACCCCGGAGAGGAAGGAGGCTTACACCAGGTTTGGCGCCAAGGTGAAAGATATTTCTCAATTCCTGGTTGATGTGCTAAAACTGTCGGCATCAGCTTACCAGCCCTCGGCTGAGGCTAGGGGTAAGAAGGTTACCTGGCATGACCCGTGTCATCTTAGTCGTCATCTGGGGATAACTAGCCAGCCAAGGCAGATTATAAGGTCAATACCTACGGTGCAGTACGTTGAGATGCCCAATGCTGATAGATGCTGTGGCATGGCGGGGGCATTTAGCCTATATTATTATGACCTGTCTAAGAAGATTGCTGATAAGAAGGTGGCGGCAATCAAGGCTACCGGGGCAGATATCGTCGTCAGTAGTTGTCCCGGCTGTGAGATTCAGTTAATTGATAGTATTGTGCGGAACAAGGTGCCGGTAAAGGTAATGCATATCATGGAGTTACTGGCATAATGCCTGTTGGCATGCCTGGTAGCCGAGGTCAAAGGCTTTAATATTAACTGGAGCCGTTTTGGCGGGGAAACGCCTCTGGATTGTTTCCTTTATTGTCTCTATACCTATGGGGAGCTTTCCTGTGCCAAATAATGCCCCTAGTATCACGATGTTGGTGGTCAACAGGCTTCCTGCCTCTTGAGCGATTTGAGCGGCATCCAGCTTGATTACCCTGCCCGAGGCGTTACTCAGTTTTTCCAGAATTTCCTCCAAGCTGGGGTATTTGCTTTCACCAATTGAGACGGTAAACGGGATTGTTACCGCAATATTAACTATGACCAGGCTGGACTTTGATAGATAGGTAATATTTCTTAGTGCCTCAGAGGGTTCCATCCCGATTAGAACATCACACTTCCCCATGGGGATAAGGGGACCATATACCTCGTCTCCGATTCTGATGATGCTAGTTACCGAGCCACCCCTTACTGCCATCCCCAGTATCTCGGAGCCTCTAACCCTGAGCCCATCTTTAACTGCTGCCTTTCCCAGAAGCTCCGACATTAAAATCACGCCCTGTCCACCAACACCGGTGATTAGTATGTTGAATTCTTTTACCATTCCCTTTACTCCTGTATTATAGCTTTGTATGGGCAAATCTGGGCACAGATTCCGCAACCGGTGCATAGCGAGCTGTCAATTATGGGCTTAGCGTCCTGTTTTATTATAGCCGGACAACCCAAAAGTTTAACGCAGGCGCCACATTTTATATTACATTTGTCCTGGTCTACACGGTAGGGAACAGTCTTCTCTCCCCTCTGCCTCTTTTCCCTCTGGTCTATTATGGCGCAGAGTCTTCTGAAAACTACAAACGAGGGTCCGTTAAATCTTATGGCTTTTTCTATAGTCTCGCTTGCCTTTTTAAGGTCAAAGGGGTCAACGACCTCAACGAATTTCACCCCGCAAGCCCTGGCTATGTCTTCAGGTTTTAGCTTAACCGTCTTGTCACCGGTAGCGGTGTAGCCGGTGCCGGGGTGTGGTTGGAAACCGGTCATAGCGGTGGCTGAGTTATCAAGCACTACCATGGTTATATTTGCCTTATTGTAGACGGCGTTTATTAGTGGTGGTATCCCGGCATGAAAGAAGGTTGAGTCGCCAAGGTGGGCTATTATTGGTGCGTCTACAACATGGGCGAGGCCGTTGGCAATGCCGAAGCTGCCTCCCATACAGATGCAGGTGTCTACTGCTTCTTGCGGTGGGTTATAGGCTAGAGTATAGCAGCCAATGTCACCCGGGTAGATAGGCTCTACCTCTTTGCCATAGTCTCTAGCCACTTTTCGCGAGGCTACCCTGATGGCATAATGGGAGGCTCGGTGGGGGCAACCGGGACATAGGGCTGGCGGGCGCAAAGGTAGGAGCGGAGCTACTTCTTGCCCTAGCTTATCCAGGGCGGCGAAATCGACGGGAAGCTTAGAATTGGTTAGCTTGGCAATAGCCTCGGTGACGGCTCTGGTAGATAGCTCCCCAATTACCGGCAGTAAATCCTTACCGTGGATTTTGACCGGGATATTAGCCTCTCCGGCGATGGCTTTTACATGAAGCTCGACAAACGGGTCTAGTTCCTCTACTACCAATACCTTCCCGACTGAGTTTAATAATCTTGTTACCAGTTCCTGGGGGAGGGGGTGTGGGGTTCCAATTTTTAATACTGAGACCTTGTCCTCAATCCCCAGCCACTTTACTGCCTCTAAGGCATAACTGTATGACAGCCCGCAGGCGATGATACCTAGCTTGGCTCCATCAGCCAGACGTAGCTGATTATAGGGGAGGGTATTGGCTGCTTTCTTTATTCTTTCAAACCTTTCAAGCATTAAAGGTTTGTTTCTCCTGGCTTCGGCAGGGGTATAGACCAACCAGGAGCGGTCTTTTTTAAAGGAGCCCTTCCTCCTTTCCCTTGATATCTCCCCCAGCACTATATCGCTCCTGGCATGCCCTATCCTGGTTACCGACCTGACCATAAAAAGGTGCTTAAATTCCTCGGAGAGTTTAAAGGCGTCAGCCATCATATCTTTAGCCTCTTGGACTGAGGAGGGCTCAAGGATGGGTATATAACCCTGCTCGGCAATATATCGGTTGTCCTGTTCATTCTGCGAGCTCCACATCCATGGGTCGTCGGCGGAGACCAGCACAAGCCCGCCCTTGGCACCGATGTAGCTGGCGGTCATTAACGGGTCGTGAGCCACATTTACCCCAACATGTTTCATTGACGTCATGGCTCTTACTCCACAGATTGAGGCGGCTAAAGCGACCTCAAAGGCTACCTTCTCATTGGTTGACCACTCAACATACATGCCAACGTCTTTGGCGACCACGGCTAAGGTTTCCATTATTTCACTTGATGGGGTACCGGGATAGGCAGCGGCAACCTGAACCCCAGCCTCTATTGCCCCCCTGGCTATCGCCTCATTGCCCAGGACAAAAAGTCTTTCCCCGGGAGCATCAGAACTGATGGTTAATTCTTTCACGCTAGCCTCCTAAGTGAGCGTATTTTTGCCTTAGTTTTGGTTTCTCTATTTTGCCGGTGGGGTTTCGTGGCACCTTGTCAAATATGATGCGCCTTGGTCTCTTATATTTGGGCAAATTCTGTTCGCAGAACTGATTTACCTCTTCCTCAGTCAGCGTCTCCCCGGGCTTGGGGTCAATTATGGCTAGTGCTACCTCCACTAGCCTCTCATCTGGGATACCAATTACCGCGGCGTCATAAATCTTGGGATGGCGCTGGAGAACCTCTTCTATCTCTACAGGATAGATGTTCTCACCCCCGGTAATGACCACGTCCTTCTTTCTATCAACAATGTAGATAAACCTATCGCTATCCTCTCTCGCCATATCGCCGGTATAAAGCCAGCCATCCTTGATAGTCTCTGTCGTTTTTTGCGGGTTCTTATAATATTCCTTCATCACACCATTGCCCCGAACCAGCAACTCGCCGACCTCCCCAGCAGCAACATCCTCCCCCTTGTCATTGACGATACGGGTCTCCCAGTTAAAGCCAGCCTTGCCGATAGCTCCCACCTTATGCTCATTTTCTATCCCTAGATGAGCACATCCCGGACCTGTGGATTCGCTCAGCCCGTAGTTGGTGTCATACTGCATATCGGGGAAATACTGCTTCCAATGTTTAACCAGGCTGGGAGGTATAGGTTGAGCTCCCATATGCATTAGGCGCCAGCAGCTTAAGTCATAATCTTCTTTCCTTAGTGCTCCCTTATCTAGGGCAACCAGAATATCTTGAGCCCAGGGCACTAGTAGAAAAACTATTGTTGCCCTCTCTTTATGGACGGCTTCAAAAATATATTGAGGGCTAATTTCAGTCAGCAGTGTCGCTCGACCACCGACAATCAGGCTTCCAAACCAGTGCATTTTGCCTCCGGTATGGTATAGGGGAGGAAGGAGGATAAAATTATCATCATGGGTTTGATAGTGGTGACGGTTCTCGGTTATGGCGGCACATTCCATATTCTTGTGGATGAGCAGTATCGGCTTGGGTGCTCCAGTGGTGCCTGAAGTAAAGTAGAGCCCGCACTCATCCTCATCTCTTAACCCCACCTCTACGGGCTGGGGAGAGGGTTTTTCTATTACCTGCTCAAAGTTCTCCATACCTTCAGGTACGGGTTGCCCAACAAGGATATAATGTTTGATTGTAGGTAGCTGGGAGCGGACAGCTTCTACCCTGTCAATGAATTCCTCACTTAGAATCATCGCCTTGGCTTCAGCGATGTCAGCACAGTATTTAAGATCTTGGCTGGTAAACCTAAAGTTAAGGGGAACTGCCCATGCCCCGGTTCTAATGATGCCGAAGTATGCCTCAAGCCAGTTAATGGAGTTCATCATCCAGTGTATTACCCTATCGCCTTTCTTAATCCCTCTTTCAATAAGGGCGTTGGCTACCCGGTTTACCCTTTCATCAAACTCTTTCCAGGTGATTTCTTTTCTTATCCTCTGGCTCGGTTTTAGTTCAATAAGCGCGGTATCATTGGGATACATTCGTCTGTTTCTGGCTACCATCTCCGAGACAGTCACTTTTCAATCTACCTCCTTCTAACTTAAGGCTCCTTAGTTTAGCACAAAAGCTTTTATCAACACTAGCTTTGCGCCCTTGTTGTGTTATGCCTCTAGTGCTACAATAAAACTTGACTGCAGAAAGGGTAGTGGGGATGCCACTAGATAGCATAGTTGTCAAAGGGGCTAGGGAGCATAACCTCAAGAATATAGATGTAGTTATCCCCCGGGATAAGCTGGTAGTTATCACCGGTGTCTCCGGTTCGGGCAAGAGTTCATTGGCATTTGATACCATCTATGCTGAGGGGCAGCGCCGCTACGTTGAATCTCTATCGGCTTATGCTCGCCAGTTCCTGGGCAGGATGGAGAAGCCTGAGGTTGATTATATTGAGGGCTTAAGCCCTGCCGTCTCTATTGACCAGAAGGGTCCGAGTAAGAACCCGCGCTCAACCGTGGGCACGGTAACCGAGATCTATGATTACCTGAGGCTACTTTTTGCTCGCGTTGGACACCCACATTGTCCTAAGTGCGGGCGAGAGATAACGGTGCAGACAGTGCAGCAGATTGTTGACGCCATTCAAAATATCCCCGGTGGTAGCCGCATCATGATTTTGGCGCCACTGATAAGAGACCGCAAGGGTGAGTATCAAACGGTTTTTGATGATTTGCGTAAGGCAGGCTACGCCAGGGTTCGGGTTGATGGGCATATCTATGACCTGTCGGAGCAAGTTCAGCTTGATAAGAATAAGAAGCATACTATTGAGGCAGCGGTGGATAGATTGGTAATGGGGCAATCTGGGAGCCAAAGCCGCATTGCTGACTCGGTGGAAACCGCCCTGAAACTGGGTGCCGGTGTGGTGCTGGTATCTATTGTTGATGGTGAGGAACTATTGTTCTCGGAGCACTTCGCCTGCGTGCACTGTGGCATTAGCCTGGGTGAGATTGCCCCGAGAACATTTAGCTTTAATTCGCCTCACGGTGCCTGCCCGGCGTGCACTGGCTTGGGGGTAAAACTGGAGATAGACCCCGAGCTAGTCATCCCCAATAAGGGACTATCTATTGCTCAGGGGGCGATTCGCCCGTGGCAATGGCAATCCTGGTATTATGACCAGCTTGAAGATTTAGCCCGGCGCTGTGGTTTTTCCCTTAATACCCCGGTTAAGCAGCTAAGTGAGCACCAGCTTAAGCTTATACTTTATGGGGAGGAGGGGGAGCTAGTAAGGTATCGGAACCGGTTTGGTCATGTTAGGGAATACTTTACCGGCTATGAAGGGGTGATTCCCCGCATGGAGCGACTATACCGGGATACGGAGTCTGAGCACTCCCGGGCTGATATAGAGCGCTATCTGGTCTCCCGACCGTGTCCCGTCTGTCAGGGTAAGAGGCTTAAGCCGGAGTCGTTAGCTGTGACCGTTGGTGGTAAGAATATTATGGATGTTAGCGCAATGTCAGTTACTCAGGCGTTGGAGTGGTTCGACGCTATTGGTGGTAAGAAGGGTGTGCTTACTGAGCGGGAGCAGATTATAGCCCACCAGATCATTAAGGAGATTCAAGCCCGCCTCGGCTTCCTCAGGGACGTTGGTTTGGATTATCTTACCATTGACCGTCCCTCAGCTACCCTTTCTGGTGGTGAGGCGCAGCGCATTCGGTTGGCAACCCAGATTGGCAGTGGGCTTATGGGTGTGCTTTATATCTGTGATGAACCGACAATAGGTCTGCACCCCGCCGATGACTTTCGTTTGATTGAGACCCTGAAGCGGCTAAGAGACCTGGGTAATACTATATTGGTTGTTGAGCATGATGAAGCCATGATGAGGGCGGCTGACTACATTATTGATATGGGACCCGGGGCTGGGGAGCATGGGGGCTGGATTGTGGCTACCGGGACTCTGTCTGATATTATGAGTTGCAAGGAATCAATAACCGGTCAATATCTCAGTGGCGCCAAGCAGATTCCTTTACCCCACCGGCGTCGCCCCGGTTCAGGCAAGGAGATGGTAATAAAGGGGGCTAGAGAGAACAACCTGAAGAATATAGATGTCCGTATTCCTCTGGGGAAGTTTGTTTGTATCACTGGGGTTTCAGGCAGTGGCAAGAGCACTCTCATTGATGGGGTTTTGTATAAGAAGCTGGCACAGCTCTTCTATCGGGCGAGGGAGAGGGCGGGCGATTGTGATGGCATCATTGGTGTTGAGCATATTGATAAGGTGGTCAATATTGACCAGTCTCCTATCGGGCGTACCCCTCGCAGCAATCCAGCCACCTATACTGGAACCTTTACCCCTATTCGTGAGCTTTTTGCCACTGTTCCTGAGGCTCGGATGAGGGGCTATGCTCCGGGGCGGTTCTCATTTAATGTTAAGGGTGGGCGTTGTGAAGCCTGCCGTGGGGAGGGGTTTATCCAGATTGAGATGCAGTTTCTGCCTGATGTCACTGTTCCCTGTGAGGTGTGCAAGGGGAAGCGTTATAACCGTGAGGCTCTGGATATTAGGTTTAAGGGCAAGAACATCGCTGAGGTATTGGATATGACTGTAGAGCAAGCCCTAGCTTTCTTTGAGCATTTCCCCAAGGTGAGGGCTAAGCTGGAGACATTACGTGATGTGGGGCTGGGCTATATTCGTCTTGGTCAGCCAGCCCCCACCCTCTCTGGTGGTGAGGCGCAGCGGGTGAAGCTGTCTACCGAGCTATCGCGGCGCGCCACGGGCAGGACACTTTATATCCTTGATGAACCAACTACCGGTCTCTCCTTTGAGGATGTGGCGGCTCTACTCCGGGTATTGCAGCGTCTGGTTGATGCTGGTAATACGGTGGTTGTCATTGAGCATCATCTGGATGTGATTAAGAATGCTGACTATATCATTGACCTTGGACCGGGGGCTGGGGAGCGGGGTGGTTATGTTGTCGCCACCGGCGCACCTGAGGAGATAACAGGTGAGAAATCTTCAGCCACTGGGCAATATTTAAGCCGAGTATTGCATAAAGATAAGGATATGGAGTATGCTTTGACTGGTTAGCTATTTCGCCCGGCAGTAAAGGAGGTGAGGGTGACCCGGAAGGAAGCACTTGACTCTATTAGAGCCAATGTTGAGAACGAAAACACAATAAAGCACATGCTGGCTACCGAGGCTATTATGCGGGCTCTAGCCAGGCGCTTTGGTGAGGATGAGGAGGAGTGGGGGCTTACCGGGCTGCTTCATGATATAGACATGGAGCTCACTGAAGGAGATATGAACACCCACAGTAGGCTGGGGGCTGACCTGACTAGGGAGCTTGGGGCTAGTGAGGCTATGGCTCATGCCATACTGTGCCATAACCAAACCCATGGCATTCCCCTGGAGACAAAGCTTGACAAAGCCCTTTTCTGTACCGACCCGCTAACGGGCTTAATCATTGCTGCTGCCCTGGTTCGCCCGGATAAAAAATTGGCTGGGGTTGAGGCTAGGTCGGTGGGGAAGAGGTTTAGGGAGAAGAGCTTTGCTGCCGGGGCAAATAGAGAGCAAATCTCCCAATGCACTGAGATTGGTCTTGAGCTTGACGAATTTATCGGACTGGGGCTGGAGGCAATGAAGAGGGTTGCACCTAGCCTTGGTCTGTAATTTAACTCAGGGACAGGGTTGAGCCCTCGGCAGTTTTGATAACATCAATCCGGGTGGGGAAGGCATCTCTGAGCTCCTCCATGTGGGTGATGACCAGTATCTTGTCAAAGTCGTCCTGAATGGAGTTTATTGCCTCTTTAACTTTTTCTATGCCGGTGATGTCTTGAGTGCCAAAGCCTTCATCAATGATTAGGGTGGGTAGCGGTGCCCCGGCTCTTCGGGCTAATAGCTTGGACAGGGCAATACGAACGGCAAAGTTAATGCGAAAGGCTTCACCACCACTGAACATTTCATAATTTCTTGTTCCTAGTTCGTCAGCAATAGTGATATCAAGGGTTTCTAGTAAATCCCCCTTCTTTGTTTCTTTCTGGGTTTCAATCTTCACATGCATTCTATTATCTGTCATCCGTCCCAGCAGCCGGTTGGCTTCAGCTTCAATTTCAGGTAGCGCCATCTCAATGAGCAAGGCTTGTATCCCCCTTTTACCGAAGGCTTGGGCTAGGTCTTTATAGATTTTCTCCTCCCGTGATGCTTGAGCCAGCATTTTCCCCTTTTCCTTCTTTTTTATCTCCAGCTCAGAGCAGCGCTCCAGTTTTGACTTCACGTTCCACGTTAGCTCCTGGGCTTTCTTTTGTTGGGCGGCTAGCACCTGGTAATCAGCTTCAGCCTTGGTTAAATCAGCCATTAGTCGGGGGAGTGCCTCAAGTTCTTTACTTAGCTCTTGGTTTTTTATATTTTCCGCCTCTAGCCTCAGGCGCAACTCCTGGCTAGCCTCCTCAGCTTTATGAAGTGCCTTCCTCTCTTGACTAAGAAGCCTATCGGCTTCTTCAAGCTTTCGCTTGGGGCTTTCATATTTTTCTAATTCGGCGAGGCGATGGCGCACCTGCTCGTGCTGCTGTGAATCGTAATCAAGCTTGGCTAGTTCCTCCTCAATCCTGGCTAATGTCTGTTGCTCGGTAACGGCAAATTCCTTCCCGGCTAGGCGCTGTTCAATCTCGGTTAGTCTTTTTCTTTCCTCTATTAGCTGTTTATCGGCGGTTTGGGCTTGACTAATCTCTTGGCTAAGGACACTAATTTTGCCCTGTGCTGAGGCTTTATCTTGGTTTAACCTTGCTTCTAGCTGTGATATTTCACCCTCCAGCGACTCATGTTCCATTTTCTTGCTGGCTAGCTGGTCTTGATTCAGCTTTAGGGATTTAGCCTTTTGGTCCCTGTCAGCGGTGTATTTTAGTTCAATTCGTTTTAAACCATCCCTACCTACCTCAGTTTCACATAGGGGGCATTTAGCCCCTTCCTGAGTTAAGAGGAGGTTGAGCTTTTCTTGTATCTCCTCTATTTCCCGTTCTAGGCTGGTTTGGCTAGATTCTAGATAGTGGAGCTGCATTCTTAGCTCTAGGCTGGTTTGCTTTTTTCTGCTCAGCGCCTCTTCCTGTTCCGCCAACCGGCGGAATTGGGCTTCTACCTGCCATAGCTCATTTTTAAGTTGAGGTAGTCTCTGGGAAATAGTTTCTAGCTCAGTAATTTTGCTTTGAGCTAATTTATGTTCTGTAATTAGGTTTGCCTGTGCCCGCTCTATGCTCATCTCTAGCTGGCTCTCACTATCCCTTAATTTGACCAGTAACCCCAGCTTTTGGTTTAGTTCGTCATTCTGTCTTCGGGCTTCAGTTAATTGGGCATAGCCTTCTTCTATAGTGGAACGCTGGGCAATTACCTCTTCATACTCTTTGAGCCGGGAGTGATGCTGCTTGACCTGCTCATCCCAGCGCTCCAGCTCCCTTTTTGTTTCGGCTATATGCTCCTCGAGCTGGGTTAGTTGTAACCGCTTGTTTTCCAGCGCCTCTTTTTGCTGTCTGAGGCTATTGAGTCTGGATTCCTGCTCGGTTACTACCTTTTCTATTTGGGCGAGCCCAGTCTGTGCCTGTTCCAGCTCCGCCTCATAGGTTGGCTTTTGGGCTAATTCATCACTGATGTCTTTGATAGCGTTCTCAAGTTGCGTTTTTTCTGCTTCCTGCTCTTTTGCCAGTTCTTTAGCCTGTTCCTCAAGTTCATCATAGAAAGAAAGTCCTAGAATATTGGCTAACACTTCCTTGCGCTTAGTCGGGGGTTGATTGGTGAATTCGTCAGCGTGACCCTGCCGCAGGAAGGCGCTATTAATGAATGTAGTGTAGTCCATGTGCAGGACGTCAATAATCTTCTGCTGGGTCTGGGTTACGCTATCGCCGCTAATTGACCTGAAGCCGTCCTCAGTAGTTACCTGAAACTCCAAGATGGTTTGTCCTGAGCGCCCTCTTCGCTTTGGCTTAGAGTGCTTGCGTATGATACGGTATGGTTGCTCGCCTACGGCAAAGTCAAATTCAACCCCCATCTCTGTCTGACCGGAATGAATGAGGTCGTCATCGCTCTTAGCTCTAGTTTTCCCCCACAGTGCCCAGGTCATAGCGTCAATAAGGGCAGATTTGCCGTTGCCGTTATTGCCACAGATGCAGGCGGTATGGATGCCATCAAAATGGAGTGGTGGCACATTATCCCGATAGCACATAAAATTGCGCAGTGCTAACTTGATGGGAATCATTTATGAAGCTCCGTTTTGCTTATTTTAGCACAAGTTGGGGGTTATTTATCTACCTCACCCCCTCGGTCCCCCTCTCCTTCAAAGGAGAGGGGGAGGAAAATAGAAAGAGGGGCTAACGCCCCTCTTAGACACCCGTATATAGAATACCCTCTTGAACGCCCTTAATAACTTCTAGAGTGAGGAGAGTTTTAGGGAGGCGAAGCCCCCTCTTAG
>Ga0315282_10001207_pt1 | contig 49738 bp, 46 predicted proteins | sample YL17G07_20_MG_FD_203693 | JGI IMG/M metagenome (GOLD analysis project Ga0315282, IMG submission 203693) | Sediment microbial communities from Yellowstone Lake, YNP, Wyoming, USA - YL17G07_20 | ecosystem: Environmental > Aquatic > Freshwater > Lake > Sediment | place: USA: Wyoming | collected...
CTTTCTTACCGGCCCTGCCGCGGCAGGGGGAATGGCCGCTAAGACAGGATGGGAGCTTGCCGTCGCTAAGTACAACGATGCCGGTGGTTTGAAGGTCGGGAAGGATACCTACAAGATTAACCTGATTGTAGAAGATGACGCGATGAGCCTTGACCAAGCATGTACGGCGGCGACCAAGCTGATTCAACAGGATGGAGCCAAATTTATCACCGGGCCACTGGTTGATGCCTTTAAGAATTCGATTTATCCCATTACCTATCAGGCTGGGGTAATGCTCGCCTGTGTTGATACCTGCAATGCTTCCCGACAAATAACCTATGAAGGCTGTACCGATGTATCGCCGGATAGGCCGCTCTATATTCGGTGCCACTGGGCAAATGATGAAATCACTCCTTATCTCCTTGATTATCTGCAAGCAAACTACCCGAGCGCGAAAAAGATAGCCGTTTGTGGCGTTACCGAAGCGTGCACGGTGGGAATCTATAATTGGCTTGGGGATATGCTTCCCACCAAGGGCCTCCAGAGGGTGGGAGATCTGGAACAAATTGCACCGGACTGCTCGGACTACGTTCCCCCAGTGACTCGTATGTTGTCCGCTAACCCGGATGCCATATTTGTAGCGGTTTCAACACCGATGACGTGGGGCTTTGTCACCAAGGCAGCCCGGGACCTTGGATTCAAGGGCCCCGTATTCTGCGCCACGCACCTGGACGTTGAGTTTACCAACACGATTGCCGGTGGTGGCAACACTGACATATTCGGGGTAGGTATCACGTTAAAAGATATGGATCCCCTGTCCCAAGACATGAAAGATGCCCATGCAGCTTATCAATCACATGGATATGCCGCGAAAGATGAGATATCGGATGTCTATTTGGTCGGCTACAATGGTCTCTGGGTACTGTTGCAGACCATAGAGAAAGCCAAGAGCCTAGACGCAGCAGCGGTAGAGAAGACCTACGAGGGCCTGACTAAGAAGGGAGACCTGAAGACTCTCTGGGGTGACGCCTACGTTGGCGGGTCGGAGTCTACGGGTGTCAACCGGGTTCTGTGTGAACCTTACTGGATTGATAACTGTATGAATGGTGTATCCAAGAATGTGGAACAAATCTTTATAGCGGTACCGTAATATTGTTGCTTCAGTAGTTGGAAGCCGATTAAGGAGAAGCATGCCCCCTTCGGCTCTAGAAGGGGGATAATATATTGTGAGGAGATAGGAAGATAGGAGGGCACTAGAACCAAATTTCAGGGGTTCTAGTGCCCTTTTTGATTTGATTAGAAAATAATTCATCCTCTCAGAGGAGGCAAAAATGGCTTCCAAAGACTTGGTCAGTGCACTAGCTGACCTAAAAGAAAAAGAAGCTCTGGAAATTTCTCAGGGCAGACTTAATAGTGGTGGTGACCCCATGGCTATCCTCAGTGATGCCAGACGCGGTATGGAAATTGTCGGCGAGCGTTTTGCCAGCGGCGAATATTTCATTCCAGACCTAGTTTACTCTGGGGAAATATTGAGGCAGGTAACCGAAATAGTTAAGCCTAAGTTGACCAAGGAGGCTAAGGTGAAACGCCTAGGGAAGGTTGTTCTCGGAACCGTGGCTGGGGATATCCATGACATTGGCAAGGACATTGTCGTCTTTATGCTTGATGTTAACGGCTTCGAGGTCTATGACCTTGGTGTGGATGTCCCGGCGCAGAAGTTTGTGGAAAAGATAGAGGAGAGTGGTGCCCCTATTGTTGGCTTAAGCGGATTCCTGACACTGGCTTTTGATTCCATGAAACAAACGATAGATGCCATAAAAGCTGCCGGCTTAAGAGACAAGGTAAAAGTCATGATTGGCGGTGGTCAGATTGATGAGGAAATCAGGAAATATACTGGAGCCGATGCTTATGGGCGAGATGCCATGGCAGGAGTATCACTAGCCAAGCAGTGGGTATGAGGTGAATAACATGTCTGAATCAACACAAAAAGCTCAGGCTCCTGCCTTTGAACCATCACCTGCGTTTCTGGCTCGCCAGAAACGCATCGAAGACGCCTTTAATCTGAGAAGGCCTGACCGTGTTCCGGTGGCCCCGGCGGTTGTACATTACTATTCGACCAGGTCCAGGGGTATCTCGAACAAGGACGCCCAGTATCATTTGGACAAGACCCTAGAGGCGTCGAAAGAGGCAACCATCAAACATGACTGGGATGCCGCCCCTGTCTTTGGATTAGTATCCCCGGCGGGGCCTTGGGAACTCTTGGGTATTCAGCAATTCAAATGGCCCGGGGGCGCTCTTCCCGATGACCGGCCCTTTCAATTTGTCGAAAGGGAGTACATGCTGCAGGATGAATATGATGAAATGCTGGCCGATCCGAACGGATTTGCCGTAAAAAAGCTCTGGCCGCGTATAGCCACCACGCTGGCGCCAATAAGCGATATGGTGCAAATGGAGCTGCCTCCCCTGATTTTTCTAGCCAATTCCTACACGCTGCCCCCCTTGATAGGAGGGATAGTTTCACCGCCACCGATGGTCGAATTGCTGGAGAAAATGTTGGAGCTGGCACGGGAGACTGAAAAAAATAGCAAAATAGCAGCCGGCTATACCATGGAAATGATGAAACTGGGGTATCCTTTCATAGTGGGAGCTGCTACCTTCCCTGCCTTTGACTGGATATCGGATACCCTGCGGGGATTGCGCGGCAGCTCGCTAGATATGTACCAGGTACCGGATAAGTTGCTGGCGACAATTAATATGTTCATCCCCCTAACGATTTCCACAATGGTCATGGCGACAGAGCAATCAGGCATTAAAAGGGTCTTTATCCCAATGCACCGGGGTTCAGCCGGTTTTATGTCTGACCAACAGTTTGCTAAATTCTACTGGCCGGGCCTGAAGGCCCTTATACTTGGCCTGATTGATGCCGGGGTAACGCCTCTTGTATACACTGAAGGGGATTACACGCCGAGATTGGAATACTTTAAGGAATTGCCTCCTAAAAAGTTTGTTTTGCATTTCGAACACGTGGACCGCAAGAAGGTTAAGAAATTGCTGGGAAATATTGCGTGTTTCTGGGGTAATGTGCCGTCTCCGCTCATGTGCGCGGGAACGCCGCAGCAGGTCAAGGACGACGTCAAGGAGCTGATTGATACCTTTGGCGATAATGGCGGTCTGATCATTGACAGCACCATGGGTATACCTGATGAATCAAAACCGGAAAACGTACAGGCCTTAACCGATGCCGCCCGTGAGTATGGTGTCTACTAAGGCATCTCTAAAGGCCAAGTTCAACATGAAGAGATAATAAGAAATGGAAAAGAAATAGGAAGAGATGTCACCATTGAACTTTTGCTTGAATTGTTTGGTCAGAACATGGTAGACTAAAGATGTTATATAGTTCTTCTTTTTCACTTGTCTCCTTTCGAGTAAGCCCGGTTTGCCGCCGGGCTTACTCATTTGTTGAAGATGCCTGTTGAAGGGATACAAACCAGAAAAGGAACCTCGTGTGATGGAGGTACACTGGCCTCAAATTAGGGTAGTGACCGAGAGCACAGATTCGGCCTTTCTCGCCAGACTAGCTTATGAAGCACAACGGCTGGGGCTATATGTTGTTCGGCGACAAGGCAGCACGGAGACTACATGTGAGCGGTGACGCCTTGTTAGTTTGCCGAGGGGTTTAATCAAGGCAAGGCGAAGAGATTCTTGATCGTGTGCGCTTGTATCAATTGCATCCACTCCCCCTCTCCTTAGAAAGGGAAGGGGGATAAAGGGGGATGGGTTGCTAAGGTAAGCTCTAACCTGAAAATTTAGACGAAACGCCCTCTTATGGTATAATAAGCTGTTATACAAAGGTTTGCCCCCAGCTCCCACGGGGATAATTGCACGGAGGTATAGCTATGGCTCAAGGCAAAAAGGCGATTGTCTGGTTCAATGAGGTCACCAAAAAGGATATACCCATCGTCGGTGGCAAAGGGGCAAACCTCGGTGAGATGACCAACGCCGATATACCTGTCCCCCCGGGCTTTATTGTAACCGCAGACGCCTATTTTGACTTCATTAAAAAGTCAAGGCTCATGGATAAAATCCGCCACCTGTTAAAACCTCTAGACCCAGGCGATAGCAAAAAGCTTCAACAAACTGCTGCCCAGGTTAAACAGCTAATCCTGGACACCCCCATGCCACCGGAACTAGCACATGAGATTAAGCAAGCCTACGTTAAGATGGGCAGGGGTCTGGTGGCGGTGCGCTCCTCGGCTACTGCCGAAGACCTGCCGGAAGCCTCCTTTGCCGGCCAGCAAAGCACCTTCCTCAATATAGAGCAAGAAAAGGAGGTGGTGGCTGCCGTCCAGGAGTGCTGGGCATCCCTCTTTGAACCACGCGCCATCTTCTACCGGCACCAGCACGGGTTTGACCACTTCAAGGTTGGAATTGCCGTCCCCGTCCAAAAAATGGTCCAGTCCCAGGCCTCAGGGGTGATGTTTACCATAGAACCGGTAACCAGCGACAGTAGTAAGATTGTTATTGAGGCTGTCTACGGACTTGGTGAGGCTATCGTCTCCGGGGAGGTAACCCCTGACCTTTATGTTGTTGATAAAGATAGTTTAAAAATCATTACCACCAAAGTAGTTAATCAAGAGTCACAGCTCATCAAAAATCCCACCGCCGGCGCCAAAGAGACCAATATCTGGGTGCCACTCGCCGCCTCAACTCAACCCAAGCAGAAGCTGAGCGACAGCGAAATAATTAAACTGGCCTGGCTGGGAAAACAGATAGAAGACCACTACCGCTTCCCCCAGGATATTGAATGGGCAAAGGAAGATAGCGAAATCTATATCCTACAGACCCGACCGGTAACCACCATCAAGGAAGGGGCTGGGGCTGAACTTGAAATCCCGGTCCCGCCGCTGCTCACCGGGGCGCCAGCCAGCCCGGGGCTTGCCTCAGGACCGGTGAGAATAGTCCCTGAAGCTTCACAAATAGACAAGGTGAAAACGGGCGATATCCTGGTTGCTGAAATGACTACCCCTGACTTTGTACCGGCCATGAAACGGGCGGTAGCCATTGTTACCAACCGTGGTGGCAGGACCGCCCACGCCGCCATCGTCAGCCGTGAGCTCGGCATCCCCTGCGTTGTCGGTGCCGAAGGGGCAACAACCACCCTGACCGACGGGCAGGTAATCACGGTAGATGGCTCGCACGGCAAGGTCTATAGCGGCAAAGTCTCCCGAAGAATAAGGACAACCTCTATTGCCGATATGTTCCGGGATGCAATCAAGACCAAGACCAGGGTTTATGTAAACCTGGCCCAACCTGAGCTGGCGGAAGCTGTAGCCAGCCGTAATGTTGATGGCGTGGGCTTGCTCCGCGCCGAGTTCATGATTGCCGAGATTGGCGAGCACCCCAATTATATGATCAGCCAGAAGCGGGGAGGGGAGTTTGTCAACAAGCTGGCTAAAGGCATCGAGACCTTTGCCAAAGCCTTTAACCCCCGCCCCGTAGTCTACCGGACTACCGATTTCAAGACCAATGAATATAGAGAGCTCACCGGCGGGCAGGAATACGAGGCCAATGAAGAAAATCCTATGCTCGGCTACAGGGGGGCTTCACGATATATCACCGATACCGATGTCTTTAAGCTGGAACTGGAAGCTATCAAGAGGGTGAGGCGGGACTATAAAAACCTATGGGTGATGATTCCCTTCGTCCGGACAGTTAATGAGCTAATCAGGACTAAAGAAATCATGGAGGCTGAGGGGCTGGTGCGCTCTCGGGACTTCAAGCTGTGGATGATGGTTGAGGTACCGTCCAATATCTTCCTCATGGAGAAGTTCCTTGAAGTTGGCATTGACGGCATATCCATCGGCTCCAATGACCTTACCCAGCTCATCCTTGGCATTGACCGCGACAGCGAAAAGCTAGCCGAGACCTTTGACGAACGAAATGAGGCAGTGCTTATGGCTCTGGAGAGGGCGATTAAGGTATCCAAGAACATGGGTGTCACCTCGTCCATCTGCGGGCAGGCGCCCTCGGTCTACCCTGAGCTCACCGAAAAGCTGGTAGAATGGGGCATTACCTCGGTTTCAGTAAGCCCGGATATGATTGGCACCACCAGAGAGATAATTGCCAAGGCAGAAGCAAGCTTAGAGCACCGATGATTGGTCGTCTTAATATCCGCCAGCTAACGGAACAAAGGGAGGAAAGCCTTTCACCCCACGCCGTAAAAAGCAAGTATTCCCGGGGCAGGCAAAAATACGAAGAGCCCTGCTCAATACGCACCGCCTTTCAGCGCGACCGCGACCGCATCATCCACTGTAAAGCCTTCCGCCGGCTCAAGCATAAGACCCAGGTTTTCATCGCCCCCCTGGGTGACCACTATGTCACCCGGCTCACCCATACCCTGGAGGTATCCCAGATAGCCAGAACTATAAGCCGTGCCCTTAACCTCAACGAGGACCTGGCTGAGGCGATTGCCCTGGGTCATGACCTCGGTCACACCCCATTCGGTCATGTTGGCGAGGAGGTCCTTGACGAGCTCTACCCCAAAGGCTTCAGGCATAACGAGCAGAGCCTGCGTGTGGTTGATACGCTGGAGAATAACGGCCAAGGGCTAAACCTAACCTGGGAGGTGAGGGACGGCATCTTGAACCACTCCAAGACCAAGGTTGATATCTGGGGGGAGGGGTGGGGAAGGGTAAATACCCTTGAGGGGGAGGTGGTCAAGATTTCAGATACCATCGCCTACATCAACCACGACATTGATGATGCCATAAGAGCCGGCATGATTACCGAGGGCGATTTGCCCATCGCCGCCATCGTCAAACTGGGTAATACCCACTCCCTCCGCATCAATACTATGGTCTATGACATTATTGAGAACTCATGGGGGGTAAGGGGTGAAGGTAAGGAAAAGCCCAAAATCACCATGAGCCCCCAGATTCTTGAGGCGACCAATACCCTGCGCCAGTTTCTCTTCGCGCAGGTATACAATATACGCTCGGCGCAGGAGGAATCAGAACGGGCGAGGGGGGTAGTCCGCTCTCTGTATAAATACTTCAATGAGCATATAGATAAGCTGCCTCCGGAGTATAGCTTTTATAGCGATGAGCCGGAGCGGAGGGTGGTTGACTACATTGCCGGCATGACTGACCAGTATGCCCTTAGAATGGCTGAGGAGCTTTCTTTACTAGAAGGCAAGAGCAAACAGACTATCAAAAAAGGGCGCAAAGGCAAAACCTCTTCAGAAGTAAAATCTCCCCGTCTCTTTTAAAGGTAGTATAATAATATTATGGGCGTTATTGACGAAATTAAACAGAGAGTAGACATTGTAGACGTGGTTAGCCAGTACGCCAAGCTGACCAAAGCCGGGCGCACCTTCAGGGCACTATGCCCCTTTCACTCCGAAAAGAACCCCTCGTTCTTCGTCTACCCTGAGCAGCAAAGCTGGCACTGCTTCGGCGCCTGTAACACCGGCGGCGATGTCTTTTCCTTTGTTATGAAAAAGCAAAACATTGACTTCGGCGAGGCGCTCAAGCTCCTTGCCCAGAGGGCGGGGGTCGCCATACCGTCAAGGGCTGAGGCGGGGGGTGAGAGCAAGGAGAGACAGAAGTTATTCCAGACCAACGAGGCCGCCGCCCAGTATTTTCATAATCTGCTTAATTCCACGGCGGCGGAAAAGGCGAAGGCTTATCTCCTAAAAAGAGGCTTATCAGAAAAGACTATCGTCGACTTCCAGCTTGGTTATAGCCCTGACAAGTGGGACGCCCTCAAGCAACACCTTATAAACACAGGCTACACCGAGGCTGAACTGCTGACTGCCGGTCTAATCGTTGAGGGGGAGGGGGGAAAAACCCACGACCGATTTCGCAATAAGTTGATGTTCCCCATATCTGACGCAAGAGGGCGTATTACCGGCTTTGGGGCAAGGGCGCTTGACGACTCCTTACCTAAATACGTCAACTCGCCGCAGACGCCGCTCTTTGATAAGAGTAGCACTCTTTATAGCATAAACCTGGCTACAGATGCCATCAGGCAGCAAGACCTGGCAATAATCGTTGAGGGCTATATGGATGTTATCACCGCCCACCAAAACGGCTTTAATAACGTGGTTGCCTCAATGGGGACCTCGGTTACCGAGAAACAGGTCAGCATTCTAAAGAGGCTAACAAAAAATCTGGCCTTCGCCCTTGACGCTGATGCTGCCGGTGAAGAAGCCACACTACGGGCGGTGGGCTATGAAAATACCCTTGATGCCGAGGTAAGGGTTATCATCATGCCCGGAGGGAAGGACCCCGATGATGTTATCAAAGAAGATGCCAGAGCCTGGCAAAAGCTACTTGAAGAAGCATTACCCATAGTTGATTATACATTTAATATGGCTACCGCCGGGCTTGACCTGACTACAGCCAGCGGCAAATCTCAAGCCGTGGACAAGCTCCTGCCCATCGTCGCCGAGATAAAAAACCCGATACGCCAGGCCCACTACCTGCAAAAGCTGGCGCAACTGCTCAAGGTCAGCGAGAGGAGCATTGAAGCCGCCCTGGCCAGAATTAAGCCCAAACCAGGCAGAATTAAACCGCCAAAAGAAGGGATTCTAACAAGCCGGCACCCCCTCCTTTCCAGCCCGGTAGAGGAGTATTGCCTGGCGCTACTTTTGCAATACCCGGAGCTTAGGAACAGCGCTCGCGAGCTCCTGCCCGAATACTTTGAGAACAGCGAAAACCGTGAAATCTTTATTGCCTGGCAGCAGAGTGATAAAATAGAATTAGTCAGAGAGAGGTTTGAGCCTGAGATTCACGAGCATTTTGATTCCTTATTAACCAGGCAGTTATTAAGTGATAAAATAGAGCAAAAGTATGCCGAGTGTGCCCTGCGCCTGCGGGAGAAATTTTTCCGCAGCCTGACGATGAAGATACAATCAGTATTAGCCCTGGAAGCCGAGACAGGGGGCGGGGCGGCGGAGCTGGCCAAGCTTAAGGAGCAAGGGATTGAGGCCAATACCCGGCTGGCTGAGGTCCTGGCTCAAAAAAATCGGATGAGACTGGAGCAAAGAGGGGTGAGGTGATGAGCCGGCGCAGTAGTGAAGATAGTCTGGATAAGGACGAGGAAAAGACACCATTTGATGAGCGGCTAGATGCTGAAGAGGAGGAAACGTCTGATTTACGCACCCTCTTCCCCGAAACTGAGGAGGAGGAAGAGGAGACTGAAGAGGCAATTGAACCAGACACGCTCTGGCACGAGGCAAGACACCTTGAGATTGAAAAACCCGAGTCAACGCCAGATTTAGAGGTGGAAGCGCCGCTTGAACACATGGATGAGCAGGAGGTAGCCGACGACCCGGTTCGTATGTACCTCCATGAAATTGGCCGTGTGCCCCTTCTCACCGCTGAGGAGGAAAAGGAACTGGCCAGAAAGATGGAGGAGGGCAAACGCGTCAGAGAAATCAAGCAAGGCTACCTAGAGAAGCACGGGCGAGAACCATCGGCAACTGAAATAGTACTTGCTATACTCCAGGAGCTGTCTCAGGCTGCTGCCGTCATCCGCACCCTTCAAGAACACCTCAAACTGAAGTCGTCTGCAAGCTTTGTCGAGCAAATCTCCACCGCCAAACTGCGAGCCAGCATTGACAGCGAGATAAGCCCACAACTAATCCTGGCAATCTCCCAGAAGACCAAAAAAGACATACCTGAAACCGAGGTGCTCGTCATCGAACTATCACTAAATATAAATCTACTACCAAAGGAAATCCTTGATGCTATCGGGGACAAGGTCTCTACGGCTGGAATAGAGAATCTGATGAAATCACCCAAGTTCATCAAATCAATCAAGGCCTATGAGAAACAGCTCCAGGCCTACCTGGAGAATATCGAGGGTGAGGCGGAAAAGTCGGAGAAACATCTCATTGAAGCCAACCTCCGCCTGGTGGTCAGCGTCGCCAAGAAACACATTGGACGGGGCATGTCGCTCCTTGACCTCATTCAGGAGGGGAATATCGGACTAATGAGGGCAGTGGAGAAATTTGACTACCGCAAGGGTTATAAATTCAGCACCTATGCCACCTGGTGGATTCGCCAGGCCATCACCCGCTCTATTGCCGACCAGGCCCGGACGATTCGCATCCCGGTCCATATGGTCGAGACCATCAATAAACTGCTACGGGTAAGCCGCCGTCTGGCTCAGGAATACGGGCGGGAGCCTACCAGCAAGGAAATCGGTAAGGAACTGGAAATACCTCCGGAAAAGGTGGGGGAGATAGTCAAGGTATCACAACTGCCGGTATCGCTTGAGTCCCCTATGGGTGAGGAGGAAAATAGCCACCTCGGTGACTTTATCGAAGACCGCGATACCCTGCCCCCCGCCGACGCCGCCTCCAGACAACTGCTCAAGGAGCAGATTGATTCCGTGCTCTCCAGCCTCAGCCCCCGCGAGCAACGGGTGCTCCAGCTACGGTTCGGGCTTGAGGATGGGCGAAGCCGAACCCTGGAGGAAGTGGGCAAGGAGTTTAATGTAACCAGGGAGCGAATCCGCCAGATTGAAGCCAAGGCACTGCGTAAGCTACGCCACCCCAGCCGGAGCCGGAGACTAAAGGACTACCTGGAATAACTAGCCAAACATCTCCCTTAGATTGCGAGGAAGTTTGCCCCCGATACCCATCTTCATTAATTTCTGCATCTGGCGAAACTGGTTGAGCAGCTGATTTATATCCTGGGGTTTTACCCCGCTCCCCCGAGCAATGCGCCGCCGCCGGCTGCCCTCAATAATAGCCGGGTTGCGCCGCTCCTCAGGGGTCATAGAAAGTATCATTGCCTCAACCTTCTTTAGCTGCTTCTCCTCCATCCCAGCAGGTAACTGGCTGGCCAGCTGCGATGCCCCGGGTAGCATCTCCACCAGCTGGTCAATGGGACCCATCTTCTTGAGCTCTCTTAGCTGAGATAAGAAGTCTTCCAGGTTGAAGCTGGCGGTTCGCACCTTCTTCTCCAGCTCCTTGACCCGCCGCTCACCGAAGGTCTTTTCCGCCTTTTCAATGAAGGTGAGGACATCACCCATACCCAGAATCCGCGATGCCAGGCGGTCGGGGTAAAACGGTTCAAAGGCGTCAACCTTCTCCCCGATACCGATAAACTTTATCGGCACCCCGCTAACCCACCGGATAGAAAGAGCCGCCCCACCCCGGGCATCCCCGTCCATCTTGGTCAGGATAAGCCCTGTCAAGCCCAAGCGGGAGTTAAACTCCTCCGCCATCCGCACCGCATCCTGCCCGGTCATGGCATCAACCACCAGCAGGACTTCAACCGGCTTTAGCCCTTCTTTGACCCGGGCTAGCTCCTCCATCATTGGCTCATCTACATGCATACGACCGGCGGTATCAACAATAACCCAGGTAGCGGCTAGCTCCTTTGCCCTGGTCAAGGCATGAGCATAAACATCCTTACTCTTAACCTTAACTGTCTCCCGATAAACTGGGATATCCTGCTGCTCGCCGAGGGTAACCAGCTGTTCTATAGCCGCCGGCCGGCGGTTATCGGCGGCAACCAGGAGCGGGCGCTGCCCTGAATGTTTCAGGTGGAGGGCGAGCTTGGCGGCGGTGGTGGTCTTACCCGAGCCCTGCAACCCCACCACCATGACTACCGAAGGAGGATGAGGGGAGGCTACCAGGCGGTTCTGCCCCTCGCCCAGCGTTTTAATAAGCTCCTCGTTGACAATCTTGATTATCTGCTGAGCCGGGGTCAGGCTTTGTAGCACCTGAGCACCGATAGAGCGCTCCCTCACCCTGGCAATAAAATCCTTGACCACCCTGAAATTTACATCAGCTTCCAGAAGGGCTAAGCGCACCTGGCGCAGGGCGTCATCTATATCCTTCTCACTGAGCTTGCCCTTGCCGCTCAGCCCCCGAAAGACCTTAGCCAGCTTCTCACTGAGAATCTCAAACATAATTTCATTCTAATTGGGGGCGTCTTAGCCGTCAAGCTGAAACCTTTAGAAACCTATCCCCCTAACCCCCTTCCCTTATTATTTTATTGAAGGGAAGGGGGGAGTGTAGTGAGAGGGGGCTTCGCCCCCTCTCTAAAACCTCTTCCCCCTCTCCTTGATAAGGGGGAGGGGGATAAAGGGGGTGAGGTAGATAAATAATCCCCCTAATTTATGCTAAAATAAGCTCAAATGATTCCCGTTAAATTAGCAATGCGCAATTTTATGTGCTACCGGGACAATGTGCCGCCGCTATACTTTGACGGCATCCATACCGCCTGCATCTGCGGCAATAATGGCAACGGGAAATCATCCCTGATTGACGCCATGACCTGGGCACTGTGGGGGAAAACCAGGGCTAAGAGCGATGACGAGCTTATTCATCTGCATGAGGCCGAGATGCAGGTTGAGTTTGACTTCGCCGTCGGCGAGCAGACATACCGCATTATCCGCAAGCACGCCCGACCAAAGCGGCAGGGGCGGTCGGGGCAAACCCTCCTTGACTTCCAGATAGCCACCGGGGACGGTTTTAAGTCAATTAGCGGCGACAGCAAAGACCAAACCCAACGGAAAATTATTGATATCCTGCACATGGACTACGCCACCTTTATTAATAGCGCCCTTCTGCTGCAAGGGCGGGCTGATGAGTTCGCTACCAAACGCCCGCTTGAGCGTAAGCAGGTGCTAGCTGATATTCTCGGGCTTGGCTTCTATGATGAGCTTGAGGAACGGGCTAAAGAACTGGCCAAAGAGCAGGAAGCCGACGGGGCACAACTTGAGAGCGCAATCAAGGAAATCGAGGATGAATTAGCCCAGAAGCCAATCTATGAGGCGGAGCTGGAAGAGGCACAGGCCGGGCTCAGCCAGATAGAAAAGGTAATAACCGAGCAAGAATCAAGGCTAAGTAGCCTGAGGCGCGAAAAGGAAGCCCTGGAAAACAAGAGACAGCAACTAACCCTGCTTGAGGAGCACCTAACCACCACAAAGAGAGAGCTGGAGCGCCGTGACCAGGAGGTCAAACAATACCAATCACGCATCAAAGAATATGAGGAGCTTATTGCCCAGCGCCCCTCCATAGAAGAAGGCTATGCCCAGTTAACTGAAGCCAGAAAACAGAATGACGAGCTAAACCAGAAGCTTGGGCTATTGGTCAAATTAAGGGATAATAAGAGCCAGCTAGAGATGAGTATTGAGCGGGCGCAGGCAGACCTCATTACCGAACATAAACTAGCTCAAAGCCGAATCACCGAGCTTGAAGCCACCTCCCAGAGACTGCCCCAGCTCAAAAGCGAGCTACAGCAGGCAGAAGCCCAACTGCGCCAGCTGGCGGAACAGGAAGAGACGCTAAATAGAAGAAAGCAAACCAGCCAGGAGCTGCGCCAGCAGGTGAACTATATGGAATCCAGCCAGATTAACCTGAAACAGGAAATAGCCGAGATACAAGAAAAAATCAACATCTTATCGGCTCAACTCGAGGCTAAATGCCCCCTCTGTGAAACCGAACTGGGCAAGGACGGCCTAAAACGAATCGAAGTAAAATATGCCGCCGACAGGGAAAGCAAGGCTGAGTCCCTGAAACGAAAACAGTTTGAGCTCGCCGGCAGGAAAAGTGAGCTTGAGTCGGTGGAGGGCGAAATATCACAGCTGGAAGCGAAGTTAAACCAGGATAAAGCCTCGGCACAGGGCAGGGTCAGCCTCCTAAACCAGACCGTAACTCAAGCCCAGGCGGCAGATAACCAGCTAAACGAGGAGAGAAAAAAGCTTAATGAGATTGAACAGCGCCTCGCCAGGAAGGAATTTGCCGCTACCGAGCAACAGGCACTGGCCAGGGTCGAGGAAGAGCTAGGCAGGCTTGATTACGATTCAGAGCAGCACGAGCAGGTCCGCCACCGCCTTGCCGAACTAGAGCAACATGAAGCCCCAAAACGAAGGCTTGAAGAAGCCGAGCGGCTTATTAACGAGGTGACGGAGGCGCTTCATAAAGCTGAGGAGGCAAGCCAGGAGCTACAGCTAAGGCTGGAGACAGAAAACCAAAAAGGGCAGGAGCTAAGCCGAGAGCTTGAGGCACTCCCCAAACTCGCCAGCGACTTAACTCAGGCTGAAGCCAAGCACCAGACGCTCGCCGCCGAGCAAAAGCAAGCCCAAGAAATAGTGGGTAGCGCCAAGGAGAAGCTACAGCACTGTGCTGAGCTGGAGATAAAAAAGAGGGAAAAGGAAAAATTGCTCAGCCAAGCATCCCGGGAGGGGAAGCTCTATAACGACCTGGCCCAGGCCTTCGGCAAGAAAGGGGTACAGGCCATGCTCATTGAGATGGCCCTCCCCGAGATTGAGGCTGAGGCTAATAAATTACTGGCAAGGATGACCGATAACCGGATGCATGTAAAAATCGAACCGTTGCGGCCGACCAAAAAGGGAGACATGCTTGAAACCCTGGATATCACCATTGGTGACGAGCTGGGGACAAGAAATTATGAGATGTACAGCGGTGGTGAAGCCTTTCGCATCAACTTTGCCATTCGTATTGCCCTGTCCAAGCTACTGGCCCGAAGGGCGGGGGCACCGCTACCCACCCTGATTATCGACGAAGGCTTCGGCACCCAGGACATTGCCGGCATAGAAAAGATCAAAGAGGCGATAAACTCCATCCAGGACGACTTTGACAAGATACTGGTCATCACCCACATGGAGGAACTGAGGGACGCCTTCCCCACCCGGATTGATGTTATCAAGACCGCCCAGGGCTCAACCCTTGAGGTGAGCTAGCCTAAAGACCAAGGCTAGGGGCAATCCCCTTCATTGCCTCAAGCCCGAGAGCAAGAAACTCGTCAAGCTCAAGCTTAATCTCAGAACATTGAGCGATTTGCTCTCTACTTGCCCCGGCAGCGAAGCTCTTCTCCTTAAACCTCTTCTTCACCGAGGTTGCCTCCACCCCGGCCAGTTTCTTATCCGGGCGGACCAGAGCCGCCGCCGTTATCAAGCCGGTCAGGGGGTCAGCACAAAACAGGGCTTTGTCCAGCTTCGTCTCCGGGGGGATGCCGTGGGTCGGGTTATGGCACAGTATGGCATGAACCGTAGCCTCACTCGCCCCCATCTCCCGAGCTATGTCAGCCCCAAGCTTGCTATGAGTGTTCATATCGCCTTCGGTGAGCTCCACGTCAATATCATGAAGCAGCCCGGTAAGCCCCCACTCCTCCTCATCCTCACCAAAGCGCCGGGCTAAAGCCCGCATAATCGCCTCGGTAGCCAGCATGTGCTTTATCGTGTTCCCGTTCTCAATATTAGCCCTGATAGAGTCAAGCGCTTCCTTCCTGGTCACCCTAGCCTCCTTTACCGGTGAGGGCATACTCCCGGGGTAATAACCGGCCCAAATACTGACCGGTGGCTGAAGATTTGCCGCCGACTATCTCCTCCGGTGTGCCCGTGGCGACAACATAGCCACCCCGCTCCCCCGCCCCCGGCCCAAGGTCTATAATATGGTCGGCATTCTTAATCACGTCAAGGTGATGCTCAATGACAACCACGCTGTTACCGCCGTCAACCAGGCGCTGCAATACCCGTAGCAGGGCCGCCACATCCTCAAAGGAAAGCCCTGTCGTCGGCTCATCAAGGATATAAAGCGTCCTGCCCGTAGAGCGCTTTGATAATTCCGTTGCCAGCTTCACCCGCTGCGCCTCACCACCGGAGAGGGTGGGGGCGGGCTGACCAAGGCGAATATAGCCCAGCCCCACATCCCGCAGTGTCTGGAGCTTATTTTTTACCCTGGGGAAATGCTCAAAGAAGGCAAGGGCTTGCTCCACCGTCATATCCAGCACCTCGGCAATGTTCTTGCCCTTGAACCTGATCTCCAGAGCTTCGCGATTATAACGCTTCCCCTTGCACACCTCGCAGGGAACGGTAACATCAGGTAAGAACTGCATCTCAATCTGGATAAACCCCTCCCCACGACAGGCTTCGCAGCGCCCGCCCTTAACATTAAATGAGAACCGCCCCGGAGCATAGCCTCTCATCCGAGCCTCGGGGACAGTGGCAAAGAGCTCACGGATAGGGGTAAAGGTCCCGGTATAGGTGGCGGGATTACTGCGGGGGGTGCGCCCGATAGGCGACTGGTCAATATTGACCACCTTATCAATATGCTCAACGCCAATGATACCATCACACTCGCCCGCCCTCTCCCGGGAACGATAGAAGAGCTGCGCCAGCTTCCGATAAAGAATCTGGTCAATAAGGGTGCTCTTGCCACTGCCGGAAACGCCGGTGATACAGACAAACTTGCCCAGAGGAATCGGGACGTCTATATTCTTCAGGTTATTCTCCCTCGCCCCCTTTATTACGAGCTCCTCGCCCGAGCCGGGGCGGCGCTTGGGGGGCAATGGAATCTGCCTGGCGCCACTGAGGTACTGCCCGGTTATTGACTGCTTACAGCCCATGATATCAGCCAGAGTCCCGGTAGCCACAATCCACCCCCCGTGCTCCCCGGCCCCGGGCCCCATATCAATAACATGGTCAGCCGCCCTCATCATGGCTTCATCATGCTCAACGACCAGTATCGTATTACCCAGGTCTCTTAGCCGCTTCAGGGTCGCAATCAAACGAAAATCGTCGGCGGGGTGAAGACCGATGGTCGGTTCATCACAGATATACAATACACCCATAAGCCCGCTGCCAATCTGGGTTGCCAGCCGAATGCGCTGTGCCTCGCCGCCACTGAGGGTAGCCGAGGGGCGGTCAATGGCAAGATAGTCCAGGCCAATATCCCTGAGGAAGCCGAGGCGGGCACCAATCTCCTTTAAAATCTCGCGGGCTATGAGCTGCTCCCGCTCGGTAAGCACACCGCCAATCCGCTCAAACCAGGCCAGTGCCTGAGTAACCGACATGGCGCTAACATCCATAATGTTTCTCTGGTCAATGGTCACCGCCAGCGACTCCGGCTTGAGCCTTTTACCCTGGCAGACCGGGCACGGCTTGGACACCATGTAGCGCTCAATATTGACACGAGAGTTTTCCGATTCTGTATCCCGGTACAGCCTCTCCAGGGTCGGTATCACCCCCTCAAAGCCTTCGTGGTAGCGTCTTACCCGGCCAAAACGGTTGCGGTAAACCCTCGTTTCCCCACCTTCACCGTAGAGGATGAGGTCAAGCCGCTCCTTACTCAAATTCTTGAGCGGGGTTTTCAGGGAAAAGCCGTTAGCTCGGGCTAAAGATTCTACCTGATACAGATACCAGTTATGGAACTGCCAGGGGCGGATTGCCCCTTCCAGGATAGACAGGTTCTTGTTCAGCACCAGCTCCGGGTCTATCTCCAGTTTTACCCCCAGGCCGGTGCAGGCAGGACAAGCACCGTGAGGCGAGTTAAAGCTGAATGTCCTCGGGGCAATCTCACCAAGACTGACGCCGCAGTGGACGCAGGCAAAGTGCTCCGAGAACAATAGCTCCTCGCCATCAGTAATAGATACCAGCACCACCCCGGCGCCCAGCTTAAGGGCAGTCTCCACCGAGTCGGCGATGCGGCTCTGGCTCCCCGACTGCCCCATTATTAATCTGTCCACCACCGCCGCAATGGAGTGCTTCTTGTTTTTATCAAGCTTAATCGGCTCGGAAAGGTCATGGAGCTGCCCATCAACCCGGACGCGGGCATAGCCTGCCTTGCGCAAATCGTCAAAGACGGTCTGGTACTCGCCCTTGCGGTCTCTTATCAGCGGCGCCAGAATCATAATCCGGCTGCCTGAGGGGATATTTTGAATAGCGTCAACAATCTGCTGGACGGTCTGCACCGTTATCTCCCGCCCGCACTGGGGGCAGTGGGGATGACCAACGCGGGCAAAGAGCAGTCTCAGGTAATCGTAAATCTCGGTTACCGTGCCCACGGTAGAACGGGGGTTCTTACTCGGGCCCTTCTGGTCAATAGAAATAGCCGGGCTTAAGCCCTCAATATAATCAACATCGGGCTTCTCCATCCTGCCCAGAAACTGGCGGGCATAAGCCGATAGGGATTCAACATAGCGGCGCTGCCCCTCGGCGTAGATGGTATCAAATGCCAGTGAGCTCTTGCCCGAGCCGGAGACACCGGTAATAACCACCAGCCTGTCCCTGGGGATAACGACATCTATATTCTTGAGGTTATGCTCCCTCGCCCCTTTGACAACGATACTATCCAGTGGCATCCCCGCACCCCTCCTATGGGCAACTTTTATTGTAGCACTAGAGGGATAATACGACAAGGAAACTATGGCGGGCTAACCGGTGCTTAAACTGGCGCTATGCCAGCAACTCCATGATATGCATTACCTTTACCGGCAGCTTGTTCCGCACCATGCTGTCAATCAGCTGAATCTCACAGCCGGGGCAGCTACTAACGACAATATCAGCCCCGGTTGACTTGATTGCCGCCACTTTCTTATCGGCAATCTTCTTAGACAGCTCGTAATAATACAGGCTGAATGTCCCCGCCATGCCGCAGCACCTATCGGCATTGGGCATCTCAACAAACTCAACAGTCGGTATTGACTTTATAATCTGCCGTGGCTGTGATGTTATCCCCAGGTGACGGCTGAGATGGCACGGGTCATGCCAGGTAACCTTCTTGCCCCTGGCCTGAGGCGAAGGCTTATAAGCCGACGGCGGCAGCTTTAGCACATCAACCAGGAACTGAGAAATCTCTTCCACCTTGCCCCCGAACCTGGTGTAAGCCCTCTTTCTCTCCGGCGTATCGGCGAGGAAGGAGGCGTACTCCTTAAGGGCTGAGGCACAGCTGGCGCAGTCGGTAACAACATAATCAAAGTCCTCGAATGCTTTGACATTGGCATCAGCCATCTTTCTGCCGGTGTCAAAATCACCCGCCCCGCGAAATACCGGTGACCCGCAGCAGCCCTGCTCCCTGGGCAACCACACCTCCACCCCGTTCCTGTTGAGGAACTCAATTATCCGCTTACCCAGCTCGGGGAAGGCAAAATCGGTCATACAGCCGCTAAAATAGCCCACCTTCATCCTGGTCTTAACACCGGACGGCGGCTTATTCACCACCGGCACCATCTGCCTTAAAAACTTAGGGGCAATCTGGGGTATATTTCTGCCCTTACCCAGAGCTGATAGAAACAGAGACAGATGCCTGATTGTGCCCTCGGTCTTGGGGAGGAAAATGCCCTGGAACCATGAGGCAAAGCGAACCACGTTGCCAAAGAGGGTGCGGCGGGGTAGAAGCCAGCGATAGATAATATTATACGGGAACCCCAGTCCTCTGGCCCTGACCGTATCCGCCCGGGCAGCGACGATGATATTGGGGATATTGGCTTTGGCCGGGCAGTTGGTGGTACAGAGCATGCACAGGGTGCACTTGTTCAGGCGCTCGGCGAACTCTTCGCTATATTCCAGGTCCCCTTCAAGCAGCCCCCTTATCATCATATTCTTGCCCCGGGCGACACAAGACTCCACCCGCTCCTCCTGATACACCGGGCACCAGAAGGTGCAGAAGCCGCACTTCATGCACTGGCTCAGGTCAGCTTCAAACCTTCTTATCTGCTCATATCTATCTCTTCTAGCCTTTGGCATATCATACCCTTTCCTCTTCCCATATTTTGCCCGGGTTGAGGATGTTGTTGGGGTCTAATATTCCCTTTATCTTCCTCATCAAACTTAAAGCTACCGGGTCCATCGCCCGCTTGAGAAAGCGCTGCTTCTCCAGACCGATACCGTGTTCCCCGGAGAGGACACCGCCCAGAGAAAGCGCCGCCTCAAATATCTCCTCCATCGTCTTCTGGGCTTTAGCAAACTCCTTCTTCTTCCTGATGTCAGTAAATATAGCCGGATGAAGATTGCCGTCTCCGGCATGCCCCAGGCAACTGATAAAGAAGCCGGTCCTCTTGGATATCTTATCCAGCTTGTGGATGAACTCGGGCAGCTTATCGCGGGGCACAGTTACATCCTCAGCCATGACGGTGTGGGCAGCGCCAAAGGTAGCGGCAAAGCCGGCGCTCCTCATCTTCCAGTACCTCGCCGCCTCAGCGGCATCCTTGGCTACCTTAATCTCTTTAGCCCCGCCCTTCTTCAGGAGGTCAACAATCTGCTTGGACTCCGCCTCCACCGCCGCCGGCGAGCCGTCAGCCTGGATTAGCAATAGAGCCTTGGCCTCCACCGGCAGGCCCATGGGCGTCATTTCCTCAATGCGGCGGAGGACAAAGTTATCAACGAACTCAATCTTCGCCGGCACCACCCCGCTCGCCAGGATACTGTCTACCACCTCCCCACCCACCGCCATATCATCAAAGACAGCCATCATCGTCTTGCTGGCTGGCGGCATGGGCAGCAGTCTCAGGGTTATCTTGGTTATTACCCCCAGCGTCCCCTCCGAGCCGGTGAAAAGCATCACCAGCTCATATCCGGTGCGGTTCTTAACCGTCACCCCGCCGAGCTTCATAATATAGCCACTGGCTAAGACTACCTCCAGCCCGAGGACATATTGCTTGGTCACCCCATACTTCACACAATAAGGACCACCGGCGTTCTCAGCCACAGTGCCACCCATGGTGCAGCCCAAAAAGCTCTGAGGGTCGGGGGGGTAGAAAAGCCCCTGCTTAGCCAGAGCCATATTAAAGTCCTGAAGGATGACGCCGGGCTCAACGGTAGCCGTGAAATTTGTCCTATTTATATCCAGGATTTTGTCCATTCTGGTGGTGCACAACACTATGCCACCCTTTATCGGGATTGAGCCGCCGCTGACATTGGTGCCGCCACCTCTCGGCGTAACCGGAATCCTTTTTTCGTTAGCCAGCTTCAGAATCTGGGACACCTGCTCGGTGGTTGTTGGCAGTACCACCACATCGGGCATATGAGCCCAGGTAGTGGTGCCATCGTAGGAATAGGCGTTAAGGTCCTCCTTTGCGGTTAGAACTACCCCCTTGCCAACAATCTTCTCTAGCTGCGATATAACCTTCTTTTCCAGCATATCAACCCCCTAAAATTAGTGGGAAACCTTTTCCCCGGCGATTAGAGCGGCGCCAAGGGCAGCCACAATCTGCGGCTCCTCAGAAAGCAGAAGGCGCCGCCCCAATCTCTCCTCTATGCTCTTGACCAGCCCGATATCCTTAGCCCCGCCACCAATCAGGGCACAATCGGGCTCAATCCCCACCCTCTCCGCCATGGTCTCGATTTTGGCGGCTAAAGTGCGGTGGAGACCGGCTAAAATATCCTCTTTTAAAGCACCCTCAGCAATCCGTGATATTGCCTCCGATTCAGCGAATACAGCGCAACCGGTATTAAAATCAACCTTCTTTTTCGATTTAAGGGATAGCTTGCCGATGTCCTTAAGCTCAACCTGCAACACCCGGGCGATAATCTGGAGAAAACGCCCGCTCCCGGCGGCGCACTTCTCACTGAGCAAAAAGGCGGTAGGCCTTCCCCGCTCATCTATCTTAAATACCTTAGTGAATTGCCCGCCAATATCAATCACCGTTCGCGCCGAGGGGAAGAGATAAATTACCCCCCTGCCATCAGCGGATATATCGCTAACCACCTCAGCGGCAAAGGAGACGCTGGCGGCACCATAGCCGGTAGCCACCGTATAGCCTATATCGGCAAGGGACAGCTTCGCCTTGCCCCGGGCTTTGCCGGCGACCTCGTCGGCAGCGAGCCTATAATCCCCCGCCGAGAGTATCACATAATATGATATAACCTTATTTTCTGCCATCACCACTGCTTTAGAAAAAGCAGAGCCGATGTCAATGCCAGCAACATAAATCATAAATATTGTAGAACCCTATCCCACTACTCAAAGATGCTAGCCTCGGTCAGGCGGCGCTCGCTTCGGGGCAGGGTTTCTCCCTTCTCCTCCGCCTTCTTGACCATGTCCTTGCCCAGCAAGGCGGCGCCTATAGCCCCGGTAAGCAGAGGCTCAGGCGGCACCAGCACCGGATAGCCAAATTTAGCCTCCAGCGCTCTGACCAGGCCTATATTCTTCGCCCCACCGCCGGTCAGTGCCACCTCCCGCTCAATCTTCAACCGCCGTGCCATCCCGTATATCCTTGAGGCAATCGCCTCATGCAGACCGGCAATGATATCTGGTAATGGCACCCCTTCTGAAAGTTTAGATACCACCTCCTGGGCGGCAAAGACAGTGCAGGTGCTGCCTATCTCAGCCCTATTTTTAGCCTCCAGGGATAATCTCCCCATATCCTCCAGCTTGACCCCCAGTCCCTCAGCCGTCACCTCAAGAAACCGGCCGGTGCCGGCAGCGCACTTATCATTCATGACAAAGTCCACTGCCCGCCCGTCCTTGAGCTTAATCGCCTTAGAGTCCTGCCCGCCGATGTCAATCACCGTCCTGACGCCGGGCAGCAGGTGGCTGACCCCCCGGGCGTGGCAGGATATCTCGGTTATCTGCTTATCGGCAAAGGGGACATTAATTCGCCCATAGCCGGTAGCCACCACATAGGTTATGTCATCAAAGGAGAGGCTTGCCCTGGTTAGGGCTTCCTCCATTACCCGGTTGGCTAACTTCCTGTGCTCGGGACCAGTAGGACCAATGACCTCGGCAAGAACTCGCTGGTTCATAATCACTACCTTGGTCATCGTCGAACCGATGTCAACCCCGGCAAAATACTGGTTTTTCACCTTTGCTTGCCCTTAACCGCTTCTAGCGTATCAATAAAGGCGTCTATTCTGGCTCTGGTGTCAGCTTCGTTATAGGAACTGATATCAACGATATCACTCTCCAGGATTAGCGACGGCATATCCTTATATACCTTCTTCAGCAGATTCAGCTGCCAGATTAAGCCAACATGCCAAGTGCGGCAGGAAAAGGCTTCATGCATGACAATGCCGTCTATCTTGTAGTCTTCAATATACTGAATCAGCCGCTCGACATCGGGGTGGGAGCCGGGACGCTTCCTCGCCTTATCGTACCAGTAGGTCCAGAACTTTACCCACCTCCAGGCGATGTGCTCCAGCGGGTCGGTAACCCGTGATAAATCAATATCAAAGTGGTAAATTGCTTCCACCATGCGATAGGTGGTCTCCACCGGAAAGACAGCTCCCTTGCTATTAAAGTAGTTGAAGTCGGACAGGGCAAACCACGATGGCAAGCCCCCACCCCATATCAGCCGGTACTTCTCCTCGGGAACCTCGCCTTCTTTATTAGCTATCTTGCGCTTTAGCTCCTCGTTTAATTCTTTAAAAAAGTCGTAGGCTTGCTGGGTTGCCATCATGAAGCTTAGGGGCACCATGGTATTCATGGCATCGCCGGTACCCATGGGAGAAGGCACTGCCCGGCGCAGGTCATAGGTCTCCCAGATTAAATTCCAGGTCCTGTCGGTGAGGTCAACAAGCTCACTCAACTTATCCCAGTCCATCTTTTTGCCAGTATGCTTCTCCAGAAACACCACCAGGCCTTTTAACTGCTCAACGATATACTTCACATAGTAGTCCTGGACCTCGCGGTAGTCATAATCGTGCTCATACTGAGGCCAGGGAAGCCCCACATCATAGACCGGGACATCGGGCATATAGTGCTGGGCGGCTTGAAACCACTTGTTCCTCGGGTCGCAGAGCAACTGACCGCTGCCGAGCATCATATCCGGTTTCACCTGCCCTCCCCAGGGGGATTCGGGGGGCATTGCCCCCAGCTCCTCACGCCAGGCGTCAAAGCCAAGACCGCACAGGGCATAGGTGCAGAGGGAACGGGAGAAGTTCTCCGATTCCGCCCTCTCCAGAAAACGCTGGGCATCACGCTTGGCACCACAGATACCGGCGTAGTTCTCAACCCAGTGGGGGACGATATCCATGGCGCGGATAATTTCATCGTAACAGCAGCAGATAAAGCTGGAGGCGATAGGCTTGCCTTCTTCTTTAGCCTGCGCCACACCGATAGTCATCGCCTTAGCCATGCCACCTATCTTGGCTGCTGCCTCGGTGGCTGTCCTTCTCTTTTTTCTCTCCTCCGGTTTCTTCTCTTCGGTCATAACATTCCCCCCAAAATATCTATTTCAAGCTGATTAGTTCCAGAAAAGCCTGAATCCTGGTCCGCAGCCGACCAATGGTTGACATTGAGTACTCATCCTCAACATAGAGGACGGGGACACCCTTAGCTTCAATATAGCTCTTCATCTGGGGCACCTCAAAGCCGAAGGGGTCACAATACTTATAGATATAGAGAATAACGCCGTCAACCTTAAAATCCTTAATCGAGCGGGCGATATGACCGAACCTCTCCTCCATATACTCCTCATAGCTTCCCTTCCTCTCACGGTAGGTCCGGCCACAATAGAGCCTTCTCAGATAGCGCTCGGCGATGCCATCAACAGGACGAGCTGTGGGAGCAACATCAGCCAGCGACTCCCTGGCGCCAGGGCACAGGTCATCAGCCACCACCCAGGCCCCGCTCTCCTCAACCAGCTCAATGAAAGCCACGTTGTCCATCTGGGCGCCAACCACCATCAGCCGGGCTGATTTCGGCGCTGAAAGCGGCTGCCTCTGTTTAATTTCGTCAATAACACCGCCGATAAGCCTGGTGGCTTCATCCACGGGCAGGCTCACCGCCGCCACCAGAGCCTTGGTCAGCTCAACCCCCGATATTAATGGCGGGTCTGATTTCCGCAAATTATACAGCTCTCTCACCTTTGCCCGGTTCTGGTTATAAAGCTGGATTGCCTCTTTCAGGCTCTGGGCAGAAATCTCCTTCCCGGCAAATCCACCCAGACTTTTTCTAAACGTCTCAAGCTCCGCTTTATAAAACTCAAGCGATGAGTCATCGGTGGTATGGGGCATATTGATAAAATGGGAGTAGGGGAGGTTGAGGGTATACTGCCAGACCTGGTAAGTCCGGCAGATACTATCACAGGCATGGGGTATAACTATACCATCAAGAAACTCATACCTGCCCTTCAGCCACATATCAAAGCAGCTACGAACCAAGGGACAGATGATGGTCTCCATCTCGGCGTCAGCCTTAGTAATTGGCTCGCCAGTATCCCCTTTTATCCGGAACGGGATAAAGCCAGCGCCGGTGATTATCTCTACGGGAACGAAAGCACAGAGGTAGCCCATTATCCGCTTCCCCTGCTTCTTTAGCTCTCTGGCCCTGGAGCCATAGTCCTGATAGTACTTATCGACCAGTGACAGACCTTTACCGGTAGCACCTTCTGCAGTCATGGACAATTCCCTCCCCAGTTATATTACACCATCTTGCTTTAGCTTAGCTATGTCATCCCGGCTATAGCCCAGCTCAAGTAAAATCTCCTCGTTGTGCTCCCCCAGTTCAGGAGCAACCCGCCTTACCGAGGCCGGCGTTTCGCTAAACATCCAGGGGAAACCTACCTGCTTTGTCTTGCCCCGCCCCGGCTCATCAACCACGATAATATATTCATTAGCCAGGGCCTGTGGGTCGTTAACCACCTCAATCGTTGTCTGAATCGGGGCGCAGATTACATTCTCCTTCTTAAAAATCTCCGTCCATTCATCTCTGGTCTTGCTAGCCAACTTCTTATCGAAGATAGACACCAGCTCCTCGGCATTTTTATGTCTGGCTTCTATTGTGCTGAATTTGGGGTCATGCTCAAGCTCGGCTATTCCCAGCGCCTTACACACATTGGGCCAGTACCTATCCGGCTGAAGGTGAGCCAGAACCAGCCATTTATCGTCCTTACACTTATAATGGTTATACATTGCGTTGCCTGCCCTAGCCCTAACCCAGCGAGGGTATTCCTGACCCAGAAAGGCGGGCGCTGACAGGGCAAGACGCTCCATAGCAATCAGGCCACTCATCAGGGAGGTATCAATCCGCTGCCCCTTGCCCGTCTTCTCCCTGGCGTAAAGGGCGGCGCATACGGCATAGCCGCACATAAGAGCACCAAGCTCATCGCCGATACCGGGGACTAGACTCTGGGGTGGACTGCCCCGCTCGCCAGCAATCATCATCGTTCCGCACCTGGCTACGCCGGTATAGTCAAAGGAAAGGGCGTCAGCATCAGGGCCATTTCTGCCCCAGCCCGAGGTATGGGCATAGATAAGGCGCGGGTTTCTTTTTCGCAATACCTCATAGCCAATGCCCATCCTGTCCGGGGCATTTATACTCAGATTATTTACGAAGACATCAGCCCACTCAATCAGCTTAAAGAAAACCTCAAGCGCCTTCTCTTTCTTTAAATCCAGAGTGATGCTCCTCTTGTTGCGGTTGTGTCCCTCAAAGTAGTAGTTCCTGCCGGTTAAACCAGCGTCCACCGCCACCAGTCTCATGAATCCCCGCCCTGGGTCCCCGGTCGGTGCTTCCACCTTGATGACCTCGGCGCCCAGGTCCCCCAGCCTCATTGCTGCCACCGGCCCCTGCTGAAATTGCCCCAGCTCGACCACCCTAACTCCGTCTAAAGGTCCAGACATTCTTGTTTCTCCTTTCGTTAAATATTATTCCGGCAAATCTGCCCCAAAAAAGAACCCTCCCGCTTGGGAGGGTTTTTTTAGTTTTCTACTTTAGATTTTTTAGGCTTTAGCTACCAATCTCCATGTCAACGCCTCCCAAGCATGCTGGGTGCGGTAAAATATGTGTAATAATAAACCTGGGAAGCAGTATAATTTATCATGGCAACTATCTATTAAACCATAGTAAGGCGGCGTTGTCAATAGCCATATTCACTATTTATGGTATGACCTTCTTATCCTTTAGTTTGGCAATATCCTCCCAGCCATAGCCAAGCTCCAGCAAAATCTCTTCAGTGTGCTGCCCGAACTCGGGGGCTTCCCTTCTTACTGAGGCTGGGGTCTGGCTGAAGTCCCAGGGGAAACCAACCATCTTGGTCTTGCCCAGAACCGGGTGGTCAAACCAGACAACATAGTTATTGGCAATAGCCTGGGGGTCATTAATCACCTCGGTAGGCGTCTGGATGGGGGTATAAATCAGGCCCTCCTTCTTAAAGACCTTAAACCACTCCTCCCTGGTCCTGGTGGCAAAGGTCTTGTCCATAGTAGCGATAAGCTCCTTCCGGTTCTCCCCCCTGGCCTCTATACTATTGAACCTCGGGTCATGCTCAAGCTCGGGCATACCCAGAGCCCGGCAGACGTTAGGCCAGTATCTATCCGGCTGAAGGTGAGCCAGAATAAACCATTTATCATCCTTTGCCTTATAATGGTTATAAAGCGGGTTACCCGCCTCAGCCCTGACCTCCCTGGGGAATTCCTGACCCAGGATAGCCGGGGCAGATAAGACGACGCCTTCCATGCAAATCAGGCTACCCATTAACGAGGTATCCACCAGTTGCCCCTTCCCCGTCTTCTCCCTGACATAGAGGGCAGTACATACCGCCCAGGCACAGACCATCCCCCCAAGCTCATCGGCAAGACCGGGCAGAATCTGGGCGGGTGGGGAGCCCCGCTCCCCGCAGGACATCATCAGCCCTGAGCGCCCAATCCCGGCGTAGTCAAAGGAAAGGGTATTGGCGTCAGGACCCTTTCTCCCCCAACCAGAGGCATGGGCGTAGATAAGCCGCGGATTTCTCTTCAGCAGCTCGTCAGCGCCAATACCCATCTTCTGCGGGGCATCTATGCTCAGATTGGTGACAAAAACATCAGCCCAGTCAATCAGCTTTAAAAACACCTCCATCCCCTTTTCCGTCTTCAAGTCCAGAACAATGCTTCTCTTGTTCCGGTTGTGCTGCTCAAAGTAGTAGTTCCGCCCTTTCAAGCCAACTTGAGTTCCAATAATCCTCATAAACCCCCGCGCCGGGTCTCCGGTGGGTGGTTCCACCTTGATGACCTCAGCACCCATGTCCCCCAGCTTTGCGCCGGCAACCGGCCCCTGCTGAAACATGGTTATCTCCACTACCTTAATTCCGTCTAAAGGTCCAGCCATCTCTTACCTCCTTAATAAACAAAAATCCCTCCGCTTGGAGGGATATTTTTAAATCTTTAATTTCTTAGGTTAAAAATATTTTACATTAAACTACCCCTCCAAGCGCACTGAGTGCGCCGGTAAAGATGAAGCTAGCAAAAAATAAAGCTGGAGAGACAGTTTGCTCTAACATTATATATAACTCAGCTTCCTCGGGGTTGACTTTATCATAAAGTAATATAGTTTGTCAAGATTAGGTTCATTGACACATGGCAAACGGCGCAGTAATATAGCCAACAGGATGCTGGCTAAGGTAAGAACCTGCGCTATAGTCGGGCTGGAGGGGGCGATTGTTGAGGTTGAGGTAGACATTTCCCCCGGCTTGCCCTCGTTTACCATAGTCGGACTACCTGATGCCGCCGTCCAGGAAGCCAGGGAGCGGGTGCGCGCCGCTATTCGCAACTCAGGCTTTGCCTTCCCCATGAAGCGCATCGTGGTTAACCTGGCGCCGGCTAACCTCAAGAAGGCAGGACCGGCTTATGATTTGCCCATGGCTATTGGTATCCTCCTCAGCTCGGAGCAACTTTCCGCCGATGTTTCTCCAACCATCCTCCTCGGTGAACTATCCCTTGACGGCAGCCTGCGCCATACCAACGGCATCCTGCCCATGGTTGCCCTGGCTCACCAGGAAAAGGTGCCTACTGCCATCGTCCCTGAGGTTGATGCCCAAGAGGCATCCTTGATAGAAGGCACTAAAATCATTCCTACTGCCTCTCTATCCCAGCTGGTCAGCTACCTTCGGGGAGAGATACCAGCCCCGGAATATAAGCGCCAAGAAACTGAGGAACTTAAGGAATACGCCCCACCCACCCCACCCACCACCGACCTTGCCTACATCAAGGGGCAGGAGCATGTCAAGCGAGCCCTGGAGGTGGCGGCGGCGGGCGGGCATAACCTGGTAATGATGGGGCCACCGGGCAGTGGCAAGACATTGCTGGCTCGCTCCCTCCCCTCACTGCTGCCGCCAATGACCACCGAGGAAGCCCTGGAGGTTACCAAGATATACAGTGTCAGCGGCCTATTGCCGGCAGATACCCCTCTCATCAGGCACCGCCCCTTCCGCTCCCCCCACTACACCATCTCCAATGCCGGGCTGGTGGGGGGTGGACACTGGCCCAAACCGGGTGAAATAAGCCTCAGCCACCGCGGGGTTCTCTTCCTTGATGAGCTCCCCGAATTTGGACATGCCGTTCTTGAGGTATTGCGCCAGCCCCTGGAAGACAGGGTAATCACCATCAGCCGGGCGCAGGGGAGTGTAACCTTCCCGGCAAATTTTATGCTGGTGGGGGCAATGAACCCATGCCCCTGCGGCTATTATGGCGACCCTTTCAAGCAGTGCACCTGCTCCCATGGTCTGGTCGCCCGCTATCAGAAGCGGGTCAGCGGCCCGTTTATTGACCGGGTTGATATCTTTGTTGAGGTGCCACACATTGACTATGAAAAGCTGGCTGACGATAGACTGGGAGAAAAATCAGAGAAGGCTCAAGCCAGAGTTGAAGCTGCCCGCTTAATCCAGCGAGCGCGCTTTAACGGGACAAGGCTGAGCTGCAACGCCGAGATGACACCGACCGAGGTCAGGGAGTTCTGCCAGGCAGAGGAGGGAGCCCAGAGCCTGCTTAAGGCGGCAATGAAACAGCTTTATCTTTCCGCCCGCGCCTTCCACCGCATCCTCAAGATAGGTCGTACCCTCGCCGACCTGGAGAATGCCGATATAATTAAAGCCCATCACCTGGCTGAAGCCATCCAGTACCGACCAAGAAGGATGATTATAAGCTAAGGCATAATCAAGGAAACAGCGGCAGCATTATCTCCCACCGATATAATCATTGTTGCCCTCGTCCTGTCTCCTTCACAAAATAAAGGCTAACTAAGGCCATAGCCCCCAGGGCTGCCCAGAAAATAAAGGGCAAGCTTGGATTAGCACTGGCCAAACTGTTGCCCAAGGGAGGAGAAATAATACTACCCACCCGGGAAAGGGCCATCGCCAGCCCTATCGCGGTTCCGGCATAAACTGCCCCAATCCCCCTTGTCTCAATAATCATGGTGAAAAGAACTGCCACAAACCCATCACGAGAGGCGAGCGCTACTATAGCTGAGACCCAAACCATGGCACCATTAACCACTGATAACAACCCGACACCAATAGCAGTCATTAGTACGGCTGCCAGAAGAACTATTTTCCTTGAGCCAAGCTTGTCCGATAAGAAAGCTACTGGAATGACGACCATCGTACTAGCCGCGCTGGCGGCAGCTAATGTGCCGTCAGCACTAGCTGTCGTCCATCCAACATCTCGCAGATAGAGTGGCAGGTAACCAATCACTCCTTGGACACAGGCCATTTGGCACAGCAGCATGAGTCCGAGAAACCATACGATCCTAATATGAATTACTTGTGATAGCGCTTGGCGAAGCGCTACAGGGCGTGAAGAAGGGGTTGACGACTGAGCCTGACTAGGCTCGCTCCGGGTTAGAAGCCAGAGGATGCTAATTACGATAGATATGGCGCCATACAGGAACAGGACGTGCCTCCAGCCACCAAGTAACGGCGACAGTATCGTGGCACTAATCATTGCCCCTGCCGTAGTCCCGAGCCCGAAACCCAGTGCTACGATACCATTGGCTAGACCCAGCTGTCGCCCCGGGAACCATACGCCGGCGGACTTGTGCACATTGATAGGTATACTTACACCCACCAGGCCAAACAGGAACATTGTTGCTACCAAGCTACCAAAGCTGCCTGATAGCCCTACCAGGGCAACAGCCAGCCCGCCAAGGAAGCAGAGCGTGCCAAGAGTACGTTTCACCCCAAACCAGTCACCCAGTAACCCACCCACTAAGACAACCAAGATACTACCCAGGGAGATAGCTCCCCAAGCCTCACCTACCTGAACCAGGCTTAATCCTAAATCCTCGGATATCTCTTTGAAGAGGACGGGCATGGACATCAGGGGCATGGCAGCGACAAATGTATGGGTCAGCCCCGCCAGAGTAAGTACATACCACTTGTAATTTGCCCCGCTGCTTTTACTATTAACAATGCTCACTGCTGAAAACGTCCCTTGGAGTTACCGAGAGTATGGGGTGATAGGAATCTCGTTGTTATTTCACCCCATAATTGAGCTTCATGCCTTAGAAGGCATGAAGCTGCATATCACCAGAACCAAAGCAACAGCCGGAGTTATCCAGCCGTCTATCTTTACTGCCCTATTTAACCTCAACGGTAGCACCGGCGGCTTCCAGCTTCTGCTTTGCCGTCGCTGCTTCATCCTTGTTAACCCCTTCCTTTACCGTCTGAGGAGCGCTCTCCACAAAATCCTTTGCCTCCTTTAGCCCCAAGGTAGTCAACTCCCGCACCGCCCTGATGACGCTAATCTTATTCGCCCCTACTTCCTTGAGAATAACGGTGAACTCCGTTTGCTCTTCAGCGGCTGGAGCCGCGGCTGCCGCCTCAGCCTGGGCGGGTGCGGCTACCATTGCCACCGGAGCACTAACACCAAACTCATCCTGCAATGCCTTGACCAGCTCCGATAGCTCAAGCACCGTCATCTTCTTTATGGTCGCTATTAGCTCATCAATGGCGGCGGACCTCTTTGCCTCAGCCTTAGCACCGGGCTTCTTCACCTCAGCCTTGGCTGCAGGTTTCTTTATCTCAGCCTTGGCTGCAGGTTTCTTTGCCTCTGCCTTAGCTTCAGGTTTCTTTGCCTCCGCCTTGGCTTCGGGCTCTTGTTTAACTTCTGCTTCCGCCTCTTGTTTGACTTCCTCTTCTGACATCTTATTCTCCCTCCAATTGTTGAATCCTTGCTTGAAGCACCCCGATAACCCCCTGCATAGGGGCGCTAAGATAGCTGAGCAGTGCCACCATAGGTCTCTGCACCTCAGCCAGAACCCTGGCGATTAATGCCTCCCTTGATGGCAAGGTAGACAGGGTAGTTATGTCATCTGAAGTGAGCAGCCTTTCCGCTAAAAAGCCTCCCTTTATGCTCATAATTGACTTGGTGCTTTGAATATAGTCGGCTAAGGCTTTAGCTGGCATAGTTATATCACCATAGCCAAAAGCAATAGCCACCGGGCCGTCAAAGAGGCTTGCCAGTTCTTCTTTGCCCGCCCTCCGGGCGGCAATCCGGGCCAGGGTATTCTTCACCACCTTATAGTCAACACCCGATTCCCTCAGCCGGCGGCGCAGCCCGGTCATCTCAATCGCTGACAGGCCCCGGTAATCGGTTAGAATACCGATACTGCACCGGGAGAAAACCTCCCCCAGGTTATCAATAACCTCGGCCTTCTTCTCCGTGGGCATCCTTCATCACCCCCTTAAAAAATAAGCCCTTGCGCCTGCCGCACAAGGACTCATACCATCAAGCCCTTTTCCTCGGCAGGTAAATTTAAGCCAAATCAGCACCTGCTGTCTCAGGAAAAACCAAGACCCCCCAGTATAGCACAGGAAAGACTAAAAATCAAGGCTTGCCGAATATCGCCACGGCACAATTAAAGTAGCCGCAAACACCCCCTACATTATGCACCAGCCCGATGTCAGCCTTCTTTATCTGCCTTTGACCGGCCTTGCCCTGCAACTGCTTATAGACTTCATAAATCATCCTCAGCCCGCTGGCGGAGAGGGGATGACCAAAGCACTTGAGCCCGCCATCGGTATTGACCGGCAGTTCTCCGCTTAGCTCAAAGGTGCCAGCTTCAACATCCTCCGGACCCTTGCCCCTGGGGCTGAATCCCATGTCTTCATAAATTAACAGCTCGGTGATGGTAAAACAATCGTGCACTACGGCTATATCCACCTCCTGGCGGGGGTTGGTAATCTCTGCCTGCTTGTAGGCGAGCTTACCCGTTTCCACCGTCTCCGGGATATAGCTAAAATCGTAATCCGAGCGGAGCTTACCCTGACCTCCACCGTTAGCTAACGCCAGGGCTTTAACCAGGATGTAGTCCTTCCTCATCTTCTTGGCTATCTCCGGGGTAGTTACAATGGCAGCGGCGCCACCATCGCTGACACCGCAGGCATCAAATAAGCCGAGGGGATAGGAAATCATGGGCGCATTTATTGCCTGCTCCAGTGTTATCTCCCTCTGGAAGTGAGCCTTGGGGTTCATGGTGCCATTATGATGGTTCTTAACCGCAATCTTAGCCAGGATTTTCTTACCCTCTTCATAGCTCAATTTATATTTATTAAAGTAGCCATTAGCCAGCTGAGCAAACTGGCTTACCGGCGGCAATTCCCACTCCGCCATACTCCGGTCAAAGGGGTCGGTAATATCCATATTAAATCCGCCAAAGTGGTCCTTGCACTTCTCAACGCCGCAGGCAAGGGCAATATCACAAACTCCAGCAGCTACGCCGTAGCAGGCATTCCTGAAAGTGTCCGTCCCGCCGGCACAGAAGTTCTCCACCCGCGTAACCGGGATATACTCCAGCTTCAGGGCATTAGCCAGATGCGAGCCGGTAAAGCCCGACTCCCGACTGCCATACCACGCCGCCTGAATATCCTTGGGCTCAATCCCGGCATCCTCAAAAGCCTCATAGCAGGCATCCACCATCAAGTCCTTAAAGCTCTTGTCCCATAATTCGCCAAACTTGGTACAGCCCATGCCAACTATAGCCACTCTGTCTTTAATGCCCTGCATAACTCTGCCTCCTCACCTATTCTACCATTTATGCCCTTATCGGCATAGACTTCCAGAAATAACTATGAACTCCGTTGGTAACAAGCAATTTTCTAAAGCTCATCTCTACCGGAAAACCTACCTTAACCTGCTCAACCTCCTGGTCAGTCATATAGCATTCCATCCTGCCGCCACCGTCAAAATCAATAGTGGTGGTAACCGTAGGCAACTCAGGGGCAGGGGTTACATAGTCCATAGCGAAGCTGGCTATCTTAGCCTTTTTATCGGACAGCCGGTAGGGCTCAAACTGGTCTTTAGCCCGGCACTTGGTGCACACCCTCTGCGGAGGGAACTGGATTGTGCCGCAGGCCTGGCACTTAACCCCGTGCAACCTCAGGTTAGCCTCACGCTCCCGCCACGCTGCCGGAGCCGAAAAGAACCTGACGGTCTCCTTGGCTTCCTCCCTTGGCAAAAGCCCGTGCCAGGTCAGATATTTTTTATAGTCAGCGATTACCTTCTTTGACTCAAGGTGCCCCTTAATGCCCCGCCTGTCTCTGAGCTTCTCTATCTGCTTGGTTACCTGCAGGACGAAGGCGTCACTGCCATCGCCATAGCTGGCAAAAAGGATGCGCTCGCCAGCCTTAGCCCCCTCAAGGGCAGCCACCAGCAACATCAGGGGAAAGGCAGCCCCGGTGTTACCCATGACGGCAAAAAGGGGGTCTTGAAGTTGAGCCTTAACGTCAAAGCCCAACTTACCGGCTAAATCCACCCCCCTCCTGGCATCAGGGGTATAGAGGACAACCTTATTAAAGTCGCCCGGCTTAAGGCCAGACTTCTTCATCAGTCCCGAGACGGCCTCACCAACCACCTCCATATAGCCATGGGTGGAGGTAAACCTGTCCTCCCAGGAGCGGACAAAGGTATCACCCTCAGCCCGCCATACATCCAGCATCTCGTTATAAACTGAGTAGCTGGCTTCAATGGTGGCGACAACATCACTATCGCCAATAATAAGGGCGCCAGCGCCATCGCCAAAATTCTGCTCAAAGGCTGAGCCCGGCGTTCCCAGGCGACAGTCAGCAGCGGCTACCATCACCTTCTTGGCTGAACCAGCCTTAATTGCATCTATAGCCGCCCTCAGGGCAGAAGTCCCCGCCCTCAGCGAGTGGGCGAAGTCAGCGGTGAAAATATCCTCCCTGAGGTCAGCCGCCATGGCCACAATAGTCGCCCCGAGCTTCTCCTTATAGGGGGAGGTGGTGGTGGCAAAATACAGACCGTCTACCGTTCCCCGCTCTATACCCTTTAAGCAATCAATGGCCGCCGCCGCCGCCATGGTTATGCTGTCCTCATCAAAGTTGCTGATAGCCTTCTCCCCCCGGGCACCCTTGGCTATCGCCTCCCGGCTTAAGCGGAACAGGGGCACATAAGCGCCATAAGACGTAATGCCAACCATGGCTATCTCTCCTTCTAGGCTTTTTTGAATTCGTAGGCAAGCCTATTGTTGGGCAACTTTAGCGGGCTCACCGTTAAACTCATACCGACCTTAATATCACTCTCTTTTATATCCCGGCTCAAACGGGCAAGAATCCGAACCCCGTCAAACTCGCCCAGAGCCAGGGTATATGGGGTATCTGATTCAAAACCGGTTGGCCCGTAGTTCACCTTGGTATAACTTCTCAGCTTGCCCTTCCCCCCAACCTCAAACCATTCCACATCGCTTGATAAGCAAGCTGGGCAATCCGCCTTGGGTGGGAAATAAGCTGTCCCGCATTTTTTACACCTGGTTGCCATCACCTTACCCGCCTCAAGGTATTTTATAAATTCCGCCGTCTTTGCCTCAACGGTAAAGCTGACCGTGCCAAAATTCTCAAAGCCCACTCGGTTACCTCCTGAGAATGGTTACATTGCCATATTGGCCGATGCCACCGATATTATGGACCAGGCCTATTTCCGCCCCCTTAACCTGGGCCTCGGTCGCCTGCCCCCGGAGCTGGCGGACAATGGTCCTGAGCTGTGAGCCACCGGTAGCACCGATAGGATGGCCCTTGGACAAGAGACCGCCGTCAACATTTACCGGTATCTTGCCATCGGCATAGGTCTGCTTCTCCTCAATCAACCCCGTCCCCTCCCCGGGCTTGGCAAAGCCAAGGTCTTCATAAGCCAGAATCTCAGATACGGTAAAGCAATCGTGAACCTCAGCGACATCAATATCCTGAGGCTTAACACCAGCCATTTTATATGCCTGCCTGGCTGCCTCCTGGGCGCACCTCAGTCCGGTAAGCGACTCCCTCCCCGCCATGCTCATGGTATCAGTTGCCGCCCCCAGACCAATAATCCAGATCGGGATTTTACATGCCCCTCTGGCGACATCATCGCTGGCAACGATGATACAGGAAGCACCGTCAGCGTTGGCGCAGCAATCAAACTTCTTCAGCGGGCTGGTTATGACCTCCGAGCTCAAAATCTCCTCAAGGTTTAGCTCCTTGCGATAGGTGGCCTTGGGATTAGCCGCCCCGTAGTGCGAATTCTTGACCCGCACCTTAGCCAGGTGCTCCTCGGTAGTCCCGTACTTAGCCATGTGAGCCTGGGCATAGAGAGCGTAACCGGCGGGCATGGTCAAGCCAAAGGGCGACTCCCATATTATGTCCCCTCCCCTCCCCATCCTCTCAGCGGCATCACGGGAGGAGAGCTCCGACATCTTCTGGAAACCTATAACCGCTACTACCTGGTGAAGTCCTGCCTTTATCAAAGACCAGGCCACTCTTAAGCCGGTGGTACTTGAAGAACATACCGTCTCAACATAGAAACTTGGCCTGGGGGTCAGCCCCAGGTACTCCGAGATTAAACCGGCGGGTGAGCGCTGTTTATCATACTCTGGCGCCGAACAAACAATGGAGGCGTCTAGAGCCTCAGCACTAATATCCAGACCCTCCATCGCCTCCTTAAACGCCTCAAAACATAGCTCCCTGATATTTACCCCGCACTGCCGGGTAAATGCCGTCTGACCGGCACCGACAATAGCAACCTCTGCCATAAATATCCCCCTTCTTTGTGTTAACCGCTGGTTAAAGATAGGGTTGGTTTAAGGTCAAGCTCCACACCCGGGCCCATAGAGGTGGTCAAGGTGGCACTTCTAACATACTGACCCTTGGCACCAGCCGGCTTAGCCCTCACCACCGCCTCGACTATTGCCGTCAGGTTGCTCATCAACTTGTCCTCGTCAAAACTGACCTTGCCCAGAGGGACATGGATGATGGCGGTCTTGTCCAGCTTAAATTCAACCCGCCCCTGGTGGGCTTCACCAACTGCCCGGGATAGGTCATCAGGAGCGACCACCGTGCCCGACTTGGGGTTAGGCATCAACCCCTTCCTGCCCAGGATTTTACCCAGCCGGCTTACCTTGCCCATCATATCCGGGGTAGCAATGGCAATATCAAAATCCAGCCACCCCTCCTCAACCTTCTTAATTAGCTCATCACCACCAACGGAATCGGCTCCGGCGGCTTCAGCCGCCCTCGCCGCCTCGCCCTGGGCAAAGACCAGGATGCGCACCTTCTTGCCCAAGCCATGGGGCAGGAGGGCAACACCACGAACCTGCTGGGTGGCATCACGGGGGTCAACACCCATGCGGAGATGAAGCTCAACCGTCTCATCAAATTTGGTATAAGCCATCTTCTTGGCCAGTTCAATAGCCTCCCGGGGGGGATAGAGCTTTGCCCGGTCTAAAAGCTTTACCGCCTCAAGATATTTTTTGCCGTGCTTTGCCACTCTATTCCACCTCAATCCCCATACTTCGGGCGGCGCCTTCAATAACCCGCTCGGCGGCTTCAATACTGGTAGCATTCAAATCCTTAAGCTTAATCTGAGCGATTTCACGGAGCTGAGCCCGAGATAACTTGCCTACACTCTCACTACCAGCAGTCCCAGACCCCTTCTCTATGCCTAATGCCCTCTTCAATAAATCGCTAACTGGCGGGGTTTTGGTAACAAAGGTAAATGAGCGGTCCTCGTAGACGGTTATCTCAACCGGAATAATAGAGCCCGCCTGGCTGGCAGTGCGCTCGTTATACTGCTTACAAAACGCCATAATATTAATCCCGTGCTGTCCCAAGGCAGGGCCTACCGGTGGCGCCGGGTTCGCCTTCCCCGCCTGAATCTGCAATTTAATTACTGCCTTAATCTTTTTCGCCACTAGAGCTTCTCCACCTGTAAGAAATCAAGCTCAACCGGTGTCTCCCGCCCGAAAAGGGACAAAAGCACCTTGACCTTGCCCTTGGCGGTGTTTATATCATCCACCACCCCGACAAAATCAATAAAGGGGCCACCGGTCACCCTCACGCTCTGCCCCTCGCGAAAACCAACCTTAACCTTAGGTGCTTCGGCTGCCATCTGCTTCAGAATCTGACTGACCTCCTCCTCCTGCAGGGGCGTTGGCTTATTGCCGCTACCGACAAAACCGGTGACGCCAGGGGTATTACGCACTATATTCCAGCTCTGGTCGGTCATCTTCATCTGGACCAGGATGTAACCGGGCAATATCTTCTTATCAACATTACGCCTCTGCCCTTCCCTAACCTCAATCTCCACCTCGGTGGGTATAACCACCTCAGCGATTTCATCCCCGCCGTCCATAAGCTTGACGCGCTGTTCCAGGTTCTTCTTAACCCGCTCCTCATAGCCGGAGTAGGTATGAATCACATACCAACTTTTTTGATTCTCTTCCACCGATAGCCTCACTTAAGCCAAGACTCTCAAAAACACACAAGCTATTCCTTTCCTTCACATTCAGCCTGAGATAGGGAAATTGGCCTTTATCTGCCCAAAAAGAATTTATGGACTGGGAGGAAAGAATTTTTGGACTAGGCCAGAAAAACCTAAATCAGTAGCTCCCAAAATTATGCCCACAATAATGGTAACCACCAGCACTAGGAAGGTCAAATAAGCCGCCTCTCGTCTGGTGAGCCATGTTACCTTCTTTAGCTCAGCTAAAATCTCACCAACGAATTTAAACCTTGAACGCTTAGGAGAAACAGCATGATAAGTCATTAAAGAAGTCCCACCTATCCCTCAATTGCCGACCACTATTTTATCTCCCGATGAAGGGTATAAGTGCGACAACGGGGGCAATACTTTCTAAGTTCTAAACGCTGGGGGTCATTCCTCTTGCTCTTGCTCGTCGTATATGTCCTCTCCCTGCAATCAGTACAGGCAAGGTGGATGATAACCCGCGCTTCACCTTTTTTTGCCATCTCTACTCAATGATACGGGTAACGGTGCCAGCACCTACCGTCTTACCTCCCTCCCTGATAGCAAAACGAAGCCCCTTCTCCATGGCTACAGGGTAGAGAAGCTTTATCTTCATCTTTATGTTGTCGCCGGGCATAACCATCTCCACCCCTTCCGGTAGCTCAATTGACCCGGTAACGTCAGTAGTCCTGATGTAAAACTGGGGCTTATAGCCGGTAAAGAACGGGGTATGCCTGCCCCCCTCCTCCTTGCTCAAGACGTATACCTCGGCATCAGCATAGGTATGGGGGGTAATAGAACCCGGGGCGGCAAGTACCATCCCCCGCTCTATGTCCTCCCGCTCTATGCCCCTGAGCAGAACACCAACGGCATCACCCGGCTCGGCATAATCCAGCATCTTATGGAACATCTCCAGGCTGGTCGCTACCGTCTTTTTGGTCTCCTTTAAGCCAACTATCTCAACCTCATCACCGGCTTTAATCACCCCCCTCTCCACCCTTCCCGTGGGCACGGTGCCCCGCCCCTTGATGCTGAAGACATCCTCCACCGGCATCAAGAAGGGCTGGTCTTTGGGTCGGGCGGGGATGGGAATATAGCTATCTATGGCATCAAGCAATTGCCAGACACCCCCACACCATTGGCAATCCCGCTTACCACAGCCACACTCAAGAGCCTTGGTCGCACTCACCCTGACAATGGGGGTCTTATCACCGGGGAACTGGTACTTGGTAAGCAGCTCCCTTACCTCCAGCTCCACCAGCTCGAGAAGCTCTTTATCCTCCATAAGGTCTACCTTGTTAAGGGCAACCAAAATAGAAGGCACCTCCACCTGGCGAGCCAGCAGGACATGCTCCCTGGTCTGGGGCATGGGACCGTCAGGGGCACTAACCACCAGGATAGCCCCGTCCATCTGGGCAGCCCCGGTTATCATGTTCTTGATGTAGTCAGCATGCCCGGGACAGTCAACATGGGCATAATGACGCTTTTCGGTCTCATACTCAATATGGGCGATGGCGATGGTCAGTCCCCGTGCCTTCTCCTCAGGCGCATTATCAATAGAGTAAAACTCACGGAACTGGGTGGGACCTGCCTTGGACAGCACCATGGTTATCGCCGAAGTCAAGGTTGTTTTCCCGTGGTCAACATGACCGATAGTGCCCACATTGCAATGAGGCTTAACTCGCTCAAACTTCTTCTTTGCCATTTTTTAACCTCCCTTTACTTTAAGCCCACAACCAGATTCGAACTGGTGACCCCCATCTTACCAAGATGGTGCTCTACCTGCTGAGCTATGTGGGCCCCCGCTTAAATTTTATTTAGGCTACAGAGTGGAGGGGGCAGGATTCGAACCTGCGTAGCCATTTCAGGCGGCAGATTTACAGTCTGCTCCGATTAACCACTCCGGCACCCCTCCCCACCACCAAACCCCAGCCCGAGAGGGGATTCGAACCCGCTAACCTACCGATTACAAGTCGGTTGCGCTACCATTGCGCTACTCGGGCAACGTCAATCAACGGAATATTATAAAGAATGGGAGATTTAAAAGTCAAGCTTACCGCCCCGCACCCATCATTTCCTCAATAGCCCTGACCAAGCGGCGGCACTCAGGCATGGTTCGGGGCGAGATACGCACATAGCCAGGCAGACCAAATGAAGTGCAATCACGCACCAGGACTCGCCTCTGAAGCAGCCCACGGCGAAACCTGGGGGCACTACCTACCTCAACCAGCAAGAAATTCGCCGCCGAGGGCACAGAGGGTAGCCCCAGGCGGCTGAGTTCAGCAACAAGATAGCCCTTCGCCTGCCTGAGCTTAATCTGGCACCGCCTTAGATAGCCCTCCGCCGCCACCGCTATAACCCCCGCCTGCTGGGCGACAGCGTTGACATTCCACGGTGGGCAGATGCGGCGCATGGTTGAGATGATTTCCTTCCCCGCTACCCCATAGCCGAGGCGAAGCCCGGCCAGGGCATAGTCCTTGGTCATAGAGCGCAGGATAAGAAGAGCATTCCCCTTAATCATATCCAGAGAGGACCAAACATTATCAACAAAGGTAATGTAAGCCTCATCCAGCACCAGCAGAGAATTCCTGCCGGCATCAAGCAGCCTCTCAAAATCTGCCTGCGAAAGATACTGCCCGGTGGGGTTATTGGGGTTGTCAATGAAGATGCCCTTGGGGCGGTGCTGGTGGATTAACTTAATCGTCTCCTCTATGTCTAGCTGGAAGCTTTTTGGGGCACGACGCTGCTTGATAATGGATGCCCCTGAAACCTGGCAGGCAACCTCATATTCACCAAAGGTGGGCTCAATGATGAGGACCGAATCCCCCCGCCCGAAGTAGGCAAGAGCCGCCAGGCGTATTAGCTCAACGGAGCCGCTGCCAACGAGGACGTTCTCCTCACCCACCCCCAGTTTATCCGCCAGTAAACGCCTCAGCTCACCAGCCCTGGAGTCAGGGTAGGTGGTGATGCCTGCCTTGCCCATAGCCTTCTTTATCCCCGGCGGCGGACCGAAGGGGTTTAGACTGGCACTGAAGTCAAGGACTTCCTCAGGGGCAATGCCCAGTGCCTCAAGCTCGGCGTAGTCCATGCCACCGTGCTCAGAGGGTTTTATATTCTGCACCTCAAACCTGGGCGGTAAAGACAAACTTCATCACCTCCACAACTAAGCAAAACCCGCCCCAGAGCAGGCTAGATACCCCCATCAGCCTTACCGCCGAGGGGATGAGCTGAGGGGCTAGGGGATTATTGGCATCACCAAGACCATAGTATCCCACCTTCTCCAGCCGAGTCCTGAGGGCACCAGCCGCCGCGCTCATTGGCCAGCCAGCATTGATGCTCTCGGTCCTGTCATGGTCACGGAGCATAACCTGCCACGCCTTCTTGCCACTCATCGGCAACAAAAAGGCAGCCACCACCAGCACTAGCCCCGAAAGTCGCGCCGGAATGAAATTCAGCCCGTCATCCAGCCGTGCGGCAAACTTCCCCAGGTATTCATATTCACCGTGATAGCCAATCATAGCGTCAATGGTGTTCACCACGCGGTAGCCTATAGCCCCGGGCACGCCGAAAAGGAGGAAAAAGAAAAGGGGAGCAATAAAGCTATCGCTGGTATTCTCCGCCACCGATTCTATCGTCGCCGATACCAGATGCGGCTCATCAAGTCGCCTGGTGTCGCGGCTGACCAGAGCCTTCACCTCAACCCTCGCTCTGCTCAACTTACCACCCTCAAGAAGCTCTTTAACCCTTAAAGCCGCCCGACGTAGCTCTTTCACGGAAAAGGTTGACTTGAGCAGGAAGGCGCCAACCAGAACATAGGCTACCGTGTTTAGCTCACGGAGATAAAAAAGGAGAAAAAAGGCAGGCACAACAAAAATGGCTAGGACCAATACCACGACCACCACCCCGTAGCTAAGCTGAGCCCGCCGCCCCCGACGAGGGGCAATCCTCAACCCCAGCAGTGAAGTGAGCTTCCCCATCCAGACCACAGGGTGCAGGGGAGGGGGGAACTCACCCACAACTAGGTCAATACCCAGTGCCAAGAGTAGAATGATTATGCTTTCCATAAGCCGCTGGTGGTGCCAGCGCTATCCTATCATCAAGCTGATAAGATTGTCTAGCAGGTCTTTTGATTAAGGCCATAGGACTAAAGTATTAGCCAGATAGGTACAAATGTAGGATTTGCCTGAAGGCAAATATCGGCTATGCTATACCCGAGTGGTCTCAGGAGATTAAAAATATGCCTGTGGTTATCAATGACCAAACCTATTACCGAACAAACGAGGTTTGCCGCATGCTCGGCGTCAGCAAGAATACCCTCTTCAGGTGGTTAAAGGACGGGGTATTTAGCGATGATATTGAGTACCGGGACTGGCGGGGCTGGAGACTATTTACCGCGGCTCAAGTAGAGAACATCAAGGCGAAGACCAATCACGTCAACGCAGTAAGTCGGAAAAGCTAAGAGGAAAGATAAATGAGATCAGTGGAAGTCAAACAACACACGGCAGGCAAGCTAAGAGAGGAGCTGAATCTCAAGGCACAGCTCTTAGACGCGGCCACTGACGCCATCTTTTTATATCGCCCCGATGGGACTCTTATCTATGTGAATGAAGCCGCCTATAAATCACGGGGCTACAGTAAAGAAGAATTAATGGCAATGAATGGGTGGGACCTCGCTATCCCCGAACTTGCCCATCTTTTCAACTCACACGTAAAAGAAATCATCAGCGAAGGGGAAGCCACCTTTGAAAGTGTCCATCTCTGTAACGATGGGACCCCAATGCTGGTTGAGACACATTCCCGCGTTATTAGAGTGAATAGCGAAGACCTTATACTCAGCGTCTGCCGTAACGTCACCAAGCGCAAGCAGGCGGAGGAACTTGCCACCACTCTCATTCACAGCTCCCAGATTGGCGTCTATGTGGTCCAGGACGGAAGGTTCGAAATAATCAATTCGCAGATTATGAAGGTGCTCGGCCTCACCCAGGAGGAACTAATAGGCAGAGTTGCCCTCAGTCTGGTACACCCTGAAGACAAAGCCATGGTGAGAGAAAACGCGATAAAAATGTTGAAGGGCAAGCGTCTGGAGCCTTATGAATACAGGGTCTGCGACAAAGAGGGTAATGTAAAGGTCGTTATGGAAGCAGTGGCTCCGGTCAGGTATAAAGGAAAGCGGGCAGTTCTGGGAAACTTCATGGATATCACCGAGCACAAGCAGGCAGAAGAGGCGCTAAGGGAAAGCCGGGAACAACTAAGGAAAATGTTTGAGTCGGTAACCGACGGGATATCAGTTATTGACCTGGACGGTTTCATCATCGAGGTGAACCAGAGAATGGTGGAGATACACGAGTTCAATTCTAAGGATGAAATGGTGGGCAAAAATGCCCTGGAACTTGTTGTCCCCCGCGACTATGAGCGGATAACAAACAACATGCGCCAAGCTATAAAGCAGGGAAAGGTTAGCGGCGTGGAATACACCCTGCTTAAAGCTAGTGGCACCGAGTTTCCCGCTGAGTTAAGTACCAATGTGCTAAGGGATGCCTTGGGCAATCCAACTGGTCACATAACAATCGTAAGGGACATCACCGAGCGCAAGGGAATGCAGGAGCAACTTATGCTGACTGACCGGCTCGCTTCCATTGGCGAGCTGGCCTCGGGCATCGCTCACGAGCTTAATAACCCCCTGACGAGCGTTATCGGCTTTTCCCAGTTGCTCATGGAGAAGAAGGATATCGCTGAGGATTTCAAGGAAGATTTGAAACTTGTCCACAGCGAAGCCCAGCGCGCCGCGGGCATAGTCAAAAATCTCCTCACCTTTGCCCGAAAACATGCGCCGGTGAAACAGCTGACCCAGATAAATAACGTTATCGAGGACGTGCTGAGACTGCGTGCCTATGAACAAAAGGTGAGTAACATTGAGGTCATCAGACAGTTTGCCCCTGACCTCCCCGAGGTCATGGTTGACCACTTCCTGATACGGCAGGTCTTCCTCAACCTCATCATCAACGCCGAATATTTCATGGTTGAGGCGCATAATAAGGGAGCGCTAACCATTACTACCAAAAGAGCCGACAATACTGTCAGGATTTCATTTGCTGATGACGGCCCGGGTATTTCAAAGGAAAACCTGAGCCGAATATTCCATCCTTTCTTTACCACCAAAGAAGTGGGTAAAGGAACCGGGCTTGGTTTGAGCATCTGCCACGGTATAGTGGCTGAGCATGGCGGCAACATACACGCCAGAAGCCAGGCGGGTAAGGGAGCTACGTTTATTGTCGAACTACCCGTTAACGGTTCCTGACCCGAAGGAGGAGGTGCACATGGTACAACCTAGTAGCAGTGGGAAAAGCATTCTGATAGTCGAAGATGAACCGGTAATCGCTAAGGTCTGCGAGAGGACGCTCGGCACTGAAGGATTTCAGGTGGAAATTGCCGTTAACGGAATGGTGGCGCTGGGCATACTGGACCAAAAGGAGTACGACCTCTGCATCGTTGATATCAGGACACCGTCAATGAACGGCATCGAACTCTACAAGCACCTGGAGGAGAATCACCCGGCAATGACCAGCAGGATTATATTCACCACCGGGGATGTCCTCAGCGGCGATACCAAGACATTTTTAGAAAAGACTAACCGACCGTATCTGCCCAAGCCTTTCACCCCCGATGAGCTAAGAGCAATAGTCAGAACGGCCTTGGGCATAAAGGTCTAGGCAAGTAGTCCGGGAGTAGATAGGGGTTAAACAGGGAGATGGATATGGTTAAAAGGGATATGGATATGCAGAAGCAACCGGAATCAGTGCTTGTCATTGATGATGAGGCAGTAATCAGAAAGCTTCTCTGTCAGAAGCTATCAAGTGAAGGCTACATGTGCAAGGAAGCGGATACTGCCGAGGAGGTCTTCAAAAAGCTGAGGAGCAACTCAGTTGGACTGGTGATTCTGGATATAAAGATGCCGGGTAAATCGGGAATCGAGCTCCTCCCGGAGATAAAGGCCGCCTACCCTGACACCGCGGTCATTATGGCGACGGCGGTTACTGAACTTAGTGTTGCCATCCAGTGTATAAAGCAAGGAGCTGATGATTATATCTGCAAGCCCTTTAATTTAGACGAGGTTAGCCTAAGCGTCAAAAGTGCCCTCGAGAAAAGAAGGCTACAGCTTAAAATTAGAGAGTACCAGCAACATCTGGAGGAAAAGGTTGCGGAGCAGACGAGAGAGATTCGAAAGATTTTCCTTGGCGCCATTGAGGCGCTGGTCTTCGCCCTTGAAGCCAAGGACAGGTACACTGCCGGTCACTCGCGCCGGGTGACCGAGATTGCCCTGGCTACAGGTAGTGAACTCAGTCTACCTGAAAATGACATGGAGGACCTGCGCTGGGGGAGCTTACTCCACGACGTCGGTAAGATTGCGGTTGACCAGATTATTCAAAATAAGCCGGGCAAACTGACCCGCGAGGAGTATGAGCACATTATGATTCACGCCCAGGTGGGCGCTGGTATCGTCAAGCCGGTGGCCAATGGGAAGGTGGTGGAGATGATTGAGCACCACCACGACCATTATGACGGCACTGGGCTTCATCAAGTTGTTGCCGGCAATGACATACCCCTGGCGGCTAGAATCCTGGCGGTGGCTGACGCCTTTGATGCCATGACCTCAGAACGGCCCTATCGCTCAGCCATGTCGAGAAAGGAAGCTATAGACGAAATCAAGCGCTGCACTGGCACCCAGTTCGACCCGATTGTCGTCAAGGCATTCTTTAAAACAGCCATCGCTGAAACAATACTGACAAAGGCCTGAAATAAGGGGACCTGATAAAGATGGCCGAAACGAATAAAAAGAAAGTGCTCATTGTCGATGACGAACCAGGCGTCAGGCAACTGGTGCAGAGAATACTGAGCAAGAGTTACGCCGTGCTCGAGGCACAAGACGGTGCCGAGGCGGTAGATATTAGCCGCAGCCAAAAACCGGACATTATTCTGATGGATATGATGATGCCAAAGGTGGATGGGCTTACTGCCTGCTATGTAATTAAGAAGGACGAGGCTACCAAGCAAATCCCCGTGGTCATGATTACGGCAGTAGGCTATGACCTCAATAAGAAGCTCAGCCAGAATATTATGGGTGCCGACGGCTACATAACCAAGCCGTTCACTCCTCAAGACCTGCAAAGTGCAATTGACCAGTTCTGTGGCGAGAGCTCAACGAAAACGCCACCCCCAGAGAAAACGCCGCAGCAGCGGCCCCGGCCCCGACGCTCATAGCTAACCTGGATTTATTGGTAGCGCATACCGGATTCGAACCGGTGATCTCCTCCTTGAGAGGGAAGGGCGCCAAAACCAACCAACTGCTAGCTTTGTTAGCTTCAGCGGGCCCAGCTTTGGCTTTCACCTCCTTTCGTTACAAGGATGAGATCACCAAGCGAGCCATCGCTGCGTACATCCCAAGCACTATACAGAAAACCAGCCAGCCGGTTAAAGCCTCAAATCCTACCGCCCAGCTTTGAGCCGTAGGAATAGCTCGTGGTATGGTCGAAGGTGCCGAAGGAAACACAGGCACCTGAACTCTCTCGAATCCACTAGCAACAGGCTGACTATACTCTAGTGGTTCAAGCCCTTTAAGAAATCCTCTTTTCCGCATTTCCTCCGGGAAATTGGGGGTTTGCTCCTCCCACTTTCGGATCTGCCGGTCAGACGGAGGACCATACCTCATGAGCCCTTCGTCTTCGGCAAACTCTCTTATCACCGCGCTGTGCACCGTATCCCACCGCAGCTTATTCTCCTGCCGACGCACAGCCCTTCTCCCCTCAATGTAGCGCGCCCGGACTTCATCCCCGTACCAAGACCCATGAGATTGAGGGTAAATCATAAATCACTCCCTAAACTTCCGCTAAAAAGCATCGTCAGACAGAACCAAACCTGCTCAAATGGTAGCAGACCGAGGGGAGACAGTCAAGCAAAGCAGGTAGAGAAGTGACAATGAAACCACAGCATGAGGGTGGGTATCGCTCTTGGGGAAGACATGGGGCTGAAGTTTGTCCTTTATGTGGAGGCACTGGCATTGTCACTTCTAATCTTTGGCGAGAGAGAGCCCGTAAAGGTGGAGTTAAGAGTTTCTTGATTAGCCTTCAACCTGGTCACTTGTCTATGCGCGATAGGGGTAAACATGGGGGCAGGCCGAAAGCACTAAGAATTGAAAACTTAGAAAGGAGGGATGCCGCACCGGGCCCTCTCCATAGATGCTCAGGCCGCCCCCGCCAATACATTTTACAACAAGAAACGCCCATTTAGAAGGGCAAATTAAGAGCAAGTTTAACATGCAACTCAATCACCCAAATAAGGGGGGGTGACCCCTGGACCTCCTCCTTTCCTCTCTAAGAAATTGCCATGAGGGGTGGTAAACCACCGGTGGTAAACATGGTGGTAAACGATATGGCAAACGAGGTGGTAAACGATGATAAAGAGTAAGAAAAAGCCGAGCCGAAAACGGTATGAAGAAGAGCACCCAACGGTTAGCTTCAGGCTGGACAGGGAGACCTATGACCGTCTCAAACAGCACCTGGCTGGAAACGGGTGTTCTTTTGCCGACTTCATAAAGGACTCTATAGGAAGGGAGGAATCCATGGTAGAGAAAAGGGTTGAGATGCTTGCTTTAAGAAAAGCGGACCCCTCTGTGGAGGAAAGGCTGCGTTTTCTTGAAGGCCTTATAGCAGAGGTTATGATTATAGCTTATGAACCGGAGACACCCTGGTGGTGTCCGCGCTGCGGTCAGGAGCTAGCAGATGCTATGATCGCAGAGAAAGGGGCTACATCTCCCGATATCTTCGTTTATGCTTGCCCTAAGTGCCACTTCTTTGTAGTTCCGTGGGGAGATGCCCCTAAAGGTATAGCAGTGGACAGTCTGCACTTTGAGGCCAAAAAGTAGCTGGCAAGTTAGAGAATAAAGGCGGCTACCTTCGCCTCTTTCGGATGCTAGCCACAGATTGTCCATCAGTGGCGATTTCCTGCTATAATACTTAGACAAAGGGTAGCTTAACATACAGGTGGAAGCATAGAAAAGAAGAAGGGGACAAAGATGAAATATAAGGTTGTCTTAGAGCCACAGAAGGAAGGGGGTTATACCGTGTATGTGCCTAGCCTGCCCGGTTGTGTATCCCAAGGGGAAACCACCGAGGAGGCTATGGTCAACATCAGGGAGGCCATAGAGGTCTACTTGGAGAGCCTCAAGGCACGAGGAATCTCCGTGCCTCAGATTGAGGAGCGCGAGGTAGCGGTGTGAGCCGATTACCCAGCCTTTCCTGGCAGCAAGTGGTCAGGGCTCTTGAGCGAGCTGGGTTTGTGTTCGACAGGCAGAGTGGCAGCCACATAGTCTATTATCACCCTGAGACCAATCACACGGTGGTAGTTCCCAGACACCGAACGATAAAAATGGGGACACTCCGGGAGATATTGAGAGAGGCAAACCTTAGCCGGGAGGAGTTCCGCAAATTGTTGGGTTAGACAAACTGCTAGGTGGCCGATTTTAGATAAAAAAAATAGGGTCGAGTGAAATGCTCGACCCTATTTGTGTGAGATTCGGGGTATCAGCGCTGATACCTTTTAGATTAGTGATTGCTGTCTGCCATACTCCAAAGCCTTGCGTTCCTCCTCTAGGGCATCTTTGGGTATGTGGTCACGGATGCGCTCAATGTAGCCCTTTATATAGCCGTTGAAGTTATCCACCTTAGAGGTCATCGTGACAGTGGGCTGGTCAATATACCCTGGCAGATTGGGTATTCCCCTCAGTTCTTCCGCCTTCTCACGCATCCGCCACAAGGTCGGTCTGATGGAGTTCATAAGCTCCTCAATCTCATCCACAGTCTCACTCACCTTGACGGCGCTCCACTTGATAGGCATTGTCTCCCTCCCTTTTTATTCTTTCGGCTCTGGCTACAGACAGATAATCAGGACATCTGGTTGAGCAGTGGCTATGTCCTTTGAGGCAGTCCTGGCAAAGCCAGTAGCACTTGCGCCTGTTGGCGCGACGGTAAAGTTGGGCGTTCATATTTACTCCTTTCTGGCCTAATTTTGGGCGTAGTTACCCCTTCAGTTTTGGGCTACGGGGCAATCTTCAACATAGCAATTCTGCACCGCATCTTGGACACTTCTGGGGTTTGGGCTTCCCATTGTGCTCAAACTCGGTGCCGCAGTAAGGGCATTTAATTTTGTCGCCCTTTTTCAAATTTCTTCACCTCCCTTCTGAGCATAAAAAGAGGGGGCTTCTTCTACCCCCTCTTAAAGATTATTCAGTTGTCTACTCATTCCAGATGGCTACAGTTCTGATTTCAAACTCTAGCCCACAGGACTGACACCTTGCCCGGCTTGGAGCTTCTTCGTAATCTACGTCATCGCTGCCGCACTTGGGGCAGGTCATAATGTCACCTTCGGCATACTCTTTGCGCTTTTCCACCGTCATTTACCCCCTTTCCAGCCACAAAAGAGGGGGTCTCACTCCCACGCTTGGGGAGCGAATACCCCCTAAAAAAGCAAAAAAGCGGGGCTTCCCCCGCTTTCTTGCGTGGCTGGTTCTGTTTGGGCT
>Ga0315282_10001208_pt1 | contig 49729 bp, 41 predicted proteins | sample YL17G07_20_MG_FD_203693 | JGI IMG/M metagenome (GOLD analysis project Ga0315282, IMG submission 203693) | Sediment microbial communities from Yellowstone Lake, YNP, Wyoming, USA - YL17G07_20 | ecosystem: Environmental > Aquatic > Freshwater > Lake > Sediment | place: USA: Wyoming | collected...
ATCGCCACTTCCAACTGCTCGGATGTATCCGCCATGCTCATGCTGCTCCTCATCGCTGTAAACCTTTGTTACACAACCACTAATGAATCTACGTCCCCTTGCCACAAATATTAGTCACACCCCACGGGGGCAGAGTGAACGAGAACCAGACCGGAGACTGGAGACCGGAGACTGGAGCAAAACCGCCGAACCAAGAGCTGCTCTCTTAGCTGGGAGGGGCAGGCGAGATGTGCAGGGCTCGCCCGACCATGGTATCGAATTTCGGCCGGATTTTCACGGGAGGGGCAGGCGAGACCTGCAGTGCTCGACCGGCCATGTCCGCGGACAGAATCTGAGCCTGTGGGCGCTGAAGCGTCCGTTTCGCAAAGTCTTCAATTGTCAAAGAACGCGCGGCTACGCCGCGAGAGAGTCGAAAGTAGAGAGTAGAAGAAGCAAGAACACTCCCCCTTTGTATTTAGGGGGGATATAGAAAACGAGGAGGTCGGATAAGGAGTTACGTCAAGCGTATACGCCGCAGGACCCGCTGTAAGGTCAGGCGCGGAAGCGACTTACAACTATTTTTCAGATTGCGGATTTTCCATGTTGGGGGTATAGAGAACGGCCTCGTATCCGGCCCGCTATAGATAGAGCGAATGTCAACATTTGGAGGTGTCGAACAAGGAGTTACGACGAGGGGTGGCGAGGGGGTCGTGGGACGTAAGAGTAGAGTGGAAGTGGAGTTAGGGGATTTTTGCGAGAAAGATGTTTTTCCAAAATGGGTGTCAACACCCGGGGGGGTCAGCAACAGCAAGAGGTATGAAGCGAAGGGCTGAAGCATCTGGAGTTTTTCAGGTAGGGGCGTGTTCGGGTGGCGCTTGTCCGGCGCAATGCGGGAAAGAGACAGCTATGTCGTTGACAGGCTCCGCAGATCGAGGTAGAACATGCCGCATGGCAAGGATAGCAAGAACCCTTGTACCCGGCGTCGCGAATCACGTTACGCAGAGGGCAATCGCCGGACTGAGACTCTCCTTTCGTTGACCACGCGTGAGGGGGTGCAATGACAGACACTGCAACTGCAAGTGACGGGGATCGAGCGGGCGTAGTGAGGGTCTCGTTTGCCCTTACACGGGCTCAGAGAGTGCTTGATCCGCCAGAGAGACTGATGGTTACCGTCTGCGCGCTGGGGATTGTACTGGGCGTGGCAGCCATACTTATTCTGCGCGCCGATTTCTCGCGCGAATGGTTTGCCGCGTGCGCCGTCTACGCAGCAGCGGCGCTTCTTGTCCTAACGCTATGGCACAGGCCAATGTTGTCATTCTACCGGGCTCTGACAAATAGCGAGTACATCAACGTCGTGGAGATAAGCAGAGGATCAGTCCGTTTCGGAGTTGGCGAACCCCAGCTCCAACTGAGCCGCAAGATGCTGAAGGTTTCAAGAGGCATGTGCGGAACGTTCGTAGTACGGGACCCGCGCGGTTACGTGCTTGTGCTACCAAAGGATGTCATGCCGTTTGCGCAATTGAAAGAGTTGATCGAAGGGTGAAAGCTCTGCAAGGGGAAATGGGGTGTGCATCCTCGGGTTAGCTGCAAGCAAGACTGGAAAACGCGCCGTGGCAGTGAGCGCTGCAGTACTCGCTGCGATCTGTTTCTTCTGGTGCATCTCGAACCTGCACTCAAAGGTCAGGCAGAACCCGAGAGTGGGGAGAGTCACTGGACCTTTCCAGTTAGCCATCGGCGTCTACAAGACATCCGTAAAGGTGGGCGACGCGCCCGAAGTTACCTTCGAGCTGCGGAATGTGAGCGCATCTCCGCAGTATATCTACACCCAAGGACTATGCATCAAAGTATGTCACGAAAATCGTAAAGGACTGCGCGAGAGGCTGTCACAGTGGCTGTCAACAGCCTGGCGGCGCTATATCCTCCGCGAAGGCAGCCCTGACCCGTTTGTCACGGACTGGATGTGGTCGGCTTTATCCGCCTCTCGCGACGCACAATCGCCCAACGGAGAATTCCAGCGCATAGCGCCTGGAGACAGCTTCTCGACTACCATGGACCCGCCTCAGGCAGCCGCCGGCAGGACCATTTGGCGCATGCAGTACTCCAATGACAAGACAGGCGAGGAACAGGGATTGCAGGTGTGGACTGGGAGCATTGAGCCGCTGGATTCCGTGGATGTTCGCGTCAGTGAGTGAGAGCGCCGTAGTTGGGAGATCAAGCCGTTGGTGAGACGCAGACAGCGTGGAGGGCGCACGTCGCAATCATTCGTGGACAGCAACGGCAGGCTCGATGGCCGAGCTATGGGTCCGACCGGAGCTGTGAGTCCTGAGCTGCGCCGGATAACTTCGGCCGTCAGCGTTTCCATATCGACCTCTCGCCAAGTATCGGCGCTCTTGCATTGCTTGTAAGCGATTCCGAACTGATTTCGACTCCGCGACAGCGTAGCGGGCCCGGCGGCGCACCCGAAAGACCTTTCTCACGCGGAGTCCGCAGGGGCCGCAGAGAACCACGCGAATGATGTATGGTAGCCAGGCAGCAAGTCGGCATGCGAGCATCTGATCTGAGTCGGAAGCCGGGTGGACGCGTGCGCTGAAGCGCACCCTATGGAATTACATGGCCCGATCGGAGCTGTGGGTCTGTGGGACAGGGGCGGTGAGGGTGGCGGCGCGGCGGCGGCGAAGGATGCGAGTGAGGAAGCGCACGAAGAGGAGGGCTGAGAGGACGATGACGCCGAGGGCGACGAGAGGCGCGAGGATGGCGAGGATGGAGAGAACGATCGCGCCGACGGACTCGATGGTGGAGACGATGGGGTTGGCGAGGCCGCCGGTTGTGACCGTGGATGCGACGCGGACGGCCGTGGTAATCGTCTGAGCGATGCCGGCGACGCCGCCTCCGGCGATTATGGCGAGGGACCACTTGACGACGGGGCTCACGTCGGTGACGAGAGACGCGGTCATGAGGGTGCCGGCGATGAGGGCCGCGGGAGCGGCGATCACGTCGAGAGCGTGGTCGAGCCAGGGGATGTAGTAGGCAAGCACTTCGATGAGGGTGGCGGTCGCGAGGGTGATAATCGCCGGCACAGAGCCGACCCATTCCCACGAGGGCGCGGGATGCACGTAGCCGAGGCGGGCCGCGACGCTCATCACGAGGATCGGCAGGAACACGCGAAATCCGCAGGCGGCGCTCAGGGCGACGCCCATGGCGACTGAGATGCAGACAGGGGCGATGGTTGTGTCCACTTGCCGACCTTTGCAGAGCCACGGAAGTCATAACGTGATCCGCCGATGGCGGATCGGGACGTTCATCACTGGTGGACAAGCCACCAGTGCCACAATGAGCGCACCGCCGTGCGCCCCTACGAACCGGGCGCAGCAAGCAGCGCCCCTACGTGATTGTTAGCAAGCGAGATCACGCGCACAAGGAGAGCCGTCAGACGGTCATGATTTCTTCGATTTTCTTCGTGACGTGATCGTCGACGGATTTCTCGTACTTGTGAGTGAGCTCCAGCACCTCTTCCTTTGCCTTGAACGCCTCGTCCTCGGTGATGACGCTCCCGTCTTCCTCGGTCTCAATGGTCTTGTTGGCGTCGCGGCGGACGTTGCGGATAGCGACCTTGGTTTCCTCGGCGAGGCTCTTCACGTGATGCGACAACTGGGTCCTGCGCTCGGTCGAGAGGGGCGGGACGGTGAGGCGGACAAGCTTGGCGTCGGAGGAAGGCGTTATGCCGAGGTCGGAGGTCTGGATGGCCTTGACGATGTCCTTGATGCTCGATGCGTCGTAGGGTTTTATGACGATGAGACGCGGGTCGGGGGTCCCGATCTGCGCCATGTCGCGAAGCGGCGTCGGCGTCCCATAGTAGTCGACCCTGATGTGCTCGACAAGACCCGCCGACGCGCGCCCCGTGCGGATCATGCGGAATTCCTTCACGAGGACATCGACGGCCTTCTCCATACGCTCTTCCGCGTCAAGAAGAATGTCATCTACCGGCATCTTTCGGCTCCCCGACGAGTGTTCCGATCTTTTCCCCGAGAACCACGCGGGCAACGTTGCCCTTCTTCTTCAGGTTAAAGACTATTATGGGCATTTTATTGTCCATACAAAGGGAAATCGCCGTGGAATCCATGACTTTGAGGCGGTGATTCAGGACGTCGAGATAGGTGAGCGATTCGTATTTTTTGGCAGTGGGATCAAGAAGCGGATCGGCACTGTACACCCCGTCGACCTTGGTGGCCTTGAGGATGACTTCGGCACCCATTTCCATCGCGCGAAGGGCCGCGGTGGTGTCGGTGGTGAAGAAGGGGTTCCCGGTGCCGGCGGCCATGATAACCACGCGCTTCTTCTCGAGATGTCGGAGCGCCCGGCGGCGGATGAAGGGCTCCGCTACCTGCTGCATGTTGATGGCCGTGAGTAGCCGCGTCTCGATACCGAGGTGCTCGATGGCGTCCTGGAGGGCCATGGCGTTAATCACCGTGGCGAGCATGCCCATGTAGTCGGCGGTGGTGCGGTTGATGCCGTGGGCGCTGAACTGGGCGCCGCGGACGATATTGCCGCCGCCGATCACGACGGCGACTTCGACGCCGAGCTTCCAGACGGCGGCGGTTTCGTGGGCGATGTAGGAGACTTCGTCGGGGTCGATGCCGAAAACGCCGGTTTTGGTGAGCCCCTCGCCGCTCAGCTTGAGAAGAATGCGTTTGTATACCGGCTGTGGCTCGGACATATCGAGCGCCCCTCCCGAAAGGTGTTTACCCGGGCGTAAAAAGGGCGACTGACGAGCGCGCCCCTATGCTAATCAATACATACCGCGAACGCTACTTGACCTCTTCACCCACCGCGAAGCGGGCGAAGCGCCTGACGTAGATGTTTTCGCCGACCTTGCCCGCGAATTCCTTGACGAGCTGTTCGATCTTGCGGTCGCTATCTTTCACGAAGGGCTGCTCAAGGAGGCAGCGCTCCTCGTAGAACTTATTCATCTTGCCGTCGACGATCTTATCGACGATATTGGCGGGCTTGCCTTTGACCTGCTCGGCGGCGATTTCGCGCTCCTTGGCGACGACGTCCGCGGAGACTTCCTCGCGGCGGACGGCGATGGTCTGAGGGCTCGCGGCGACCTGCATCGCGAGATCCTTGGCGAGCGCGCGGAACTCCTCATTGCGAGCGACGAAGTCGGTCTCGCAGTTGAGCTCGATGAGGACGCCGATCTTGCCGTCGGAGTGGATGTAGCTGCCGATGAAGCCTTCGCCGACCGCGCGGCCCGCGCGCTTATCCGCGGCGGCCATGCCCTTCTTGCGCAGGACTTCGATAGCCTTTTCCATATCGCCGCCGGCGGCGGTGAGGGCCTCTTTGCAGTCCATCATTCCGATGCCGGTTTTATCCCGCAACTCTTTGACCGAGGCTGCACTGATAGCCATAGTCTTTGTCTCCTACGGTTAGAGCCAGTAATACTGACCTTTGTGAAGCCAGCGAAGCACAAGGTGATCCGCCGATGGCGGATCTTGCCGGTGGGCGACGGACGAGCGCGCCCCTACCATACGGGCGCGGCAGATGGCGCATTCGCGATACCACGCGCAAGGCGCTCACGGCCCTCACCCTGCCCTCTCCCAGAGGGAGAGGGGATTACACTGGTGGGCATTCTCCTACGCCAAGGCTTCGGAGGACAAGAGCCACCAGTGCCACACGGATACTGCATTGAGAGTACAAAGATCAATAGTTACCGGTATCAGTTGCCGGTGGCGCCGGCCGCCGGCTGCTCCGCCGCGACTTGGGCCGCTTCATCTTTTATGACCTTGCCCACCTTGCCTTCGATAACCGCGTCGGCGAGGGTGTGCAGGACCAGCCTGATGGAGCGGATGGCGTCGTCGTTGCCCGGGATCGGAATATCGACCATATCCGGGCTCGAATCGGTATCCAGCAGCGCTATAACCGGTATGCCGAGCTTATTGGCTTCGCGAACCGCGATGATCTCCCTGCGGGGATCGACCACGATCAAGGCGCCGGGAAGCTTGGTCATGTTGCGGACGCCTTCGAGGTTGCGCAGGATCTTCTGCTTTTCGCGCTCGTGCGTCGCGACCATCTTCTTGGTGTAGGTCTCGATCTCGCCGGACTTCTCCACGCGCTCCAGCTCGCCGAGGCGTTCGAGCCTTGAGTGGACGGTTGTGTAATTGGTCAGCGTGCCCCCGAGCCAGCGTTCGCTGACGTAGGGCATTCCACATCTCTCAGCCTCTTCCTTGACGACCCTGTGGGCCTGTCGCTTGGTGCCCACGAAGAGGATCTGTTCGCGGCGGCTGATCTTGGCAAGAAACCGATAAGCCCTGATTATGCCAACGACGGTTTCTTTGAGGTTAATGATGTGGATCATGTTGCGTTTGCCGAAGATGTAGGGCTTCATCTTCGGGTTCCACCGGCTCACCCTGTGGCCGAAGTGGACACCAGCCTCGATAAGTTCATTTACATTAACGATTGGCAAAAAGTCTCCTCCTAAAATGATGCTTACCTGTAGACGTACCCCTACCCAAACAGAGACCAGATATACTAAGGCATAGCGCCTGGAAGTCAAGCATTTTCGGGCTTAGAATCCATCTCAGAACCCCATCCTGGCTTCGGCCGGCTGCGAAGCCGCCGGGCGTCGTTGCTCCTCCTCGACAATGCGTTCTCAGTGCATTGCCTCGTCGTCGCGCCTTGCCCGTCGGCTTCTCGCTCGGCCTCGGGCCGACAGAGCGGGTTCTGAGATGGATTCTTCGAGGCTTCGGAAAGGGCTTTACGGCGGTATTTCTTGCTTTTGGGTGCACCTTACCTAAACTCTGAAAACCTCTGAAAGGGGCACACAAGAAAGGAAGAACTTGGCGATTTCGGACAGCGGCATGGACAGGCCCTTGAGGATCTTTCTCTCGGCGGGGGAGACATCCGGGGACCTGCACGCATCGAATCTCATCCGCGCGATACGTAAATCGAGGCCGGGCAGCGAGTTCGCGGCGCTTGGCGGAAACGCTATGGAAGCGGCAGGGGCGCGACTCATCCACAATATGTTGGGGGAGTTCGCGGTGATGGGGTTTATCGACGCGTTCAGGGTCGTGCCGGCAATAAAGAGGCTCAGGGACGCCACGCTGGCCCAACTCGCGTCCTGGAAACCGGACGCCGCAGTGCTCGTCGACTACCCGGGATTCAATCTCAACTTCGCGTGGCACCTCAAAAAGATGGGGATGCCGGTCTTCTACTACATCTGCCCGCAACTGTGGGCGTGGGCGCCGTGGCGGGTGAGAAAAATCGCGGCGCGAGTGGACAAGGCGCTTGTGGTTTTTCCGTTCGAGGAGCATTTCTACAAGCGACATCACGTGCCCGTGGAGTATGTGGGGCATCCGCTTGGGGACGTTTTCGCGAGCCGGACGCTTGACGAGGAGTTCGTGAAAAGCGGCCCCTTATCTGGGGCGGAGTTTCTCATAGCGCTTCTGCCGGGGAGCCGGGCCAAGGAGATAGTCAGCGGGCTGCCGGTGAAAGTCGCCGCGGCGAAGATCATCAAGGCGGCGAGACCGGAAGCGACGTTTGCGATTCCCGTGACGACAGAGGAGCACGCGGTGATTGCGCGCGGCATCGCGGCGGATGCGGGGCTCGACGCAACGGTCTTCGTCGGAAAGACTTATGAGATCATGAGCCTGGCGCGCTTCGCGCTCGCGACGAGCGGGACGGCGACATTGGAGCTGGCGCATTTCGGCGTGCCGATGGTGGTGCTGTATCGAACGAATCCGGGCGGGCTTCTCTTCACAAAGACGCTTCTCACAATTCCCAACATCGCGCTTGTGAACATCGTAGCCGGAAGAGAGATCGTGCCGGAGCTTGTTTACTGGCGCGACCACAGCGAGAGAATCGCCGAGATGGCGCTCGGGGTCATCACGGACAAGGAATGCTACGTATCGGCGCGTAGAAACGTGCGGGCGGTTGGGCAGCTTATAGAAGCGCCGGGCGCGTCAATGAGGGCGGCGAAGGCGATATTGGCGGGCATTGGCGCGGGGCGTCAGTAGGGCGCACAGCCGTGCGCCCCTACGCTTGACCGATGAGCAGCGGCTCGAAGCGAGCCATGTCGGAAGCGGATCGGGACCTTCTACCTTCTGTCCTTCGGCGGCCCCTTGATGATCCAATCGGGGTGTTCCTTGAGGGTGGACTCCAAATCGCGCAGTTCCTCGGCGGCAGTGGTGAGGGTGTCAACCGCGCGGACGACGGATCTGTAGAGGTCGTCCTGGGATATGAGCTTGCCGAGGGAGCCCTGGCCGGACTTGACGGCGACGGCGATGTCGTTAAGGCTACTGGCGAGTGCGGAGACGTTTTCGGAGGTCTGCCTGAGCGACGCCTGGAGCTTGTCGAGGTTGTCGCCCTGCTTTGCCACCTGGGCGCGGGTCTCGTCGCCGAGTTTCCTGTACGTGTCGAGCAGCGCCTGGGTCTGCCCCATGCTGGCCTGGGCCTGCTTGACGGCGCCGTTGAAGTTATCGAGCAGGCCGGGGAGCTTCTCCTTGAGCTCGGCGGTGACGGCGTTTGTATTGGCGGCCATGCCCTTGAGGTTCTTTCTGAACTCCTCGTCGCCGGTGATGTCGTTGAGGTTATTCGTGAGCTTGAGGAGGCCTTCGCTTATGCCGCCGACGCTGGAACTGAGCTTTCCGCTAACCTCGGCGACGGCCGCTGTGGCCGTCTCCATGTAGGAGGCGAAGGTGCTGATCTTCCCTTCGACGACGGCGGAGCCGTTCTTGGGCATGTAGGTATTGGTGGTCGGCTTGCCCATGCTGAATTCGAGATAAGTATTGGCGATAAAGCCTTCCTGCTTGATAGCGAGCGGGGCGTCGCTCGGGATGTCGACGTCGTTTCTGATGTCGAGCTTCATGACCACGCCGCCGTGTTCCTTAGCCAGGGCGATCCTGCGCACGCGGCCGATATCGATGCCAAGAAGCCTGACGGGTGTTCCGTCGGTGGCGCCGGAAGCATCAGCAAAATAGGCGGTGACGGTGTACGTGTTGGCGAGGAAGTCCTTGAACCCGCCGAAGACGAGGATCATCATCGCAAGGAGGAGCACGGCGATGACGGCGAAAAGGCCGATCTGTATGTCGCTGCGGTGATCGCTCATTCCGGATCCCCACGAAACTGAAACCTGCAGACTGACTTCGGAATAATTCTATGGCTTCTTGACTGAACTGTCAAAAACCGTTCTGCCTTATAAGAACCGCCCAAGGAAGAAAATAACGACCCCAAGAACGGCAAAGCCGCCTGCAAGCGAGAGAGTCGTCTTCAGGAACTCCTTCGCAAACTGCTTCGACTCGTCGACCTTGAGAGCGGCCGTCACGGCCGCGATTATGAGGATCACCGGCAGAAGGTGCAAAAGGCGCATTACTGCCTCCTCCTGCCGGCGGCCGCTGAATCGAAGGCATTTGCCGCGATTATGAAGTTCAGGAGTCCCGCCAGCATCAGGTACAGGTCGGCGACGGGCAAAGTTCCCGCCAGCGTGGCTGCCGGGGCGGTCATCTCGATAGGGGCGGCGTGAAGGGCGGCTGCCATGAAGGAGCCGACGATGGTGAAAAGCCCATTGCCGATTTCGGCATAGAACTGGTAGTGGTCGGCGGCGTAGTACACGTTATGGAACTGACCCATGGACACCCCGGCGACGGCCGAGGCCATGATGGCGATGAAAAAAACCGCTGCCTTCCAGCGATTGCCTATGTAGATGTGGCCGAGCCCCGGAATGAGCCATCCGAGGAAAAACGCCGCGTACTTGTTCTTCATTGAGAGTCCGAGTAATCCTGCAAACTGTTGGCAACAGACAACTTCGGTATTCGAGGCATTATCGCGCCCTATATATGGAAGTCAAGAAAACGCGAAAGAAGCAGCGGCCGGCGACGTATATGGGTAAGCGGAGAATCGCTATCGACGAGGACGCCGCGCGATTCAATATAACCGGCCGTCAGGCGTCGATAATGCGAAGGAGCTTGACAAGAGTCGGCGCGGCCGGACATAATACGCTGCCCGGCGCCGGACGAAACGTATCAGCCGATGCCGCGGAGACTTAGGGCGACAGGGGCGCATCAGGAAAGGGGACGCACGATGTCGGTTGACATGGCAAAGAGCGGGATCTTCCGAGTAGGGTTCGCGGCGATGCTGTTGGGGTTGGTCTTTCTGGCCGTCGCGTCGGCGGAGACGTACTATGTGAGCCCAACCGGCGACGACAACAACCCTGGGACACAGGCCGCGCCGTTCAAGTCGATCATGCGAGGGGTCATCAAGCTCCAGTCGAGCGACACGCTGGCCCTGTGCGCGGGAAACTACAAGGAGCCGGTTACCATATCGGTCAAAGGGACCCAGGAGAACCCGGTGAGGATTATCTGTCAGAACGGCGTTGTGCTACTGGCGGCCGCGCCGGACGCGATCGTCATAAAGGACAGCTCATGGCTCCTTATACAAGGGCTTCAAGTCGGCGGCGCGGAGCATGCGGCGATATCCATAGGCAAGAGCGACCACGTCACCATCTCGCAGTGCATCGTAGCGGAGAATGCCGGGTATGGGATCGTCTCAAGCCTCTGTGATTTCATAACCATCGAAAAGAGCGAGGTGTCCGGCAGCAAGGTCAAGGACGGAATATACCTCGCGTCGACCAACCACCCGACAATTACCGACAACAAGATCAAGGGCAACGCCCAGTCGGGGATCTATCTCAACGGAAACGCGAATGAAGGCGGCGAAGGCATGATTACCGGCGCCAACGTCTCGCGCAATACGATTACCGACAACGGACAGCAGGGCGGAGCAGGAATCAGGCTGGACGGAGTGGAGCGCTCCATGTTTGAGCGAAACGTCGTCGACCACAACTATGCGGGGGGCATCGCCTCCTACCAGAGCGACGCGGCGCGCGGCGGCATAAACAACAAGTTCATCGGCAATATGATCAGGTTCGCAAGCGGGGCCGGCACGTTCGGGGTGGTGCTCAGGGACGGCTCGTACAAGGCCACCTTGAGCGACAGCATAATCGCGATCGACAACGGGCCGTCGGTCGACGTGGACAACGCGTCCGCCAAGGGCTTCAGGGCATCGAACAACTTCTATCCGAGCCCGGGGAAGACCGCGACGTTCGTCTGGAAGGGAGAGAGGATGAGCTTCGACCAGTGGAAGACAGCGTCTGGCCAGGATGACGACTCCCATACCGCGACGGTGGACGCCGGCTATGGTCCGGGACCCGGCGCGCCGGCCGCCGGCAAGTAGACGAGGTCATCCGGGTGACGTCAAACAGGGTTAGAGACCTTGGTACCGAGCGTGGATTCGGCCGTTCGAAATACGACTGGTTATTCTTCGCCGCGCTCGCGGTGGTTGCGGTATGGTTCTTTCGTGAAGTCCTGGTTTACGGCAACGTCTTCTTCTTCCGGGACTTCGGCCTCTTCTTCTATCCCAAGCGTTTTCTCATCGCGCAGGCGGCGAGGCGATTCGAGATACCGTACTGGGAGAACCTGACAGGGGGCGGCGGGCCGGTTCTCGGCTCTTACCAGGGGGCCGTCTTCTACCCAATCTCGCTTGTCTACTACGTTCTGCCGATGCCGTGGTCATTCGATCTCTTCATAGCGCTGCATTTCATCATCGCCGGCGCCGGAACCTATTACATGCTTCGCGCATGGGAAACGCGGCGTATCGCGGCGGCCATCGGCGCGCTCGCGTGGGCATTTACGCCGTCGTTCGTATCCATTATCGATAACGTGAGCTTTCTGACGTCGCTTGCGTGGCTGCCGCTGTGCATGGGCCTGGCCATGAGGCTTCTGGACGGCGGAGGGCGGCGGTATTTCCTCGGTGTCGCGGTCGCGTTCGCGATGTGTATCCTCGCCGGGGCGCCGGAACCGGTGATATTCACGGCGGCGTTCGTGGGGGCGCTTACTGTGTGGCAACTGGCCGCAGCCCTTCTCTTTGGGGGCGCGCGCAGGACGGCGGCGCGCGCGACGGCGGTCATCGGCGGGCTTGCCGTGGGGGTGCTGCTGTCGGGGGTCGAGCTCGGGCCATTCCTCACGTTTCTCAAGTACAGCGACAGAGGGCAGGGCCTCAGCTTCAAGATGGCCAAGCTCTGGCCGATGACTCCCGTAGGCGTGCTGAACTGGTTTCTGCCGAGGTTCTATCTGCAGCCCTCCAGAGGCGGCGTGTTCTTCCCGGACCAGGGGTGGTTGAAAAGCCTGTACGTGGGAGCCGCGGTCGCGATGCTCGCGATATGGGCAGTTGCAGCGGTGAGACGGCGGCGGGAGTTATTCTTCGCTGCGGTCCTGGTTACTGCGGTTGCGCTCGCTTTCGGGCAGTGGTCGCCGCTGTGGCGGCTGTTCTACGCCTGGATGCCGGGGTTTTCCCTTATCAGGTTTCCCGTGAAGTTCTTCCTTCCGGCGGCCTTCGCGTTCGCGGTTCTTGCGGCGTTTGCCGTCGACGAGATGATCGCGCGCTGCGAGAGCGGGCGCGCCAGGAGCGTCTACGCGTTCGCGATCGTTCTGGCGGGAGCAGGCGTGCTGCTGCTTATCTTCTACAAGGCGCTATCGACCTGGCCCGACTACTTCATGACCCACGTGATGCCGCCGAAGGTTTCAGGCGAAGGGCAGGTGAAGACGGATCTTGCCACGCTGCAGTATTACGCGAGCCAGTGGAGCGTAAAGCGGTCGGCGCTTGTTCTGCTGACGTCCGCCATTGCCGTGTGGGCGATTGCGGCGATCCGCGCCCGGACGGCCGCGGCGGCGCTTCTGGGCGTGATACTGGTGACGGACATAGCACTCTTTTCAGATACCCTGAGCCCTGTTACGACTTCGAAGATCTATACCGAAAAGCCGTATCACCTCTTCGCCGTGGAGAAGGGGCCGGGCGCGCCGCGGATGTTTCCGACGCCGCAGTTTGTCATATGGCGCGACGCGTACCGACTGAACGCCTTCTCGGGGATCGAAGGATTCATGGGCTACCTGGCCCAGGTGAAAGGCAGCGAATACACTTCCGGAGACGCGCTCGTGCGATGGGCGAGGGAAGCCGGCGGCGTCCCCGTCTCGAATTTCGACGAGCTTGTCCGCTATCTGGATAGCCGGCAGGATTCGATGCTCGGCGAGATGGCGCAATTCGAGCTGAACAAGGAGACCTTCTATCCGAACCTGCACCTTCTCTACGGGGTGCCTGTCGCCCAGCAGGGCGATGCGCTTTTCGCTCGATGGATTTCCACGCTTCTGACGCGGCTCCAGAAGCCGACGGCGGAAAACAGCGTGAAGATGGAAACGCTCTTCGCCGCGTCAGTAGTGGTTGATCTGACGTCCGAGATGCCGCACTTCAAGTACAGCGCGGTCGCACAGCCCCGGCCGAGGGCAATGCTGACCTACGATATTGACAGCACTTCGGACGAGGAGCAGGCGCTGGCCGAAGTGACAAGCGACGGCTTCGATCCCGCCAGAAAGACGGTTCTGGTTCTGACAGGCACAGGCTGTGTGAAAGGCCGCGTCCTGGACGGCCGCGACGGGTTCGGGGGCGAGGGGGCCGCCGAGAGGCATGGCACGGTGAGATGGATCGAGGATTCGGGAAACAGCCAGACGCTTGAGACCTCATCACAGTGGCCGGCGCTTCTCTACGAAGCGGACACATACTATCCGCTGTTTCGCGCGACGGTCGACGGCAAGCCCGTGCCGATTTTCCGTGCGAATTGCGCATTTCGCGCGGTGCCGGTTCCGGCCGGTACGCACAGGGTGACGATCAAGTACTTCCCGCTTGACCTCTACATGGGATTGGCGGCGACGGGGCTTGGGATAATCATCGCGGCGGCAGCGGTGGTCATAGGACGGAAGGGTCGTCCTGCGGCAAATCCCTGAAGGCGACTGTCACGAGCAGATGGTCGCGCAGGAGCAGGAGCCCCGGCAATCCCGCAGCCATTGTCAAAGCGAGGGTGACATCGCTCGTGACGTGCTTCTCCAGGAGACCGAGCGTGAGCATTGAGCCGAAGACGATGAAGCCCGCCCAGAGCGCAAGCGGGGCGGCCCACGCGGTCTTCCTCGCGTAGTACAGCGCGCATCCCGCGAGCGGCAGAAGGAACAGATAGGGAAAGCGCTCCTGAATCGGCATCAGGAAGTACACCGTCTGGCCGAAGGCCGCCGTCCAGTGTTGAATCGCTCCGGTGCGCAGGTCCAGAGTGAGCATGAGCGAGCTGTTTGCCCCCAGATGCCACAGCACGGGCTCGAGGGCGATGAACGCCGCTACGGCCACACCGAGGCTCTCCGCAACCCTGCCGATGCGGCCGCGGCCGTCAGGGCGAAGGAAGACAAACGCCGCTGTTGCCGCGACAAGCAGGATGCCTTTCGGCGTGGCCGCCGTCGCCGCTCCCGCGAGAACGGACGCAATGATGAGATAGCGATGGCGGATGCCGTCGCCCGCCGGCGAGACGGCTATCCACGTGTAGAGCGCCGCCACAGCGAAGAGCATGAAGAACGACTCCGATGGCGTGTGCGTCCAGAGCCTGTAGCCGGTCGCCTCCACCCAGAGGAATATGGCCGCAAGCAGCGCGCCATACCAGGCGCTGCCGAGGGCTTTGCCTGCGGTCGCGATGATCATCGCGCATGCCACAAGGAATACCGCTGTGGAGATCAGCTGCCGCGTCGCGAGGTCGAAGAGCATCTTCGAGGGTCCCTGTCGGCCGCCGGCCGGCCCGCCGGGCTGGATGTAGCGTTCGCGGATCGCGGAATCGCTCATAAACGGAACAAGGCCGTAATATGCGGCTGCCTGCCTGTAGAACACGGCCACTTTGCCCGCCTGCGATGGGCCGCGCCTGGCGCGTGACTGGCCCCAGGGTTCGAAGGCGACGATCGCTGTGAGCATCGCAAGCGCTGCGACAAGACCGACGGCTATGGCCCATGCGGTCCTCGGCGTGGCGGTGCGTGTTAGGGCGGCGCCCTCGCGGCCGCGCAGCGCCGCCTCAAGAAGCCGCCATGCCATAACGCCGGCAGCCAGCACTACAGACATCTCGATGGGAAGGAAGTAGCGGTCGTATGTGCGGTTGACGCTCAGGAGCGTTCCGGCAGCCAGCGTACCTCCCCAGAGAAGAATCGGCAGCGCCCACTTCTCCCGGCGAAAGACTATGAATGCGCCGGCAAGAGGCAGAATGAATGAGGGGCACTCGAAGAACCGCCTGATGAGCTCAGCGCGCGTCATCGGGGCGTCCTGGTACTGGCTCAGCCATATGACTCTGCGGGTTTCGAGCATATCGGATATGACGCCCACCATCCAGCCGGGGCCGCCGCCTCGCATGATGGGGTTAAGGCCGATGAATATCGCGGCGCATATGAGCGCGGCCAGAAGCGGCTTCATCACGCGGTCAATGCCTCGCGTGACGACGGCGAGATAGATCATGTAGGCGATCATGACAAGGGCGGCGTTCACCTTGGTTGACGCCGCGAGAGAGGCGACGCCGGAGATCACCACGATTCCGAATAGACTCCTGTCGCGCCCCTTCATCGCGAGAAGCACCCACAGGAAGAGTGAGAGCGCAAGGAAGAACGCGAGTACCGCGTCGGTTCCAAGATAGGCCACGACACCGGCGGCGATGCGCTGGCTTAGCACAAAAGGCAGAGCTGCCAGAAGCGCAAACCATGCGTTGGAGAGGATAAGATACGCCGTGAAATAGATGAGGATAACTGCGGCAAGCATGAAGGCAGCGTTTGTGAACCGCAGCGGTATGACGATCCCGAGGGACGGGAGACGGCCGTTCTCGATGTTCCACTTCTCGGTTTTGTGGTAGTCCACGTCCGGCGTCGAGATCTCGTGGACGCCTATGGCGAATAATACGCCCCGGTAAATGTATCTTGCCACCGAGGGGTGATCTATAGCGTACCTGTACCCCTGCTCGGAGGTATAGTCGCTGGGGGAAATGAGGGCGGCCTTGACGTGGAACGTCTCGTCCCAGTTCTGGCCGGTTGCGTAGACGTAGTATGTGTAGACGCCCGAGCCAAAGGCAATGAGAACGGCGAGGCAGGCCGCGAAGCGCAATTTGCTCATGGTACTCTCGGAAAGCCTTGTGACTGCGGTAATGATACCAGAAGGGATGGGGGAATTGAAGAGGGGCGGAAGGGCCCGGCCTGCGCAAGCCATATTTCTTGCCTTGGCGCAACCCGCATGCTACGCTTAGGGTCCTGTATAAGGAGGCGTGACATGAAGAGCACGACAGTACTATCGGTTCGTCGAGGGGGCGAAGTCGCAGTGGGGGGCGACGGCCAGGTCACGATGGGGCAGACCATCATCAAGGCCGATGCGAGGAAGATAAGGGCGCTCGCGGGGGGCAAGGTCCTGACGGGGTTTGCAGGGGCGACGGCGGATGCGTTTGCGCTGCTGGAGCGGTTTGAAGCCAAGCTCAAGGAGTTTCCGGGCAACACCGCCAAGGCGGCGATAGAGCTCGCCAAGGACTGGCGCACGGACAGGAGCCTGAGGCGCCTGGAGTCGCTTCTTGTCGTCGTGGACAAGGAAAAGAGCTTCCTTATCAGCGGCTCGGGTGACGTAATCGAGCCGGAGGACGGCATCATAGGCATCGGAAGCGGCGGGCCGTACGCTGTCGCGGCGGCGCGGTCGCTCATGAAGCACACAAGCCTTTCCGCCGAGGAGATCACCCGCGAGGCGCTCGGCGTCGCGGCGCAGATATGCGTCTACACCAACTCGAACATCACCGTGGAGGTGATAAAGTGAGCCACGACCTTACGCCCGTCGAGATCGTCGCCGAGCTCGACAAGTACATCATAGGCCAGCGCGAGGCCAAGCGCAGCGTGGCAATCGCGGTCAGGAACCGCTGGCGGAGATTGCAGCTGCCGGCGGAGCTTCGCGACGAGGTCGCCCCGAAGAACATAATAATGATCGGCCCGACGGGCGTCGGCAAGACGGAGATCGCGCGGAGGCTGGCGCAGCTTGTGGATGCGCCCTTCATCAAGGTCGAGGCGTCGAAGTACACGGAGGTCGGCTACGTCGGACGCGACGTGGAGTCGATGGTCCGCGAGCTTGTCGATGTTTCCATCTCGATGGTTCGCAAGCGGGAAATGGCGCGCGTCGAAAAGCACGCCGCCGAGATCGCGCGGGAGCGCATCCTCGACATCCTGATGCCGAGGCCAGGGGGGACTGGCCAGACTGGCATGACGGGCGTCGAGTACGTCGGGCCATCGAGCGAGACGCGGGAGAAGCTCGCGAAGCTTCTTGATGACGGCAGGCTCGACGCGCGCGAGGTGGAATTGACCGTCACCGAACAGACGATCCCGGTGCAGATGTTTTCCACAATGGGCCTCGGCAGCATGGAGGGGGACCTTCAGGATTTCTTCCAGAAGATGGTCCCGCCCAAGACCAGAAGCCGCAAGGTGACGGTGCGCCAGGCGCTCGAAATCCTCAAGGGCGAAGAGGCCGAGAGACTCATCGACAACGAGAAGGTCACGCAGGAGGCCCTCGACGTCGCGCAGAACAGCGGGATCATATTCATCGATGAGATCGACAAGATCGCCGGCCCCCAAGGCCAGTACAGCGGCCCCGACGTGTCACGGCAGGGCGTCCAGCGGGACCTTCTGCCGATCGTGGAGGGCTCGACGGTCAACACCCGCCACGGCATGGTTCGCACGGACCACGTGCTGTTCATCGCGGCGGGCGCGTTCAATATGTCAAAGCCTTCTGACCTTATCCCGGAGCTCCAGGGGCGCTTTCCGATCCGCGTGGAGCTGTCGTCGCTTGGAGAGGAGGAGTTCCTCAAGATCCTTAGCGAGCCGAAGAACGCGCTCACGCGCCAGTACGAAGCGCTTCTCGCGACGGAAGGCGTGATCGTGCAGTTCAGCGAAAGCGCCTTGAAGGAGATAGCTCGGATCGCGGCCCTGGTCAACTCGCGCATGCAGAATATCGGCGCGCGGCGCCTCATGACGATTATGGAAAAGCTCGTCGAGGAGATCAGTTTCAAGGCGCCGGAACTCCGCGGCCAGGAGATCGACATCGACGACAAGTACGTCAAGGAGCGCTTGGCCGACATCGTGAAGGATGAGGACTTGAGCCAGTACATCCTGTAGGGGGCGCCGGTAGGCATGGGAATCAAGCCGAGGACGTGGGCTACGATTGCGGGCTGCGTCTTTGCGCTTCTTGTGCTGGGGGTCGGCATTGCGCTCGACATGGTCAGGTTTTGTCACGCAGCGCCTCACCCGGTCATTCGCGCTGTTTTCAATTGGATAGGCTGGCCGTTCAACTTCACTTTCCAGACCATGGCGGACATAGAGAGGCTTACGTATATCCCCAGGCGGCTGTTTATCCCCTGGCGGGTGATCTGCGTTGCGCAATCCTTCGTGATATCAATGCTCGCATATGCCGTTGCATTCCGTCTGGCCTACGTGATCGGCGAGCGAGTGTTCAAAAGGCGGAAGGCGCCGGCGCACTCCTGACACATTCCAAGCCCTGAGGGCGAGCGTTTTCCGGAAGCCTCGGTGTCTGCGGGGTGTCTACACGGTTACAGGGCACTCCGCAGCATATGACATCCCAACACCGAGGCCGACATGCGCGCACGTCTGATCATCGCAGTCCTGTTCGGCATCGTCGCAGGGTACGCGCCGGCGTCTGCCGCGACGATGGAATCCACGGCCGCTACGGGCGCCGCGCCGCCCGCCGTGACGGGAGGTCAGGGGCGCCAAGGGGCGCCCATCGTCGTGTGGAACAGGACCATAGCGGTCCTGCACGCGCACTACAAGGGCGCTACTCCGACCGAGCGCGCCGCCGCCGCCGCGGAGAGGATCGCCGCGATGCCGAAGGTGGCCTCTGATTGGCGGCTCTCGACGCAAGAGGTCAGCGCGGGTGAGGAGCGCGGGATATTCGTGATGGCCGGCGGGCGATGGCTTTTTGCCATGCTGCAAGAAGACGTCGATGCGGAAGCCGGGGAGACGCCGCAGATGGCGGCCGACGCAGCGGTCAACAACCTGCGCGCCATGCTCGAAGCGCGCGCTTCCCAGCATCGTCTGCCGATTCTCCTGAAGGAAATCGGCGTGGCGCTCGCGGCGACGCTTGTATTTGCGGCGCTCCTATGGCTCACCCTCCTCCTGCGGCGCATGCTCCTCAAGTCCGCGGACCGCATCGTCCAGAAAGCGCTCCATCGCAGGGAAGTATACGGCTTCGACCTGTGGCATATGGCTGCGCGGATCCTGACAGGCGCAATTCACGCGCTGGCTCTGGCAGTAATCGCGACGCTGGGCTATCTCTGGCTGAGCTTTGTCCTCGCTACCTTCCCGTATACAAGGCCCTGGGGCAGCAGGCTGGCGTCAGCCATCTGGCATATCTTCACGACGTTCGCGCTCGATTTCGTCAGATACATGGAGGATCTGCTCGTCGTACTGGTAGTCCTTATTGTCGCCAAGAGGGCCGCCGGGATCGTTTCTGAGGCGCTGCGACGAGTCGAACGGGGCGAGTTCAAGGCAAAGTGGCTCGACAGCGAAACCGCACGTGTCACCCGCCTCCTTGTAGAGATCGGCATCTGGATACTCGCCTTCACCATCGCGTACCCCTACATTCCCGGGAGCGAGACGGACGCTTTCAAGGGGGTGGGGGTTCTCGTCGGGCTGATGGTTTCTTTGGGATCGTCAGGACTCGTCAACCAGCTTATGAGCGGACTGGTCGTCATCTATTCGAAGACATTCCGGCCCGGCGATTACGTTCACGTCGGAAACGATGAAGGCAGGGTCAGGGAAGTGGGCTTCCTCGCGACCAAGATCGTCACGATCAGGCAGGAGGAGATCACTATTCCCAACGCTGTTCTCACAAGCAATGTTGTGACGAACTATTCCCGCCTCGCCGCGGAGCAAGGGGCGATTATCCCCACGACGGTCACAATAGGATACGACGCGCCCTGGCGGCAGGTACACGGGCTACTCTTACTGGCCGCTGACCGGACACAGATTGCGCGCAAGGAGCCAAAGCCGTTTGTGCTGCAAAGGAACCTCGGCGATTTCTACGTGGAATACACGCTTCACATCTACATCGACCGCGCGGAGGACCGCATCCCTGCGCTGTCGCAACTGCATGCGCAGATACAGGATGCGTTTAACGAGTTCGGCGTGCAGATAATGTCGCCCCATTTCATGACCCAGCCGCCCACGACGATTGTCGTGCCGAAGGCGAAGTGGTTTGAGCCTCCTGCCGGCCGCGACGATGACTCGACGTAAGCCTATACGACGCAAGAGGTTGCGGTCATACAGCAAGCGGTCTGCGGCACATCTTTCCGCGTTTGCCTAATGCACACAGATACGCTATAATACCGCCTCGTTTGGGCAATTTACCCATCAAAAAGCGAGTCCCTATGGCCACTACGGCGATGATGGAACAGTACCAGCGCATCAAGCGCCAGCACAACCAGGCCATACTCTTTTTCCGGATGGGCGATTTCTATGAGATGTTCTATGACGACGCCAAGGTAGCCGCGAAGGTGCTGGGGTTGGCGCTTACGAGCCGCGCGAAGGGCGAGAATGCGGTTCCCATGGCCGGCGTGCCGTATCATGCGGTGTCGCAATACCTTAAGAGACTCGTCGAGGCCGGCTACGACGTCGCCATCTGCGAGCAGACCGAGGACCCTGCCAAGGCCAAGGGGCTTGTCAAGCGAGAGGTGATCCGCGTCGTGACCGCGGGCACGATCACTGACGACATCCTGCTCGACGACAGGCAGTCGAATTACCTCGCGGCGGTGCTGCCGCAAGGCAAGATGGCCGGCGTCGCGTGCGCGGAACTATCGACTGGCGCGTTCTTTACGGAAGAAGTGCCGCTTGACGAGGTTGAGGACGAGCTTTTCCGGCTGCAACCGGCGGAATGCCTGATACCGGAAGGGGCGGCCAAGCGCGACGAAGCGTTCGCAAGGCGCGTGGCGGAGTCATTTTCCGGCAAGGTGACCGAGCGGAGCGACTGGGCGTTCAACCCCAAGGAAGCAGCGCGGCTTCTGGAGAATCACTTCCAAGTCAAGAGCCTCGACGGCTTCGGCCTCGGCGGGATGACGGCGGGCGTAGGCGCCGCGGGGGCGGTATTCGAATACCTGCGCGAGACGCAGAAATCGAGCCTGTCGCACCTCCTCAAAATCGAGAAGATCGCGCCCGACGACCGACTGATACTCGACAGGAGCGCGCAGCGCAGCCTGGAAATCGTGCGCACGGAGCGCGAGGGGCGAGTAGAGGGGTCGCTGCTGTGGGTGCTCGATAAGACCGTCACGGCGATGGGCGCGCGGCTCATGCGAGAGTGGCTAACGTCGCCCCTGGTCGATGTGACGCGAATCAGTGAGCGGCTCGACGCGGTAGGGGACCTTCTGACGAAGGGGGAGATTCGCGCGCGAGTGCGGCAGCGTTTGGGAGATATCAGCGACCTGGAGCGCATCGCTACGCGCCTGGCCACCGAGACGGCCAAGCCGGCCGACCTTATCGGCCTTGCAACAACGGCGGAGGCGCTGCCGGCGATTAGGCAGGCTTTGGGGCAGCTGCGCGAGAGTCTTCTCGGCGTCATCGCGAACGAGATCGATACGCTCGACAACATGCGCGAGCTCGTGCGAACCGCGATTGTCGATAACCCGTCCGCCAATCCGCGCGAGGGCGGGGTCATCAGGCAGGGGTACGACGAGGAGTTGGATAAGTTGCGCTCGATAAGCCGCGACGGAAGATCGTGGCTTGCGGAGTACCAGCGGCGGGAGATCGAGCGGACGGGGATTGATTCGCTGCGAGTAGCGTACAACCGGGTATTCGGCTACTACATCCACATCACGAACTCCTACGCCGACCGCGTGCCGCCGAACTACATCAGGAAGCAGACGCTAAAGAACGCGGAGCGTTATGTAACGCCCGAGCTGCGGGAGTACGAGTCGCAGGTGCTGTCCGCGCAGGAGAGAAGCTCGGAGCTGGAGTTCCAGATATATAGCGAGATCGTGCGGACGCTCGCGGCGCAGGTATCGAGGCTCCAGACGACCGCGGCGGCGCTCGCGGAGGTGGACGTCTTCGCGGCGCTCGCGCAGGCGGCGGAGGAGGGGCGCTATGTCAGGCCCGAAGTGGATGACTCAAGAGAGCTGCACATCGAGGCGGGCCGCCACCCGGTACTCGACCTTGCGCTCGACGAGGAATTTGTGCCCAACGACCTCAACCTCGGCACGGGCGACTGCGACCTTGCGATCATCACCGGCCCGAACATGGCCGGCAAGTCCACCTACATCCGCCAGGCGGCGCTTATCGTGATCATGGCGCAGATGGGAAGCTTCGTGCCTGCGAAGAAGGCGCGCGTCGGGATCGCGGACAGGATATTCGCGCGCGTCGGGGCGGCCGACGAGCTTGCGCGCGGCCAGAGCACGTTCATGGTCGAGATGACCGAGACCGCCAATATCCTCAACAACGCGACGCGGCGGTCGCTTGTCGTTCTCGATGAGGTCGGGCGCGGAACGAGCACTTTCGACGGTTTGTCTCTTGCGTGGGCGGTGAGCGAAGAACTTGCGTCGAAGGTCAGGGCGCGGACGCTTTTCGCGACGCATTACCATGAACTCACCGAGTTGGCGCTTCTATTTGACAACGTGAAGAATTACAATGTGCGCGTCTCGGAATGGCAGGGGCATGTGACCTTCCATCATGAGATCGTGCCCGGCGGGACGGACAAGAGTTACGGGATATACGTCGCGAAACTCGCGGGCGTTCCGGACAGCGTTGTCGAGCGCGCGAAGGCGATACTATCGAGCCTCGAAGCGCACAGCGTCAACTCGGAGGAAAAGCCGGCGTTTGTCCCGCGAAAGAATAGCCGCGAGGAGGCGCAATTAGGGCTTTTCGCGCCGCAATACGAGAAGATAATAGATGAGCTTCGCGCGACTGACGTGGACGGCATGACGCCGATCCAGGCGCTATTAAAGCTCAAGGAATTGAGGGAGAGAAGCGCCGGCGGGAGAGGGTGAGGGGATCACGGCGGCGAGTGGGTCCAAACAGGGGCGGTTGGTAAACGGCAGTGGGGATGTCGCGATAGTCGAGGTATGCCGAGATGATCGAGTTTACCGAAGCCCAGATGGTCGAAATCGTTCTTGTCGCGGCCAAGCGAGGTTACAAGCAGGCGCGCGACGACGCCGACAAGAGAGGCGAGTCCCAGGCCGACCGGTACGCGCAGGAAGGCGTAGACGCCTACCGCGCCCTGGCCCTCGCGTCGCTGCGGAAGCGTCTCGGAGAGCTCAAGGAGCTCAAGGCCAACGACCTTCTGGTCGCGGGATTCAACGAGGCCGTCGAGCATCTTGAGTTCGGCGTGGACAAGGAGTGGGCGAAGCTGCGGCCGGGGGAGTAAGGCCGGTTTCGCCTGCGGTTCTCTTGCGCGCGGCACGGGACGCCGTGGCGACAGTTACATCGTGTCGCGTGTCTCTGACCGAGAGGAGCACCCAGGGGTGAAACCGCGTGACATATTCCTCAAGTCCCTTCGTCGCGAGCCGACGCCGAGGCCGGCGACCGGAAGCGCGACGTCCGTCGTAACCGTCGACCTCATGAAGAAAGTGGGGACGTATTTTCCGGACGTCCATCACGACGCGCAGAAGATGGCGGACCTCGCCGCGGCGGGGCACACCGAGATAGGTTTCGACAACGTCATGCCGCTCTTCAGCGTATGCCACGAATCGGCGGCTATCGGATGCAAGGTGGACTGGGGCAAGATCGACATCATGCCCGCTATCATAGGGCGCCCCTACAAGATCCAGGATGAAATCCGAATCCCACGCGACTTCCTCTCCGCGCCGGAGGTTCAAGTCGCGCTCGATGCGATTGCCATCCTCAAGAAGCGCTTTGGCGACGAGGTCGCGGTCGTGGGGAAGGTCTTCGGTCCGTGGACGCTCGGATATCACGTGTTCAGCGTTGAGGAATTCCTCATCAACACGATTCTGGCTCCGGACCTCGTGAAGCGGGCGATTGCGTCCCTGAAGGAAGTGACAGTCGCCTTCGGAAAGGCGCAGATCGATGCCGGCGCGGATGCTCTGTGCGTCGGGGATCACGTCACGAGGGACCTCTGCTCGCCGGAAGCCTACAGGGACTTCGTCAAGGAGGCGCATACGGAGCTTGTCGGGCGCATCCCGTGCCCCTTGATCCTGCATACATGCGGCGATACCGCGGACAGGATTCCCTATATGCGCGAGACGGGCATGGCGTGCTTCCATTTCGATTCGAAGGTGCCGACCGCGAAGGCGCGGGAACTCGCGGGGGAGAAGATGTCGCTCATGGGCGGCACGAGCAATTTCCGAATCATCCGCGAAGGCACGAGCGAGACCATAGCGGCTGACGGGCGGGAAAAGAAGGCATGCCGCATCGACATAATCGGCCCCGAATGCGCCGTGCCGCTCGACGCGCCGTATCGCAATATGAAGATGCTCGTGGAGGAAGTCTGGAAATCCTGAGGATGTGCCCCCAATGGCGACCGTGAGCGAGGAAGCACTTGGCGCGCGAGGCGCGACGCGCAACTACAAGCCGCTTATCCTTCTTCTCACCGTGGTCTCCGCGGCGATCATCTGGTCGGGATTCCACCCGGTCGACTTCTGGACCTGGGTCTTCGAACTGGCGATAGGCTTCGCCGGCGTCCTCGTCCTCGCGGCAACCTACAGGTGGTTCCAGTTCTCCAATCTCGTCTATACCCTCGTGGCGATTCACTTCGTTATCCTTGCTGCCGGCGGGAAGTATACCTACGCCGAGATGCCGCTCTTCAACTGGCTCCGCGATACGTTCCACCTGTCGCGCAACTACTACGACCGCGTCGGCCACTTCGCGCAGGGTTTCGTTCCGGCGATGATCTGCCGCGAGCTCCTGCTCCGCACGAGCCCCTTGCGGCCGGGGAAGTGGCTTTCGTTCCTCTGCGTTGCAGTCTGCCTTGCGCTGAGCGCGTTCTACGAGTTCATCGAATGGTGGATGGTGATATTCTTCTATCCCAAGGAAGGCGCCGCGTGGCTGGGAATGCAGGGCGACGTGTTCGATGCCCAGGGGGACATGTTCATGGCGTTCTGCGGAGCGATCGCGGCGATTGCCATCCTGTCACGGCTGCACGATAGATCGATCGCGAAAGTCGCACCGCGCGCGGCACAAGTGTAATCTGGCGCAGGCGGACGCGCCGATGTAGAATCCGGGTGTTACGAGACTTCGTCTACTTGGATACATACCCATCGGAGGGGCCAATGCAGACTCAGGTGGTGCTGACTTCAAGCCAGTCCAAACGGCTTATCGCCAAAGGTATCGCGGCATGGGAACCGGTGAAGGTCGCGATGCGCAACGGCACTGTGGTCATCGGCAAGGGTACGACCAACTGCTACATCGCCGAGGAGCTTGGCCATCCGGTGGAGAGGGCGCATTACGTCGCCGGCCGGATAGCGCCTGCGGGCCTGAACACCTCGCACATCAAGGCCGACGGAGCGGACGTGGTGATCCAGAAGGGGCAGCGGCTGTCGGGCGCCACAATCGCGGAGATCACGCCAAAGATGACAATTGGAGACGTATTTCTCAAGGGCGCCAACGCGATCAACTATGACCTCGGCCAGGCGGGGATCCTTATCGGCCATCCGGTGGGGGGGACGCTTGGCGGATCGCTTGGGACACTCGTGAGCCACAGGGTGCGCCTCGTGCATCCGGCGGGTCTCGAGAAGAACATCCCCGGCGACCTCGCGGTAACCGCGCGGCGGCTGGTCGAAGAGGGAGAGCCGGTGGGCGAGTCGTACGGGCTCTGGGTGACGCACGGAGAGCTTTTCACGGAGATCGAAGCGTTCGAGACGCTCTTCGACGTCGAAGCAGTCCCTGTGGCTGCGGGCGGCATTCTCGGCGCGGAAGGCGCGGTTACGATTGCGCTTTTCGGGACGCGGGGCGAACTCGACCGGGCGCTGGATCTCGCACATACGATACAGAAGGAACCGCCCTTCGCGGCGTAAGACTTGTAGATAGGTCGGCACCCGGTCTCGCGGTACAGGCAGGGCGACTCATTGAGTTGCCCCTACGAACAGTAGTACAGCTCTGAGTATGCAATAGGGGAAAAGCAGGGAAACTGAAATGGCCAGCGAATTCGACGTTGTGATAACCGGCGGAATGGTCTACAACGGCGACGACGGCGAAAGCAAACGCGCCGACGTCGGCCTCAAGGGCGACAAGATTGCTGCGGTTGGCAACCTCTCGCGCGCCAAGGCATCCAGGCGCATCAATGCGCAGGGCATGGCCGTCGCGCCGGGACTCATCGACGCGCACACGCACAGTGACCTCTCGGCGCTTTTCGCGCCGCTTGCCGAGAACCGCCTCTACGCGGGCGTCACCACGGAGATCGGCGGCAACTGCGGTTTCGCCGCCGGGCCGATCCTGGAAGAGCACAAGGCGCAGTTCCTGGAGCACTACGAGGGGCTCGAGATCGTCTGGCGCACGCAGGGCGAATTCTTCACCCATCTCGAGAAAGCCGGCTCGGCGGTCAATCACGCATTTCTCGTCGGACTCGGCACCATTCGCCGCAACGCGATGGCCGGCGATCATGCGCGGAGCGCGACGCCCAAGGAAGTTGCGAAGATGCGCAACCTCATCGCGGCGGAGGTCGAAGCGGGGGCGGTCGGCGTTTCCAGCGGGCTCATCTATCCTCCGGGATGCTTCGCGTCGAAGGAGGAGATCGCCGAGGTCGTCTCCGTTATCGGCGGCAGGAACCTGCCCTACGCGACCCACATGCGGAGCGAAGGCGATAAGCTCATGGAGGCCGTCGAGGAAGCGCTCTACATCGCCGAGACCGCCAATTGCCCGCTTCACATCTCCCACATGAAGGCCAACGGCAAGCGCAACTGGTGGAAGATGGACCTGCTGCGCGCTTGGTGGGAGAAGCGCTCTTCCCGCCGCGTTCGCGTCACCGCCGACCGGTACCCCTACTGCGCCGGCCACACGAGCCTTGACACCATCATGCCTCAGTGGACCTATAACGGCGGGCCGAAAGAAGAAGTCAAGCGCCTTCGCGACGAAGCGACCTGGCAGAAGATAAAGGACGAGATCCTCGCCGACACCGCCGACGAGGACCGCTGGAGCGAGATTGGCATAGGGGCGGTGTTCCACGGAGAGCACAAGCGTTTCGAAGGCATGCGCCTCTCGGCCGTCGCGTCCGTGATGGGGCTTGACCCTCTCGACGCAGCGCGATCTCTCATACTTGCCGACGACACGCGTACGATGGCGATGTTCTTCTCGATGAACGAGGAGGCGATGAGGGAGATATTCACCTGGGACGGCGTGGTCGTGGGGAGCGATTCATCGGTGCGCGCGCCCGAGGGGCCGTCGGCGGTGGGGTTCCCGCATCCGAGGACGTTCGGCACCACGGGCAAGGTCCTGCGGCTCATCGCACGCGAGGAGAAGCACCTTGCGACCGGCGAGGCGATCGCCAAGATGACGGGGCAGGTGGCGGACATCTTCGGTCTCAAGAAGAGAGGCCGGATCGCCGAAGGATACTTCGCGGACGTCGTGATATTCGATCCCGCAAGTGTCGCGGACAAGGCAACTTACGAGAGCCCGTCCGAATACACGATTGGCGTCAGGGACGTGTTCGTCAACGGAACCGCGGTTCTCGAAGGCAGGCGGCCGACCGGCGCCAAGCCCGGCAGGGTCCTGAGGAGCGGCGAATAATGAAGCCCCACATCGGCCTCAATGCGGACTTCGTGAGCGGCAAGAAGCCTTACAACAAGCTCTACCTCAACTACTCGCGCTCGGTCGAGGCCGGCGGCGGCGTCCCGGTCATCATCCCCAATCTGACCGATGACGAGGACCTGCTTTCGATGCTGAGCTCTCTCGATGCCTTGATCCTGACGGGGGGCTACGACCTCGACCCGGCGCTATACCACGAGAAGCCTCATCCTGCGACCGAGACGCTCGCGCCGGAGAGGCAGCGCGCCGACGTCAAGCTTGCGGAGCTTGCGCTCGTGATGGAGATGCCCGTCCTCGGCATATGCCTCGGCTGCCAGCTTCTTAACGTCGTTCTCGGCGGCACGCTCATTCAGGACATCAAATCCGAAACCGCCTCTGAGATTGCGCACACACCCGAGACCGATGACGGCAAAGCGCTTCACAGCGTCCACGTTGGCCCCGGCACGAAGCTTCTCGGTATCGTGAAGTCGAGCGTTCTCGAGGTGGATTCCTCGCACCACCAGGCGATAAAGTCTCTCGGCCGCAACCTCACGGTCTCCGCGCGCTCCGAGGACGAGATCGTCGAGGCCATCGAACTCCCCGGCAAATGGGTCCTCGGCGTCCAGTGGCACCCCGAGCGCCAGATCGATTCGCCGCCGCACAAGGCGCTCTTTCAGGCGCTGGTGGCCGCAGCCGGAGGATAAACGGGATCCGCCTGCTATCGCCTGATACAGGTTTCCAGTCGCGCTACCGGCGTTATCTCAGCGCAATGCGCTTCCCCGTCCACGCCGACTCGTACGCCGCGACGGCGATCTTCACCGCCTCGGCGCCTTCAATGACGCCGGCCTTGGGCTTGGCGTCCCTGCGGATGCAGTTGACGAAGTGATCCATCTCTATCGCCCATCCGCCTTCGGTGGGGCGGAAGCTAAACTTCTTCTCGCGGACTTTGTGTTTACCTGATGGGTTCGCGTAGCCGGTCGTGAGGGTCATGCCTTTGCGGTAGTCGACAAGGATGTTGCCCTTCTCGCAGTAAATCGCCGAGCCGGTGAATCCCGGCAGGCTCGTCCAGCCGACGTCGACGTATCCGAGCGTGCCGTTTTTCATCTCGAACGTGACCACGGCGTTGTCGTCGACCTCGATGGGCTTGAAGATGGTCTTGATCGATGCCGACACCTTCGCGACGTCGCCCATAAAGTACCGCACGAGATCGAAGGCGTGAATGCCCATATCGAGGAGCGCCCCTCCGCCCGCGAGTTTCCTGTTGTAGAACCAGTCGGTCTTGGCCCAGCCGGGGAAGGGGCCGCCGTGCGCGAAGCGGATATTGACCATGAAGGGCTTGCCGACGTCGCCGGAAGCGATTATGTCATGCGCCTTGATGTTGCCCCTCATGAACCTGTGCGAGAACCCGACCATGAAGACGCGGCGGGACCGCTTCGCCGCGGCCACGACCCGGGCGGCTTCGGCGTTGGTGAGCGTCATCGGCTTTTCGCAAAGGACGTGAAGGCCCTTACCGATTGCCGCGAGGGCCTGCTCGCAGTGGAACTTGTTTGGCGAGCAGATGCTGACCGCGTCGAGCTGTTCCCTATCGAGCATGTCGCGATAGTCGCGGTAGAACGTTTTCACGCCGAACTGCTCGCGAACTTCGGCCCAGCGTTTGGGGTCGGGGTCGGTGCACGCCACTATCTCAACATGGCGGTTCCTGGCGTAACCGGGCAGATGAAGCTCCTGCGCGATTGAGCCGCAGCCGATTGTCGCAACTCGGATCTTTGCCATGAGAAAACCCTTCCCGGTGTCTGCGCGGCGCCGGGCGCTGTCTTCCACGGCGGCGAAACAGGCCTACTGGCCGCTTGTCCCGACGAGCTTCTCGAAATCGCTCTCAGACACGAATTCTACCGCACCGCTGACGAAAAGCACGTGTCTTCCGTCCGGCTGGAGGCCTTTGCGCTCATAGACAAGGACGGACTTGCCTGCGGAGTTCATCGTATATCCGGGAACATAGATGTAATCGGCGGCAGTATCGCCGGCGGGCGCCTGCGGCGCTCTGAGCATGGCCGGCTCGATCACGTCCTCGAGCCGGTCCGGGAATTTACCCTTGCGATCGATGGTGGAGAGTTGGAGCTTGCCGCCTATCTTGACAAGCCTGTCGCGCGCGGCGTCCGGCGCGGATTCCGCTGCCGTGGAATCGACCGACGCCGGGCTTGCACCTCCCGCAGGGGCGGTCGCGTTCACCTGGCGCGCGAGAAGAGGGATCACCACGGCCGCGGGAATAAGCACCGCGCCTCCCGTGGGCGTGTACACGCACATATCTATGAGGTTGCCGGAGGCCGAACAGGAGACGCCGACGCCGTCAATGTACTTCTTCACGACGTAGGCCGAAGGGATATTGGCGGACGTGAGCGGACATCCGTTGTCGCGGTGAGCGATGTCGACCTTAGTAGCGAGCATCTTCATGAAGTTGTCGTATACGAAGTCGATGACGCGGTCGAGGTTGACGTAGCCTATCTGGGCGACCGGCTTCGGCAGGGCCTGCCTTACGCGCGCGTAGTCAGCGGTGTCGACAATCGAGGGGCCGGGCGCGATCAAGCGGTCGATAACGGCTTTGACCGATTCCTTGCTGCTGGCGTAGACAAGGTAACCGTTGGAGACGGCCGCCGCCGGCGTGACGGCCGGCATGCCCGGCACCGACGCGTAATATATTTTCAGGTCGCCGAGAGTGGCGGTTTCGAGCTTGAATGCCGGAGTCGCCTGCTGTTTGGCTGGATTGGCCAGGGCCGGGTCGGCCTCGGCGGCTGACGCGAAGCGTTCGAGCGCCGCCTTCATCTTTTCGGCATCGGTGACCTCCATCATGGCTGCCTGGTACACGCCGCCGCCCGCCGCAACGCCCTCAAGGGAAGCGCCTTCCGGCATGTCGTAGTAGAAAACGGAAGTCTTTCCAAAAGCGGGGATCACATCGCGCTCGACGCTGAGGCCGGAGCGCAGCTCAAGCGATTGCAGCATCGCGGCGGCGTCGAAACCGGACAACGGCTGTACCAGCTTGAGGACGTCGAGCGCCGAACGGTAGTGCGCTGCCGCATCGAGCGAGCGGCCTCCGGCCACGAGCGCGGTCCTCGGCACTACCGAGAGACGCGACTCGTCAAACGTGTCCCGGCCGGTAAGGTCGATTAGCCTGGACTCCGGCGATTTCGTGGATATGTAGATGTGCTCCGTTACTCCCGACATACGGAATGCCCCTTCCAGCGACACTGTCTCGACGTCGCCGAGGCCGAAAGAGTCCATCATCTCGGTCAGCTTGAGGGGTGAATCGGGCGGCATCTGGGCTTTGATCTTTTCGAGGAGAGCAGTGAAGTCCACGAATGCCCGATAAGCGCGCGGCCCGTTCGACAGAAATGCCGATGCCTTCACGAATCCGACACTTGTGGAAAGGCTGAGGTCCGATGATCTCGCCGACCGATGGTCAATAGCCCATGTAAACGCCTCCCGCGACCCGACGAGGCACAAGCCGTCGACAACGGTGGAGCACACGTCCGTCTTTTCGATTACCGACGATTTCACCGCATGGATCTCGACTTCCTTTACCGGCGACGCGGCAGTGGCGTTCATCTTGTCGAGAAACGTCCTTGCCGCAGAGGAGTCAATGCCGACCTCGGCTACCGCAAGCCACTGTGTGCCGGCGTTGGCCTGGTAAACCCCGAGTGCGAAACCGCCTGGAATTGCCACAAAGAAGTCGCGCATTGCCGCAAGCCCCTCGGCACCGCCTGACGAACCCGGCTTCTTCGAGAGATCGTCAAGGTACCGGCGAACCGCGGCGAGAGAGTCGTCGTTCCAAAGCGCATAGAGTCCCGTGCCTTTCGCGCCCTCAATGACGGCGGGAACGCTTCCACAATCAACATACGCGATCGTCTCCGGCGGGAAGTAATCGCTCAGAGGCTTCGCCGGAGCGGATGCTGCGGGAGACTCGGCGGCGGCTGCGGTTATCGCAAGGGCAAGTATCGCGATCAGGCAGATAGTGCATGATGCTTTCATGGTGACCCCCTCGTGTGGGAAGTGTGACAGCCTCCAGAATGCAAAACCCTCCTTCAGGATAATAGCACAGATATCGGCACTCCACAAGTGTGCGCTTGTGCGGCAGATTCCAATCCCTATGGCGCGGCAAACGGCGCTTGTCATCCATATCGAAGAATCAAATCCGAAGTATACTCTATTGAAAACGTGCGTGAAAGCTGCTAATCTGTGTTGCGTAATCGAGAGCCGGCGCTCTGGGGGAGTCGTGAAACGTCGGCCGGTTGAAGCGATAATATGAGACCTGACGGCGGGCCAGATCGGCGTATCCGCTGGCACGGACATGCCTTAGGGAGAATTGGGTGTCGATGTTCAAGCTCTTTGCCACGACTACGCTTTTGATCGTCCTCGCGGCGCTTCCCGCCGTCGCCGGTGATTTTCTCCTCGAAAACTTTAACGGCGACCCCACTCCCAGGATAACAGTCGGCCAATCCGTGGAGGGGTCGGTCGTCTACAAGCTGGACGGCACGGCCAAAGACGGCTTCCTGTCGCTTGAATTCACAAGGGGCAAGATGGCGGGAATGGCATACGTATACCTGCCCATCGCCGAGCGGCTCGCGCGCAGGGCCGCGGATTATGACGGCATCACATTCAAGGTAAAAGGCGACGGCACAAGCACTTATGGACTCATCGAGGTTCGTGCTGACAACTTCGTGAGCATCTATCAGGCGATCTTCCCACTCACGTCCAAAGACTGGACTACCGTTTCTATCCGGTGGGACGACTTTTTCCAGATGAACGACGCCGGCCGCGATACGCCCATCAATTGGCGGGATTTGAACAAGTTCGCATTCGGCAGCCGGGCCGACTGGGGTTCATGCAGGTACTGCGTAGACGATATCGCGCTTGCGACAATCCCTGCGCGCCCACCGTACTGCGCTCCTGACGGCTACGCGAAACTCGAAAGCACCGTAAGGAAGCTTAAAGAAGGCGAGCCGCTCACGATAGTTGTCCTCGGCGACTCGATTACGCACGGCACCAAGGTGCCCAAGGAAAAACGCGAGACGGATCTCTACTTTCAGGTAGCCGCGGCGCACCTGAAGACCGTATTTCCTGCATCGATCATCACCACGGTTAACGCCGGCACGTCCGGCGACACCATAACCGAGGGCATAATCCGTGTGGGCCATGAAGTTGCGCCCCAGCGTCCGGACCTCGTCATAGTGCTTTTGGGGGCCAATGACGCGATTTACGACTTCCCGAAGTCGCGCGTAGAGAAAGCGATGTCCAAGCTTATCGACGCGCTGATTATCTCGACCGACGCCGAAATCCTCATCCTCGGTCCGACGCCGATAAGCGACAAGCCGGGTGTTCCCGAGGGCTACGACGAGCTCTATGCGAAGATCGCCGCCGACAAACGCGTGGCCTACCTCAATCTCACCCCCGCGCTTACCATCCTTGCTCGCGACGATTACCAGCGGGCGTTCGGTGACAACGTCCATCTCTCGGAGTATGGGCACAGGATCGTTGCCAAGGCCGTAAGCGAATACATTCTGGAACTGGCGAAGTAACCGTCAGACGCGCCTGTCAGGCCGGCTTGTCATTGTGAGGCTTCTGGCCCAGAGAACGAAGCCCACACTCCTGGCTGTTGCAACCGATGCGGCATTCGCGGGACTGCATGCGTAGCGAGCGACCCCTCCTCGCCGCGAGATCTCTTTCACCACCGCGGAGACAACCGTTTTGCCGTAGCCTCTCTTCCTGTGCTCCGCCGCGGTCTCGACGCCGATGTCGGCGACCAGGTCCTCCATTACCCCGGTCAGATGAGCGTATGCGACGGATACAACGCTGCCGTCCGACACGACGCCATAGGCGATCCTGTCCTTTGAAAGATGCGAAGGCAACACGAGGTTTTTGACCGCGGGAAACTTCGAGTCTATCAGCCGCCGACAGTCGCCGCAGGCATGCTCCTTGAGGAGCGTGCCGTCGCAAACGAAGACCAGCGTCTCGAATACGCGCTCGACGGATACGAGTCCCGCCGCCGCGAGGGCGCCGGCTATGGCGGATTTGAGGCGGTCTATGCTGGGAGCATCGGTCGGAAACTGCGTCGGTATGGAGGCAGGAAGGACGCTCCGGACGGCTTCGCCGGCGCCGGGGGGCACGCTTATCACAGCGCGGCCATCCTCCAGAACGGTCCACGAGAGCGCGTGAACGTAGCCATAGCTCGCTTCACGTTTCAGCCGCCTGGGCGATTCCGACACAATGGCGTTTCCTGGCTCAATATCCGAAAGATCCAGGCCGAGGAAGTGGCCGGTGAACTGCTCCATGAGCCCGGAACACTTGCGCTCCTGCGAACCGTCCGGCATCGCTGGTTCCTTCCCGGCATGCCACAGAAGGAGAGACTGTAGACAGCAGCTCAGGGGTGCCGTATCGATAGGAGACTCCGCGCTATCTCACCTCAATCGGGCCAAGCGGATACCAGCCGTCGTCCCGCCGCCCTTCGATGGCCAGGCGCACGGCGGGCTTGGCATCCTTGTCCGCTACCGCCGCAAGAAGGGTATATCTGCCTGCGGCGATCGCTTCGGGGAGCGTGATCTTGACGTTCGTCAGAATGTCGCCCGGCAGCCAGTCGCGCGTGCTGTACTGGGAGAACGACTGCGACCAGACGATCTTGCCTGACGCGTCGGCGAGCGCGAGCGCCGGATAGAAACTGAAATAGCAGGGGGCGACGCCCACATTCGACCATGCAAGGCGCATGTCCAAAGCTTTTGTGCGGTCAGGTGCTTTGGGATATGTCGCAGACCGGAGTTCGAAGCGGTAACCGACCTTCAGCAGAAACGCCTTCACTTTCGGGATGTACTCGGCGGGCACCTGCTCAGACTTGTTGTTGATGAAGGAGACGTGGCAGTCGAGGGCCCACTTGAGAATAGCATCGAGGTCCCAGTGCTCGTCGTTCCATCTCCGCATATCCCAACAGGTTTCGAGAGCCACGGGCGACTTTCTCCACAGGTCCTGCGACTGCGTCTCCCTGAGCGCCTGCGGATAGATGGAGCGCATGTGGCACCACGTCTTGCTGAATCCCCCCATGTCGCCCCAGCAGTCCACTCTCCACCCGATGTCGAGCGTCCGGGCGTGCTTCATGCCCTGGATATTGTCAAGCTGCATCACCAGCGGCGTATCGGGGAAAGCCGCATGGTAGGCGTCGATTATCCTGTTGGCATTCTCCGCCGTCGGCATGGGCACTTCTGTGCCGCTCATGTGCCACTCGCCCCACAGGCCGACTGAGCCTATGTCGACAAGCGCGATTTCGGGGCGGCCGTTATAGCGCTCTCCCAGGGCCTTGATGAAGGCGAGATGTTTTTCGAGGAAGATGGGATCGTTGAAGTCCGGCGTCCAGTGGTCGCGGCCGCGGCCCTGAACCTTGTACTTGTGTATCCGTGCTCCGAGGTCGATGAGCCACTTCGGGCTGTAGTTGTCCTGGCGCTCGGTTCCGCACGTCATGATCCGGAACGCGAGCGTCTGACCACCCCGCGCGGCCAGGGCTATGGCGTCATCGAGCACTTTCCAGTCGTAAACACCGTCCGACGGCTCAAAAGCATCCCAGTAATAGCGCGCGTACAGCACCGACGACGGCAGCACTCCGTACCCAGGGTCGTCCTTGGCAGCAGAGTGGAACGTCTGCCAGCCCATGTAGGGATTGGCGAAAAGCTCGCTCGTCGGCTTGGGAGCAATTGTAGCAGTGTCGTTCGCGCCGGCGGCGCACGCGGAGCACGCCCAGATAAGAATCAGAAACGCTATTGCCCTCAGCATAATGTCTCCACTCGACGGATGCTGCCCTCTCCGGAAGAGAGTGTAGCGAACAAGCGCGGCTTGGCAAGACCGCACGCTTCTCTGAATAAAGCACAGCGCCAGCCGTCGGTAGGATGCAGGGCATTTTACGCGATTTGCCCCCTTGCGGGCACTATCGTGTGCGCTATCGGTGTCTATGGCGTAAAGAAGTGCGCGAAATGTGTCGAAATCACTGTAGTTCTCGGCTTATTGAGCTGGCGTCTTTCATCTCTCGTGAGACGCGGGAAGGGGAGTGAAGAATCAGATCGACTCGCGGAGTTTAACCTTAACATGGTCCATTATTAAGGGGCACCGGAAAATGAAGACACAAATCGTGGTTGTCGTACTGGCGTTGGTACTGGGTTTGGTCAGTTATTCCATTGCCGACGAGCAGGCGGCTCTTGGCAAGCTGTCGGCCGCCGCGGCGGCTGCAAAGGAGAAGAAAGCCGCGGACGTCTCTGCTGCGATCAAGGACGCCAGCGATATTATCGCCAAGGACAGTTCCGATGCAGGTGAAGTGGCCGCGCCAATAGGCAGGGAGATGAGCGCGACTTTCAGTAACCTCGCCAAATCCGCCCAGGCCAAGGTGCCGAGCGACTTTGCCATTGAGTCCGCCACAGACGAGGTCAAAGACATCTACGGATTGGTAATCCCCGGCGCCAAGGGCGACTTCGCGGCGGCTGCTACGTACGTGAGAAGCCTCATTGCCAAAGCGCCCGAGGAGGTCAAGGGCAAACTTGAGGACGCCGCAAAGGGGCTGGATGATGCCGCCGCGGGCAAGGGCGACAAGGCGAAGGCATTCGGCAAAGCCCGTGCCGTCGTACTGTCCACGATCGACATCTATAGGGCGGACGCTCTCGTCAAGGCCGGAAAGGGCGACGACGCCGCCGTGCTCCTCAACAGGGTCGGGACCTATCTCAACGCCGAGGCGAACATAGCCTCCAAAGCCGGCAGAACCTCCGACCATGACGCGCTCGGAGAGTATTCGAGCCTGGCCAAGAGCACTGCGGTAGACCTTGCCAGAGGCGTTCCCGAGGGGACCATGAAGGGAGAAGACGAAGGCATAGAATACGCTGTGGCTGGAGCTGCCGCGCCCGCCGAGACCGCGCCGAAGGCCGCAGAGGCCCCCAAGATGAGCGAGGAACAGAAGGCACAGAAGAAGGAACTTAAGCCGGCCAAGGGAGAGAAATAGCTTCGCGCAAGAGAGTATCGCAGATACTGCATACGACGGAGCGGCACTCAGCCGCTCCGTCTCTTGTTCATAGCCCGAATGAGCGCCTCAGGTTTTCCCTTACGGCAACGTAAACAATGTCGTATAGATGGCGCCTGCCTCCCGATATGCTGGCGTCCCCAACCATCCCTGCCAGCAGCGCCTTATCCGAGTTCGGCAGCGCTATGCCCACCTGGTACAGGTTCTCAAGAGGAACGCGCGCCGTCTGTATATCCGGCCGTGTGAGGACCGCACCGCCGGCCGCCGAAGAAAGAGCGCCGCTTGGCAGGCTGGTCAGCGGCGCATCCGATATCAGATCGACCGCGCCTCTGAACTCTCGCCACGGGTACGCGCGCAGGCTGACAAACGCTTCGGATGCCTTCTTCACGAAGCGAAGGCTGTTGCCGGGCACGGCGATTGTGACCCTGGCCTCTGAAAAGTCGGCTACCTCGCAGACGAAGCTCCCCCGATTCAGGAACCTTCCTATCTGCGAACGCGGCGACGGCGTCAGAATCACGCCGGCAAAGGGCGCCTTCATCGTAAGGGAATCTATCAGCTCCCGAACTTCGTCAGCGTATTTCTCAAGCCTTTTCTTGTCATCGGACAGGATGTCGATGGTTATGGTCTCGCGCTGGCCGCGCGCCTGATCGATCTTGAGATCGACCGAGTCGATCTGGACGAGAGTGTCCTTGAGCGTAAGCTCGAGCTCCTTGTTCTCAAGCCGCGCGATTGTCTCGCCTTCGCGGACCGTGTCCCCCTGCGACCACGGCATGTAGACAAGCGTGCCCGGCGCACCGGCCATAAGCAGCTGATGGCGGCCAGGCTCTATGACGCACGGCGCCGTTACGCTGTAACCCATATCGTACACGAAAAAGAAATACACGCCGAGAGCCATTGCCGCGGAGAAGTAGGAGAGCCTTCGCAGATTCACGTTGCCGGCCCTGCCGCCGCGTCTGACGAAAAAACGGGCCAGTCTGACCGTTGGAATGAGTATGAAGCCGTAGAGCGTCGAGACGAGTACCCATACGCCCAGGGCCGGGAAGCTCGCAAGCATGCTCCGCGTGATGCGATACATGACCGCGAATATCCATATCGTGGAGAGTACGCCGTAGATGAGCTGTATCAGCCGCGAACGGTCAAACCTGCCTGCCGTCGGCGTGTCCATTCCGAGAAGATACTTGCGGAAGAACTGGCCGAGATAGCGCACAGAATTGGCCCTGAGGTTCGGCATGGCGAGTATATCGCTGAGTATGTAATAGCCGTCCCACTTCATGAGAGGATTGGCATTGAAGATCACCGAGTATCCGCCGCTGAGAATCATGACGCGCAAAGCCATCGAGTTGAGCGTCCCGGGCGGCGTGAAGTACCACACGAATGCCGCCAACGCAGCCACAAGGAGCTCGGCTATTATGCCCGCGGCGCTCGTCCACATCTTGTGCGAGCGCTTGTTCATGATCCAGGCGTCGGAGATGTTGCAGTACAGGCAGGGGATGAGCACCAGCGCCAGGATGCCCATATCGTGAACTTCGCCGCCGAAGCGCTTGCAGGTAAGCCCATGCCCGAGTTCGTGAACGATTTTTATCACCATGATCACGATCCCGAGGAGAAAGAGCGCCTCCGGCGTCAAGAGCCAGCTGAAGTCCCTTGTCGCCTCCTCGTATTTCGCGAAGAAGGCGTAGAATCCGAAGAGTATCATCGCGGCGTATACCGCCGCCGCCCACGGCGACCAGAGGAATCGGACGTAAGGCATGACGCGTGTAAAGGCGCGGTCGGGGTCGCAAAGAGGGATCTTTATGTAAAGGATGCGTTTCACCTGCTGCCACAGGCTGCGCCTCGCGCGTCTCAGCATCGCCGTCTGATACAGGGACTCCGACTGATTAGGCAGCACGTTTTCGAAGAAATTCGCCGCGCCCAACTGCTTCAGAAACAGCTTGAACTCGTCCTCAGTGACCTCATAGCCCAGAGACCTGAGCCTCGCCATTATGTCCGGCGCCGGCGTCTCACCGTCAAGCATCCGGAATATCGCGTACTCCGCCGGGCGCAATCGGAAGTAGCGCAGCGTAATGGGGTCCTTGATGACGTGATAAAGCACCCCCTCCTGCGCCTGCGTGGAGACCTGCAGGTCGGTTCGCACCTTGAACTGGGTCCAGTTGGCGAGTCTCATTTTGCGGCCGGAGCCGGCGCGGCGGCTGCGGGGGGAACGTCTCTGGAGATCCCCGCGAACGCCGCGGCGGCCGTGATCCCGGGCTTCAGGATACTGTCAGGATTATCCACGAGGATCCTGACGATGAACTGCCTGCCGCCCAACTCGGTGGTGGGCGACACGAAGCAGACCTTCCCCGCAAATGTCTTGCCCGGGCAGTTTTCCGACGTGACGTGCGCCTCCTGGCCCTCCCTGAGCGCACCTATGTACCTGACGTCAAGAGGCACGGTTATGTAGACCTTTGAAATGTCGATGATTTGAAAAAGCTGCCTGTCGGCGGGATATGTATTCTCGCCGACCTCGGTAACGATGTCGGCGACCACGCCCTTGAACGGCGCCCTTATGTTATACTGTTCCAGCTCCGCTTCGCGCTGCCTCGCGAGCGCCTTGTACTGCTCGAACTGCGATTTGCGGTTGGCCAGGACGACCTCGGCCACGTCATAGTTGTACTTCGCTTTGACCCTCTCGTTCTCCACACCGGCGCCCTTGTCCGCAAGCTGTGTCTGGGTATCGAGTTCGTGTTTGGCCTGCCCCAGCTGAAGCTCGGCTTCTCTTACGGCCGTATCATCGCTCGACTGCAGCACTGCTATCTCATACTGCGCGCGCGCCACGCTGTCGTCCAGCCGGGCGAGAATCGCCCCTTCCTCCACCTCCTGCCCCTTGCGAACGGGTATGCTTACCACGTTGGCCGACACCTTGGCGTTTATCATCGCCTTGTGGTATGCCTCGACAGTCCCCTCAAACGCCGTCTGGCCTTCTTCGGCGGCCCGCGCACCCAGCGGGGCCAGCGTTGCCGCGCACAACACGGCAAGGCATGCGGTGATTCGCATTGACCACCTCATAATAGTTTCACCTTCGTGTATATCCAGTCTATGCTGCTTCGGAAGACAACGTACCCTATGGCGCGTTTGCCCGCGGATATGCGGGCTGTTCCCTTGAGCCAAGGATGGAAGGCCGACTTCGAGTTATCGAGCGCGCCTCTCGCGATGAAGACGTTCTTGCCCGGAACCTGCCTCGAGGCCGGACTTACCGTGTCGACCTTTGCGTAGACACGGTCTCCGGGCGCGCCCGCAAGAACGAACTCGATTGTCTGGCCGGGCCGCACAAATCTCACATCGCGTTCCGCGACCTCGACCTCAACCGCCAGCTGCGATATGTCCGCGATTCTCATAACGGGCTCGCCGCGCTGCCTGACGGCGTCGAGTGACGCGTTTATCTCATCTCGGTGGCTTACGACAATCCCATCCTGCGGGCTTGTAATGCGCGTGGCTTCTTCGTTGAGCTGGAGGCCCTCCAGCTCGATCTCCAACCGCTTGAGGTTGAGCTCCTCCAATCCCATATTGGCGACGTTGCCGAGGCGCATCGCGTCGATTTTCGCCCTGGACTGAGTGATCTGCACCTGGGTTTCGGCGATCTTGTTCTGTATGTCCCTGTCATCGAGAAGGGCCACGGCCTCACCCTTCCTGACGTAATCGCCTTCGTTCTTCAGGATCGTCTTCACTGCGCCGTCGATACGCGGCGCGGCGGCGGTGACGAGCGCGGGGACTATCTCGCAGTCGCCGCTCATGTTGAAATCCCATTTGCCGAAGAAGAGTATCGCCGCAGTGACGACCACGCCGGCTATCTTGAGGAAGAAGCGGTTGCGAGCGGGCCCCAGCGCCTTGACCTTGAGCGCCTGGGCCTTCTTCACAAGCTCTATGCCGGGCAGATTGCGGAAGTCTTCCGCGCGTCTCAGGGCTTTCGCGCTTATCTTCGCAACCCCCTGGAGGAACTGGAAATCGGCAGAGGCATACGTTCCCGCCGCGCGCCTCTCGCAGCCGATCACCGCCAGGAGCCCCTTCTCATCCTCTATCCGCATAAGGAGCACCGACTTATATTCCGCCGTAGCGAAATACAGGGCGAGTTTATCCCTCAGCGCGTCGTCCTCCACCTTCTCCAGGTAATCTTCGGTGAAGTGCCAATCTCCGCCGATGCGCCCGACCTCTCGCAGCAGGTCCCGGATGTTCGCGACCACCGCGGTATTCTGCTGCACGTCGTCCACCCCGGACACGGCGGCTACTTTGAACGACGAGCCCGACGGGAATGCCACGAAAGCTCTGTCGAAAAATATCATTTCCCGCGATCGATTCGCGAGAATAAAGGCCATTTTATCCTTTTCCTGCGTTCCCGCGAGGTCCGCTTCCACTTCCGCGAGTTTTGCAAGCCTCGTGGAAAGCAGGGCGCTGTTCTTGAGCTGGTAGTGGGCGAGATATACCGTCAGATAGACACACAGGCTCTGGAGCGTGTGGATGTCCTGGGGTGTATACTGGCGGCCTTCGCCTGCTGTGCGGGCGACAAGCACAATGGCCGAGGTGTTCTTGTCCATCTCGATGGGCACCGTCATTACGCCGATGTTTTCGAGCGCGGGAAGCGTGTTTCCCTCTTCCGGGTAGTAAAGGACCGGCATATTCTGCTCTACAGAGCGGTAGGCCACCTTACTGAACACGTCATCGGGCGCCTCTTTGAGGGGACCCGCGTCGGCTATGGCCCTGATCTTCGGAATGAGTTGCTGGTTTTCGCTGTTGTAAAGCCAGAGATTGCCGGCCTCGGCGCCCATCGAGAGCCTGATTAGGTTGAAAAACGCGTTGAAGAACTCCTCAGGCGGGATGTCCGCACGGGCCAACTTATTGAGCTGGCTGGTAATTGGCTCGGACTTCTGTCCGGTAGATCCTTGTGTCACGATGCCTCCAGACCGCTGGTGCCAGATAGTTTATCAGAATATGCGAAAAACTGCAAGTTTTGCGCGTTTCGCCGACCTTGACAATAAGCCTGTAACAAATAAACTTATAGTGTTTTAGGGCATTTACGGACGATGTACCGCAAGTGGCGTACTTATAATGGTCGATAAGGATCTGCTCGACATCCTGGCCTGCCCCGCCTGCAGGGCCGCCGTAACCGAGGACGGCGACCAGTTGGTCTGCAAGGGCTGCGGCCGAAGGTACCCGGTGAGAGACGGCATTCCCGTCATGCTTGTGGAAGAATCCCGCCTCAGTGACAGCCAGGATAAGGCTCTGAAGTAAACCCTTTGGGCGCCGCTTGTTGCGCCCATGTCGAGGCGGATATCTCCGGCGAGCCGGTGCGTTCGCCGAAAGAGACCTTTCGGGCGGGACAAGCCTCGCCCTTTCCTGGAGTCAATTTGAAGGCGATCATTTCGGACATCCATAGCAACCTGGAGGCCCTCCAGGCCGTCTTGGCTGATATAGAGAAACGCGGCATCAAGCAGATTATCTGCCTCGGCGACATCATCGGATACGGCCCCAACCCAAAGGAATGCATCGACCTGGCGATGAAGTTCGATATCACCATCCTCGGCAATCACGACGAAGCCGCCCTGTGGACCGACCAGATTGAGTCGTTCAACCCGGTCGCCAAGGCCGCCGTGGAGTGGACGAGGCAGCTTCTGGAGGATTCCGAGCGCACCCGCAACGCCAAACGCTGGGATTTCCTCGGCGAATTGCAGCGCACGCACCGCGAGAATTCCAACCTCTATGTGCACGGCTCTCCGCGAAAGCCCGTTCGCGAATACGTCTTCCCCGAGGACATCGCCAACCGCGCCAAGATGGATGACCTCTTCTCCAAGATCGACCACGTCTGCTTTATAGGTCACACCCACATGCCCGGAGTCTTCACGGAGGACATGACCTTCAAGCCGCCGCAGGAAGTGTTCAATTCCTACGAAGTCAACTCGAAACGAACCATAATCAACGTCGGCTCGGTAGGTCAACCGCGCGACGGCGACACGCGCGCATGCTACGTCGTAATCGACGGGTCCAAAGTGGAGTTCGTCCGGGTGCCCTATCGTTTCGAAGACACAATGAAGAAGATCTACAGCATAAGCGATCTGGACAACTTCTCCGCCGACCGCCTCGCGGAAGGCAGATAAGCGTCTGAGAATAGTTCCTTGGGTAAACGTAATGAATAAACGTATCATTCTCGCCTTCGTTCTGGCGATAGCGTTTTTCGCCCTGTATTCCCAGTTCATACTTCCGTATCTCGTTCCCAAGCCGGCCCCGCTGTCGCCGTCGGATCAGATTAACCCGCCGGCTGCTGCCGCCCAAAGTACCGCCGCCGCCCCGGTGGCCGCGCCCGCACCTCCTGTGGCAACGCCCGCGGCCCCTGCTGCCGCGCAGGCCGCCGTTTCGCCCGGATACGAGATCCCCGCGAAGTACAGACAGGAGAGCATTGACCCCGCCGATGAGAAGGCCCTCTCCAACGACGTGGTGACCGTAGTGTTTACGCCGCGGTCGGGCTCGGTGAAATCCGTCACGCTCAACAAGTTCTCAAACTTCGCCCAGAACGGCCCTCTGGTGCTCCTGAAACCGTTCGCCGACGGCGAGCTCCCCACACAGATAACGAGCGTCGCCGGCGCGGACGTCAGCGGACGTCTCTACGCTCTTGAGCCCGTCGTCCCGACCGCCAAGCCGGGCGACCCTCAGACGATTACCTATGCGACCGTGCTCGACTCCGGCCTCAAGGTCACAAAGACCTACACGCTCTACCCGGGCAAGTACGGTCTCGAGCTGAAGATCACGTTCGAGAATCTTGGGCCCGCCAGATCGCTTGCTTACGAACTGCGCGGTCCGGCAGGCATCCCGTCCGAAGACTACAAGCTCTACGATGTGCTCGGCGTCCTCGCATCCGTTCCCGCCGGCCAGGGGCCCAATGCCAAGATGGACTACCAGGAGATCCCTGCCGCGAAGCTCCTCGATGCCTTTGGCACGGGTATCTCTACGGCGCCCGACAAACGGCCTCTTTACGCGGGAGCCATCAACAGATACTTCGCCTCAGTGCTGCGGCCCGATGCCGCCGTGCCCGCTGCAAAGGCTTCCTGCTACGTGGTCGCCGACAGCGAAAAGGCAAAAGCGATCCTCGGCGATAAGAACCCCGTCAAGGCCGCCGAGGAATACAGCCCCAAGGATCGGGCGGCTTATCTCAAGGACATTTTCTACACGGTCGGCTCGAAAGTCACCGTCGGCACAACCGACCTCGGCGCGGCCGGCACCAATACCGCCTCCGCGACGCATTCCTTCATACTCTATTGCGGCCCAAAGGACAAGAGCGCCCTCAACGACTTTAACGACATCTCCAAGGCCAGTACCGGCTTCCAGCGGCTGCTTGATTACGGCTTCTTCGAGCCGCTCGTGAAGGTCATTCTCTACATTATGACGGCGTTCCACGCGGTGATCCCCAACTGGGGCATCGCGATTATCCTGCTTACGCTTCTTGTGCGCGTTGCCATGCATCCTCTGACTCGAAAGAGCCAGGTCTCGATGGCCAAGATGCAGAAGCTGCAGCCGCACATCAAGAAGCTGCAGGAGAAGTACAAAAACGACAAGCAGAAGCTCGGCCAGGAGCAGATGAAGCTCATGAAGGAACACGGCGCCAATCCCCTCGGGGGCTGTCTGCCGATGCTCATCCAGCTGCCGATCCTCTGGGCCCTTTACCGCGGCCTCATGCTGAGCATCGACCTGAGACATGCGCCGTTCTACGTCATCCCCGGTTACTGGATAAGGGACCTCGCGCAGCCCGACATGCTCTTTATGATGCCGATGGCGCTGCCCATCCTCGGCAGCTACTTCAACCTGCTCCCCATACTCATGGCCACGGCGACCGCACTCCAGCAGTTGTGGGCACCCAAGCCGAGCACGCCTGAAATGGCCCAGCAGCAGAAGATGATGGGGATTATGATGCCGATCCTGATGGGAGTGATGTTCTACAGCCTCGCGTCGGGCTTGAGCCTCTACTTCCTCACGAGCACAGTCGCCGGCATCATAGAGCAGTGGCTCATCAAGAGGCACATCGCCGCCGAAGAAGCCAGGGGCGCCTCCCCGGCCTGACAGTGGTATCGCCCGCGCCTGTCCGCTTTCAGTACCGCCTGGCCGCCGCGCCGTGGACCTGGAAGCGCTGCCGCTCTCTCGATAGGCCGTTCGGACCGCCCTACCTGGGCAGCTCCACAATCCGGTCCGCGATTTCTATGACGTCCGGATCGTGCGAGGCAATGACGACTATCCTGCCCTGGCGCAGCTGCTTTATGAGCTTCAAAAGCTCCCCGCGCGACTGCCTGTCCATGCCGGTGCCGGGCTCATCAATAAGGACTATCCTCGCGTCCGTGAAAAGCGCCCTTGCCAGCACGATCCGCATGTTCTGGCCCCAGGAAAGCTGCTGCCCGTCGTCGAGGATTTTGGTCAGCATCGTTTCCATGCCGCTGGGAAGCCGCGCAACGATGTCGTCGGCCTTGGCGGCCCTCGCCGCTTCCCACAAGCCGTTATCGTCGCCGACGTCGCCAAACCGGCAGAAAGCGATGTTCTCCCTCACGGTCAGAGGATGCACCCACGAAGTAATGCCCCACATGTAAACGTTTGCTATGTAATCATCACCCGAGTAGTCGTGAAGCGGCTTCCCCTCGAGCCGGACGCTGTCGGGATTAGCGGAGTAGACGCCCGCGAGGATTTTCAGGAGCGTTGACTTTCCGGATCCGTTCGGCCCGACAATTGCGGTAATCTGTCCGGGCGGGAGGTCGAGACTGACCTGGTGGAGCGCGGGACGGTCCATATTCGGATATGTGAACTCAAGCGAACGGATCTCCACGCCCCTTTCGAGCGTCGTCGGGAACGGCGCCTTGCCGTTCTTTCCGATTTCATCCTCGTCCTTCCCGGGCTCGAGGAACTCGAAAAGATGCTGCAGTTGCAGGTCCGATTCGAGGAGCGTCGAAATGGAGCGGCCGATGGATTGCACCCCGCCTGAAAGCGTCGAAAAAGCGCTGCGATACAGAATGACGTCCCCGAGCGTTATCGCGCCTCTGAGCATTCGAAAGAGCAGGGCACTGTAGACTCCGAATGATACAATCACCTCGGCGGAGCCCACCGCCGCGCGCTTGGCGTGGGTCTTCTTCTCGAGATCGTGCTCGCGATCCCTTGCCTCCCAGCCCTGTTCCAGCATGCGCGATCTGAGCCGGTCGTACGTTGTGACCCGTCTCACCTCGTTGGCTACCATGTGATTGGTCAGAATGTTGCGCGTCGCGCTCAGTTTGCGGCGCAGCTTTATGAGCGCGCGACTCAGGAAGTACCTCTGCTTCGAATAACGGACCTCGATGACGCCGAACGAGACTCCCACTGCTATGCCGAGAAGCGTCAGCCCCGGCGAAAACGCTGCAAGCAATCCCGCAAAGGACAGCATCGTTATGAGCGTCTGGCCTATGTTTATCGTCGAAGAGAGAAGGTTGGCGCTCAGCGCTCCCGTGCCCATCTGGACGAGCATCTGCCTGTCCGCGAATTCAGGGGATTCCCTTGTGAGCACGGCGATCCTCTGGGTTCTGTCGACAAGCATGCGGTCTATCTCGACGCTGCCGGCTCTCTGGAGCCAGTCCTGAGAGACCAACTGAAGCCATCGGACCAGTATCTGCAGGAGTCCGAGCCCTACGGCCGCTGCGATCCAGAACTCCAACGTCTGCAAATGCACCATGCGGTCGGCCGCCTGGAGTCTCCCCTGAACGTCGTCGAAGATCTTCTTGCCGGCCCATGCGCTGAGCGCCGGAATGACGCCCGAAAAAATGGAGAATGTGGCAATGATCGCCATCGACCCGGGGAAACGCTTGGCGAGAAAGGCCATCCCTTTGACTATGTTTCGCAGCCAGATGACGCGCCGCTTCACGCCGGCGGGCGTCGTGGCGTCGGATGCGGGCGCGTTCCTCTGTGCGGTTGAGCTCAAGAGACACTCCACTATCGCCGTTTGTGCGGCCTTTCCTCCAAAAGCAACCCCGCGCCTCGTCAGGAGGCGGCGGGCATGCCGGACAGGTACTCTCTGTACGCCGACCCTATGCAGCGCGCCAGGGTCGGAAAGTCGAAGCTCGCCCGAGCGGGGCCTGGCTCCGGAAGCGTCGCCGTCGGCGCGGCGCGGGATGCGAACCCTCTAACGCTGGCGGCGAACTCCCCCAGGTCGGCGCTTCGCGTCAGACTGAGATGGGATGCCGCGAGTCCCGCGATCACAGCAGTGCCCATGCTGGCGCTCATCGGTGTGCCCGCCGTGCGGCGTTCCTCGATCCAGTTCACCGTGCGGCAGGCGCCCTGAGATTTCATCCGCTCCACGCCCATGACGGACCTGAAGGACGCCGGGATTGCGTGGTCGACCCCGGGTGCCCACGCGGCAACGATGATAGCGCCCGCGGAAGCCGCCCTGTCGCAGATCGTTTCAATCTCGGCCGCGTGGCGCGTCTCGGCTATCGTCAGCGGCAGACAGATCACCCGTGCGTCAAGGCCGGCCGCGCGCCTGAGCCCCTCGAGCACTCTTTCGGCGGGAGCGTCTTCGCCGTCCTTCTCAAATATCTGCACGAGGTGCACGCGTGTCAGGGGTTCGACAGCGCCCATGATGTCGATGCACATCAGCGCGTGCTCGGTTTCGCGCGCCGCCGTTGGCCCCGGTCGCGGGGCGTCAATCCCTACCGCCTGGCGGGAGATCATTCTGCGCGCTCCCGGCGCAGACTCAGACACCGGCCCGTCAATGACTACGCAATCCACCGACGCTTGGGGTGTAACCTCCCCCGTCATCGCTTGACCCTCCAGGAGGCCCGTGAAAACCCGGCCCCGCCCCGGATTATATCATGTTCTTGCGCCAGCCGCCAGCGCACGCGAACGTCCGCCCTGCGGCGACGCGGTCGCGCGGACCGCCAGCGCCGCCGCCAATGCTCAACCGGCGGCGCCCCGCCGGGCAATGACCGGTCCGCGCGTGAGAGAGCAATCTCCGGCTACCTACATGTTGTCCATGAACTCGAGCGCGCGCGGATTCTTCTCGAGAATCGTGCACATCGCCCACAGCGAGTTATGGCTGGCCTCCTTGGAGCCCTCGCACGCCTTGAGCTTGGCTTCTCTCGAAAGCCTCCCCTCGGCGTCTATCAACTCGTGACAGGGCACCGTGCACATGCGGATGTTCCAGCAGTTGACACACTTATCCTCAAGGAGCGCCGGATTCGTCTCGCAGATCTTCATTACGGCGTCGAAATCGAAGCCATTGTCGAGATCGCCGATCCACAGGTCGGGCGCTTCGCTTGGCAGCCGCTCGCACGGCAAAAGCCGCCCGTCTATCGTGACGAAGATCCGCTCCTGCCCGGGCAGGCACATCCCGAAGTTGTTTCTGACCGTGTCGGGGACAAGGCTCTTTCCTTCGTATAGATATCGCGTCCGGTTATATGCCTTGGATACCATCAGATTGTACATGTGCCTGAGGAACGTCAGATAGCGACGCTCCCTGTCTTCCTTCGGCGCGTAGCCCGTGATGAACTTGCCCTGCGCCGCCGCCTCTACGTACTCATCCCACAGGCCCCCGTTCGAGATCTCCCTGTCTTCAGCTGAGAGATTCGACCAGAAGCACGACGAGTCCTCGTCCACGCCGTTGAACCTGATGCCGCGCCGCGGCATGAAATCGGCAGTCAGCACGAAATCGAGAAGATGTCTCATGTCGCTGGGAGGCGCCATTACGCCCAGGAGATGCACGTTCTCGTCGTAGTACTCCCGCATATTCTCCTGCATGTACTTGAGCTTCGACACGACCACGTCCCAACTCGGGCTGCCGTCCACAAAGCGCCTGTAGCGATCGTGATAGTCCTGCGGGCCGTCGAGACTGACGTTGAGCGATATCTCGTTGTCCGCCATGAAACGCATGATCGCCGGCGTGAGAAGCGTGCCGTTGATCGTGCAGTTGATGAGGTACTCCTTACCGTCCTTTTGGGCTCTTACGAACTCGATTACCCGCTTCATAAGCGGCCAGTTCGTGAGCGGCTCGCCGCCATAAAAGCCCACGCACGGCCGGGGAATGACGTCCGAACCTCTGATTTCCTTGCCTTCCTTGAGCTCGATCTGCTGGGCCTTGTATTTCTCCATGGTCTTGTAAGACCGTGCCAGGAAGAATGCAAGCGCCTTCTCGGCGGTCTCCCAGGACATGAGCCGCGAACCATGCGTCCTCTCGGAGTCGCGTCCGCTGGTGTAGTAGCAGTACTTGCACCGCAGGTTGCACGCTTCCGAAACGCACAGAATAAGCTGGCGGCATTCCTCGGACAGCTTGCGCGCGGCGGACTCCCTCGTGTGCGGCGACTTCACCGCCTTCGGGCGCTTCGGCGAGAATATCTCCCCGTTCTCCCCAAGATCGCGAATGAGGCTTCTCGCGCGCTCGATGTCCTTGACGGGGAACGGCCCCTCCGGAGACCGGGCGATATCCTCGTCGCTCTTTTCCCAGTTGGCCAGTATCGCCCAGTTCAGATCGCTCAATGTGGCGACTTTGCCGCTGTTGACGTCGTACGCGTATTTCGCGTTATCAGTACGGAAGAGGTAGACGAACGGTCTTTCCGCGATTGCTGTTGTTGTCATCTGTCATGCTTCCTTTGCCGTGTCGGCATCTTCTGCGTCCACTGCCCGGGGACGCCGCCTGCTCCCGAAACGGCGGTGCCTGGCGCGAGGGCTGTCGCGTCGCAGTTGCATGCTCCCGCCCTCCTGGGCCGCCATGCGGCACACGCTCGTGACAGGCCGCGATTGCGCTCGCGCGCCCGCGGCCGATCCAGCGGAGGCGCCCGGCGTGTCACGCCGGGCGCCTCTGCCTACGCGCTGATTAATACAACTCGCCCGCCTTGTACGACGTGTTGACCCTTCCGTTCGCGCTGGTTCTGACCAACGCCTTCGGATTCGCGATGTACTTGGCCACCTGCGCCTCGTCCCAGACGCACAGGTTCATGCACTCGCTGTCGCAGTCGGTGTCGCAGGACTGCGGGCAGTCCGAGTAGCACAGCACGCCGCACGTGCACTGCTGCCGCGCGGTCTCGGGATCCATACGCCGCGGGGCCTCGAAACCCGTTACCTGAATTCCCTCGTCCTTCAACCTCAATTCCTTGGCGGTCATGGTATTCCT
>Ga0315282_10001209_pt1 | contig 49713 bp, 41 predicted proteins | sample YL17G07_20_MG_FD_203693 | JGI IMG/M metagenome (GOLD analysis project Ga0315282, IMG submission 203693) | Sediment microbial communities from Yellowstone Lake, YNP, Wyoming, USA - YL17G07_20 | ecosystem: Environmental > Aquatic > Freshwater > Lake > Sediment | place: USA: Wyoming | collected...
GAGCAAATGATTGTCTTCTCGGATACTGGTTTTGAGAAGAAAGATTGGCATCCAACCAATCTTCGTATATGCAAACGTGGTGAATGGAACGTTAGGATGCTTATTGAAACAGTAGTCGTCTTGCTATAGAAAGAAGGACAGGAAGCAGTTTTTTACAGGGTATTATAGATAAGACACTTTTCACCAGCGCAATATATCTGCGTGAACATTTTAACATCCCCACTTTTATTATCGAAGGCGATATAAGCCATAAGTGCAGGATGATCGATCCACAGGCGATCAGAGGCGCTTTAAGCTCCCTGATGATATTATACGGCATGAGTGTTCTATCAACACCTGATGTTGAAGAAACGGTGAGCCTTATTGCTATGATGGCACGTCAAGAACAGATAGGCATCCGTGAAATGTCACTTGTCCCTAAGCGAAAAGCAACGACCCTTGATGATATGCAGAGACGTGTTATTGAAATGCTTCCGGGCTGTGGAATGGTCATAGCTAGGGATTTATTACAGTATTTTGGCAGTATAAAAGGTATAGTGAGCGCAACGGAGGAAGAACTGCGCAGTCTACCCGGTATCGGAGCCAAAAAGGCAGAAGAGATATATCGGGTTTTGAATGCAGAATATGAATCCATTGACACAGAGAAGGAACTTGAGACAGCTATTGAAAACTCACCAGAATTGCTTTTTGAGAAACCTGTTACGATGTTGGCACGACAGCATTATATATTTACAGAGGAAAAAGAACGTCACATAGTTGATATGGTATTTTTTGATCATGATGCTGATGAATTGGTTCTTGTAGAATTAAAAAAGGGAAGATTGTTAGTAGATCATTATTATCAGATTAAGCGATACATTGATAATGCACCAAAGTCCGGGCTTTTGAGGGCTTTCCTTGAGAAAGGTAGCTCTATACGCGGCGTATTGGCTACCATTGAGGAGTGTAAGCTTGATATGGGAGATTCCAACGTGTCTGTTTGTATAGTTGACAGAAACAAGGCTATCAAAGTCTTGAAGGGATTAAGAGATCGTCGTTTTGATAGCATGTCAAGCACCATAGAATAAAAACTTTTCTTATTATCTTAATGTATCTCCCTTGCTGATTACAGTCACATTCGCTCTAGCACTTATATTACCTGAAACGTCACAGGCGAACTTTACCTGATTATCGCCTTCTTCGAGGATAAGCACATCACCTTGTGGAGTTATCTCCCGGATCAACTCACCCTTTGGTCCATAAAGCTTACAATCCGACATAGAACTGAACTCAAGGTAGCAACCGTTATCTATCTCCACAGGAAAAATGATGGTCTTATTCTCAATTGTGATCGCAGGATTGATGATTTTTCCATCCACCAGCGGAAGTGCCTTGATTGGTCTTATCTGACAAGCTACTGTTTCTCCAGCAGGTATATTATTATACCACAGATTGAGTGATTCTATGTTACCGTAATTTACTGATTCTCGGTAAATGGAATAAATCCCGCCATAAGTCCATGAATACTGAGCATAGCGCTCACCTTCCGGCTCAATTAGCTCAAAATAGCGCCATCCGGTGAAATCCACGATCACATAGTGTTCTCCGATACCTCCGCTAATATGTTCAGGGCTTTTCAACTGGAAATTCAGGACTTCACCCTTACCGTCGCCGTAAACCCAGACCCCAATCGCCTGATGTTTGCCGAGGTTTAAATCCGTGAAGCGTTTTCCTATCTTTGCCCATGACCCAACAGAAGTAGAATTACTATTTGTAGCAGAATATATACCATCAGGTGATTTGAGTTCAATACTGATCCCCTGTGCTGTTACAGGATCCGAGAATTCCGAAGGCTTTTTAATATCCGCTACTATGATGTTTTCAGGTGAATCATAAGGCATTGCCGACATTAATGCCTCAATCCGTAACTGCAAAGGCTGACTGCCGAATTTATTTTTTACATTCCAGACATTACTCCAACCGTTGATCCCCTCGACTTTATGTTTCACGTATTGAACAGGCTGGAACTGCCATTTTCCTTCCGAATCCTGAATCAGCGTAAACTCATCGCCCGGAACCTTCAGCTTTGCCTTGATACTTTCAGGGAAATAATTGGAATGACGTAATTCCTCATACTGCCTCATGATCCCTGCAAGCCTCTCGTAGATCGGAACACTCGATATATTGCCGGGGTCTATGCCCATTATAGAGAATCCAACGTCATTGCCGATACATTTACAGCATAGATATTCAATATCATCCGAAAAAGTTGGCTCACCTTGAGGACCAGACCACATTTTGACAGCCCACCATCCAAGATGCCCCGGCAGGAACATGCGTTTTAAACCTTCGTTAGCTTCACAATGGATGTCAATGAACTTTTTGTGGCTTCTTGTAGGATGATCCCATGCGCCCATTCTTGCCCTGACGTACCATAGATGATGATGGAAAGTACTCATCTCCATGATCGCCGGCTTCTTTAGGCGTTTCCAAAGCTCAAACACGAATTTTGACCCATAATGCCAGCCGTTTTCTCCACCGCCGAGTATATCTTCTCCATCCAGCGCATCAAGATACATCATATCGAACCCACATTCATTATACATATTCGATGCACTGGATGCAACGTCCTCAAGAAGCGTGGTATCAGGATCCGGAACGAACAGTCCAAAACATTCCTTGAGATGATGCACCTTCGCACCTACTCCGTGAATAGCGGATTTTGTGCCATAAGCACCCCTTTGACAGTTTGTAAACGCATAAGGTTGCTCTTTAGAAAGCCCTTTATAAATGATCAGTTCGTCATCAATCTGGATCGTAACACTGTTTCGTACAAAGAACCCAGTGATGGTAGACATATTCTGCGTTGATTCAATGACCGGAACTACTGTCGCATCCGAAGTCAATGACTCTGCAAGGGTGAACGCAGCATCCTTCGCCAGACGTGGATCAGGCACAGGCGTTATCCATGGACAGCCTTTATCTATGAAGAACGCATAAGTATGCAATCCTGCAAGTATTCCTGCCGAATGAAGCTTATCTATCACAGCCTTGAAACTGGCTAATCCATTGGGATACGTATCAGGATTTGGCCTGCAATCACCAAATCTAAACGAATTCCCGCCATGAAAATCAATCTGATTAATCCCTACTTTCTTTGCCAATCTGATCCAATCATCAACAGTTGCCTCAGACATCCCGCCGAAATTGAACATATAAGACCCTCTGTTAATCTCAGCATCCAATGCCCAGGGACCTCCAATAGATGATTTTGGCAATTCAGGGGCGGAACTAACAACCTCCTTCATCACCGGTCTCAATTCATTCTGTGGACATCCGATAATTGCTACCTTAGCACCCGCAAAACCAAATCTCGGATAGCACATAGCTCGAAGCCTGCTTGTTGACTGAGGTATTTCAACAACGTTAGTCTTGAGGTTGAGAGCCAATGCACAGGCAGAGAAAGGTTCTTCTGGAGTCCCTTGAAGCGTAAGATTGGTATTGGCAAACGCAAATTCTTTCAGATCACACTGTGATAGGGGGTTCCCTACTGAATCTTTACTGATAGAAATAACTTCCAAAGTCAGATAATGCCTTTCTGCTTTCACTTCGATAACTGCACTGAATCCAGAATCGCTGAATTGCAGTTGTATTTTTCCATTAGAGTATGAAGCAGAAGATGCGTCGAAATATTGACCGGCTATGTTTATCTGTGCGCAGGCAGAAACAGGATTCTGAGCGCAGTAATCTATCCCTGTTTTTTTGTCTATAAAGTGAAGATTTTTACCATCAGATTGGATTGCATATAACAGATATTCGTTTTCAATTTCAACGTTCATAGTTAGCTCTCCATTAAAGCTGATTCATTGAATTTGTTATAATTAAGAAATTTGACAAGTATTATCTCATATATATACCCATTTTTCAATACAGCTTTTTATGACCCAAGCATAAACTTCTTGTCCGTAGAGAGATAACCACAAAGACACGAAGACACAAAGAATTATGAGTTAAAAGTTAAATGTTTAAGGTTGAAAGCTATATTCAAACTCTTCAACTTTTAACCTTCAACTTTTAATCTTCTTTGTTTTTCTTTGTGTTTTTTCTCTGATAAAGATCGCGGACAAGATTCTTATACTTGGCTTAATAATATGCAATTGACGACAAAAAACACTTGTGCTAGAATAAAGAGTCTTATTTGGTTGGACTATAAAAACTAATCTTTATGCTAGATTATCATGGTCAATTTCTTTAATTATTTCCAGATATTATGCCTTGTTATATTGGCGTATGTGGTTGTATCAAAAACGATTCATTTTCGTTTAAGAAAAATTAACCCTATTGCCATAGGAAAAGGTAAGGGTGGATTACACAAATTTATAGAGTTTTCTTTCATTGTAGTGTATGCGTTCTGGATCGCTGAAGTCATAATATACTCGCTTAATATTAAAACTCGTTTATTACCCTCATTTTTTCACATCGAGTTAGTCAATTCTTTATCTATGAAAATTATCGGTTCTGTATTGTTATGTCTTGGTGTTTTTATGTTTGTATGGGCATTCTTATCTTTTGGATACTCGTGGCGAGTTGGAATTGACAAAAATAACCCCGGTAAACTCGTGAGGGGTGGAATTTTCACCTTATCCAGAAATCCAATATTTACTGGTTTTGATATTTATTATACGGGAACATTTCTAATAAACGGTACAATCATATTTCTAATTATTACCATTTTTATGGTCTTGAATCTTCATTATCAGATATTACAAGAAGAAAAATTCTTGATGGAGACATACAAACAAGAATATAAAGACTACTGTTCGTCAGTGAAAAGATACTTTACGTGGCGACGTTTAACAGGCAAGTTATAATGATCGCCAAGAAGGGAGTTTATGTTTCACATTGAAAAAAATTTACGATTTATCTTCTTCACGTTGCTGGCAAATTTCATACTTTTTGGAATAAGCCTAACCATAATTGGGGCAACGTTACCCAAGATCATCGCCGATTTCCAATGGAGTTACATTGCCACTGGAATTGTGCTTTCTGCTGGGTCCATCGGTTACTTTGTCTCATCATTTGTTGCAGGGATTCTCCTGCACAAGCTAGGACCTAAAAGGGTTATTGTCATTGGTATGGGACTTCAGTTTATCGGTCTGCTATTCTTCGCATCCACACCTATTGTCTTGCTGAATATGCTGTTAAACCTTATGATCGGTTTTGGTGGTGGAGGAACAGAAGTTGTCGTAAATTATAGCATGGTTAAGATGGAGCGCCGTGGACAAAGCAGACTTATGAACTTCATGCACGCCGCTTTTTCTGTTGGCGCTGTCGTTGGTCCATACATGGTTATAATGCTGATGCGTGCTGAACTTGGTTGGACGATGATCTATCGAATAATGTCTTTTGTATCTCTGGTAATGGCTATAATATTCTTGTTTCTCCCATTTTCACGTCTTGGCAGTGGAGAGGATAAACCTGAAGAAAGGGCAAAGACAACCAATCTTATTCGTGATCCAATACTCATACTATCCTTTATGATACTTCTTATCTACGTTGGTTCGGAACTGGGCGTATCAAATTGGGTATCTGAGTATTACGTGAAGTTCTTTCATTCATCTGCTAACATAGGGGCGCTTATGGTTTCCATTTTCTGGATAGGTTTATTATTAGGAAGATTGGGAACGTCAATTATATATCGTGGTTCACGCCCGGAGATTGTTGCGCTTGGGTTGGCTTCTACCTGTACAGTCTCACTGATCTTTGCATTGCTGATGAAAACTCCTGTTATTGCAGGGATCGGATTTTGTATTGCTGGACTAGGCTACTCTGCGATCTATCCATTAATCATGGCTTTAGTGGGAAGACATTTTACAACTGCGCAGGGTGCGGCTGTCGGATTTGCCGCTACGGGAGGAGGGATCGGTTCATTTGTTTTCCCATTTATCATGGCGGCTATATCGAATGCTCTCGGCATACGCAAAGGCTTTTTCTTTTACATTGCCCTGAATATACTAATGGTGGGTTTTATCATAGCAATTGTAACTTACACCAGCAAGCTAATAAAACGTGATTCAGAACATGGAAAATAACAAATTTTAATCACGAATAAAGTTACCAAGCTATGTCATTTTGCAATCCTCCATCTTCTTTCCAGATACTATCAAAAATTAAACACGAAGGCACAAAGGACAATAAGAACACAAAGAAATCAAGTGATAAGTGATGTGTAATGAGTTATGAGTATTTTCTATAAAGCTGTTTTACTCATCACTCATAACTGATTACTCATAACTGATTACTCATTACTATTTTAGTGATCTTGTGCGATCTGTGTCTTAGTGTTTATTTTTTTACAATACCCCAAATAGATTAAAAACATCGTTAAGCTAAAGTTTTTATTTATTTTGCCGATATATAAATCAAAGACTTTACATACTCAAAAGATTACCGAGTAATATTGTATTTTCATAAAGGGGGAGTTGCTATGACAAATATCAGTAATACAGAAGCTCAAATTGAAAATTATCTCGTTAAATTAAGGGATACTATTGCTACACTTAATAGAAGGATTGAGGAACTCCAGACAACCCTATCTCAGATACGAGGCAAAATGTCCCAACTAAAGATAGAAGATCAGTTTTCTAATAGAAAAGAGCAACAAATTTAAACCATCAAATTCTCAGACTAATTGATACATAATGAGAACCATAAGTTTCTTGAATCGAAAATGGGTAAATGAAAGCATAATCCACCCGTATTCCAAGCTTTGATATTGGTATGCAATAACTAAGTCCTGATGTCACTGACGTAGAGTTTAGACCAACTCTCAAACATGCTGTTTCATGAAGAAACCAGCTTTCTGCACCAATACGGACATCCATAGCACTATTTCGTTTTCTATACGTGGTATCTAATAGTGTAAGAAGCTTTATATCAAGCTTTTTAGGCAGATTAACCTTGTAAGCAACCCCTGTACGCAAGTTTAAGGGAATTGTCTCATTCGTATTCAACCCAACGTCAACAGGAAGTAAATTTTCAGCAGAAAATCCAAGAGAAAAGTTATTACCTCGCTTTAATAAAAAAGCAAGGTCAAAGGTGAATCCATTTCTGGATACGCCATCATCTGGTATATCGTTGTCTAGTTTTGTGTATTCATTACCTTCAACACTCCAGCCTGTCCTTTTTATATTTATCCCGGTGTATAGATTCCATATCAATCTACGGCCATAAGATAGGCAGAGCGTGTTTTCATCGTAAAAATACGATTGAAAAGCGTTCCAACTGAACCCGATACTGCCAGACTTTAAGGGACAAATGTAACTGACGAAGTGATAGCCCAATCTATCATTCTCACTGTTATATAAACTTGGTTCTAGTTCCGCATATAAAGCTGTGTAAGCCAGCATAACCTCTTGCTTTTTTATCTGAGCTAAACCGGCGGAATTCCACATAGCGGCGTTGCCATCGTCCGCCACCGCAGTATAAGCGCCTCCCATACCCATTGGTCTTACGCCAACACCTATATCTCTAAAGTATGCCTGTGTTGGAAATGTGATAAATAAAAAAACAATTATTGTTATGGGTAATCTATTCATCATTTTTGTTTTCAATCGAAATCAGAGGGTTTTATCCCAAGCAACATCTGTGGTGACTCGTATAATATCTGATAGGCGATTTCCAAAGCCTCATCAATGGTATACTGCCCCTGTTTTACTTTTTGTGCCAGCACTTCAGCCCACTGTTTGCGAACCATCACTGATTTTGCATAAGCCCAATCAACACAATAGGCGTCGCTGAAAAACCCGATCTGCTTGTTTGATGAAAGCATATCAAGCCTTTCACTGATGACCTTGCGAATTGTGCCGGGAAAGAAGTTATGCCACCAGTAACCGCATACAGACAGATTGGGAAGCTCTCTAGCAAGTGTGCATATTGCTTGATTGTTATGCTCGCTTGAAAGGAAAACCTGAAACCGTATATTTGGATAGCGTTCCATGATCCCTGCTAACTCGAATATAGTCTCTTGACGAAGCTTGCTACCTGTCTCAAAAGGCAATGGTTCTGCGCCAAATGAGAATTGATAGACAATGTCGTTCCCATATTTTTCTAATTCTGTCAAAAACTTTTCCAGAATGAAGCTGGCATAAACGTCGCGATCTGATGTAGTTGCATGGTCACGATTGTTTATGGCTTTTGTTATATCATCATCACTTACGTCACGAAAATTGATGTCAGTCGAAATATGCTGTGCGGTACTTAATACTTCGCTATAAGGGATATTATCACAATAATGTTGTACTGCGGCATATATATCCTCAACTGTGCGTATTGTTCGGTCGAGTTCTGGTCTTCCTGAACCTATGGTTACCGGCAGGGGTGCGCCTGGACCCGGCTGGTTCCATGCCCTTTCAAGCTCATAAAGAGGTACGTCGTTTACGCCCCACTGACTGCGGGTAAAGAATGCCCATTCAAGAGCATATTGCAGAATATCATCAGCGGAACCATCTTTTCGACGCCATAATTCAGTGCATATACGTTTTATTTTCGCTTTTTTAAGAATCTCACGAGACCATGATGTCTCACCCGATTTACTGCGAATTATCTCATCAACCTTCTCCCAATTATCCTCTGTGATGGGTTCTGCCCAATCATATAAGTCTTTCAAAATAATACGGACTCCCCAAAAACAACTGGTATTCTGAATGTAACGTATGTAAGGTACGGCTTCCGATAATCTTGCCTTTACTTCAATATTGTCTGGTTCCTCTGAAAGACGTGAACGACTTGGACAGCCAGCACTGACAAGATCAGATATAACCATGTGATAAAGCAGAATATCGTGCAAACCTCGTGCTGATAAATAATCAGCGTCAATGTGAGTGTGAACGTCCAGCAGGGGTATATTTGCAAGCCCTTCCTCTAATGTTTCTACAATTTTGATTTTTTCCATTAACGTCTCCTATCAGACCAGAAATAAAATATACTCATTACCTGTTTTTGTCTCAAAACTAATTACTGATTTATCCTGTTTTTCTGCTGAAACTTCCGAACCATTTGATCTAACAACTACTGGTTCTTGAGTGCGGACAACACACTTATTGCCAAGTTTAGATCGGATATTTGCAGTTGTGAGTTTACCATACTTCCAAGTTATATCAACCTCAAATCCACCTCTTGCTCTTAGACCTTTAACGTAACCATCTTTCCATGCTTTGGGTAACGCTGGTAACAGGTTAATTTCACCCGCATGGCTATGAAGTAACATCTCAGCTATGCCTGCCGTACCACCAAAGTTTCCATCAATCTGGAATGGCGGGTGATCGTCAAACAGGTTCGGTAGTGTGCTTTTTTGCAGTAAAGCAATAGCATTATCATAAGCTTTCTCGCCATCTTCAAGCCTAGCCCAAAAGTTGATTATCCAAGCACGACTCCAACCAGTATGTCCTCCACCATGAGCAAGCCTTCGCTCTAAAGAAGTTTGTGCCGCTTTTGCAAGTTCAGGCGTACCTCTGAGAGTTATCTGATTGCTTGGATGAAGCCCATAAAGATGCGATGTATGGCGATGACCCGGTTCTGGTTCGTCAAAATCTTCGAGCCATTCCTGAAGCTGTCCATGTTTCCCCATCTGCAAAGGTGCAAGGCGTGACTTTGCGTCCTCAAGCTTATTGCGAAAACCCTCATCTATACCAAGTATCTTGCTTGCCTCAATGCAGTGTGAAAAAAGTTCCCAGATGATCTCCATATCCATCGTTGGACCCATGCACACATTGGCAACCTGACCATCTGCGGTTCTAAAGGCATTTTCAGGAGAATTAGATGGGCTTGTAACTAGCCAGCCAGTTTTAGGGTCTTCCACCATAAAATCAAGATAGAACTCCGCAGATTCCTTCATAGTTGGATAAACTCGCTTCAAAAACTCCTTATCTCCACCAAAGGCGTAATGCTCCCAGAGATGCTCACATAACCATCCTCCCGCCGCTGGATACTGACCCCACGATGGATGCTCTCCCGGCGACGTAAATCCCCAGACGTTAGTTATAGTATGGACTACCCAACCACAAGCGTTATAATGAATTTTTGCGGTTTTTCGACCCGGTTCACGCAGTGACTCGATCAGATCAAAGAAAGGCAGATGACATTCTGCAATGTTTGTCACTTCGGCGGGCCAATAATTCATCTGGTCGTTTATGTTATTGTGGTAGTCACAGTTCCATGGGGTCTGAATTCCATCAGCCCATATCCCTTGAAGGTTTGCGGGCAGGTTTCCCGGACGAGAGCTTGAAATGAGAAGATACCTTCCAAACTGGAAATACAAAGCTATCAACTGCGGATCATAACTACCGTTTCTTAAAGCTTCTAATCGCTCATCAGTAGGTAGTTTAGCAGAATCATTTTTGCCAAGATCAAGTTCAACACGCTGGAACAGGCTTTGATATTCTGCAATATGGGCTTTTTTCAATTCATCATAAGATTTCTTTGATGCCGATTTTATTTGTTCCTCACTAATCTTTTCGTAAGACTTGCCTTTATAATCAGTTGCGGCTGAGAGCAAAAGCGTTACCGAATCAGCATTTTTAACCTGAACAGCGTCATCAATTGCGCACACTTCCCCACCTTGGTTTATAGCTTTCAATTGAGCGATAAATTTGATCCCTTTTCCCTCAAACAACTGACCGCTCATTATCACCTGATCAGGTTCTATAGCTTTTGTTGTTGCACATTCCACACGGGTCAGAGTCGCAGTAAAGCCGATCTTCCCCGGCTTATCGCAGATCAACCTAATAACCATGACCTGATCTGGTGCGCTTACGAACACTTCACGCTTGAATGTTGCATCACCAACACGATAGCTTACGCTTGCTATTGCAGTATCAAGGTCAAGCTCACGATAATAGTCTGTTGCTTCCGACTGACCGACAAAAGAAATCCTAAGATCGCCCAAAGTCTGATAGCAGCCAAAATAATTCTTTGCACCATTTTGAGAACCCGGTCCTTTACAGACTAATTTCTCATAAGTGAGTTTTTGCGCTTCGGCATACTTTCTTTCAAAAAGCAGTTGGCGTATCTCTGGTAAATATTTCAGCGCTTCGGGGTTATCAGCATCCTGTGGTCCACCAGACCATACGCTTTCCTCATTAAGCTGGATGCGCTCATATTCGACACCGCCGAAAACCATCCCACCAAGCCTACCATTTCCGATAGGCAAAGCCCTAAGCCATGAACGTGAGTTCCCCCAGTCTGACGATGGTGTAGCTTCATTAGAAAGGAAGGCGGGTTGACGATACCAAAGCTTCAAGTCATTGCTTTGTTTAGCATAACATAAATTATTAGTAAAAATAGCAATTTGAGAAAAGTCCATGATAACCTCCGGAATTCAGATTTGCTACAAGGATTGAAATGCTTTAATATAATGAAGATTGTTTGATTTTCTGAAAGTATACATAAAGGCATCTGTTTTGTAAATAGAAGATTATTTGACATATACCAATACTTTTTGTATAGTTTATATAACGTAATCGTTGAAAAATGCCATTTTGACATAGCGTAGGGGCGAAGCATTTTCACGTTTATACAAATTGCCTATAAATTTTGATCTAGCTGAAAATGCTTCGCCCCTACTTAGTTAAAAAGTTTGTTGAAAAATATCCCGTTCTGTGTCTTATATGGTAACAACAGAATTCCATGGAGTGATACAATGCAGAAGGACGCTCTTTTGGTACAACAAACGCTTGCAGGAGATGAGCAAGCCTTTCATCGCCTGATAATAGGGTATCAAGCTGATATTTACGCTCTGGTCATGTCATGGGTGAAAAATCCTGATGATGCAAAGGAATTAGTTCAAGATATATTCCTCAAAGCATATTGCAACCTGAAATCATTAAAACAACCAGAGAGATTCTATTTTTGGTTACAGCAGATCGCCAGACATCTTTGCCAAAACTGGCAGGAGCGCAAAAGACAGAATTTTGTACCGCTAAATGAGGATTTGATCTCGGAGACACCGTCCATAGACGAAACGCTCATTTTGCGAGAAACTCTTGCGAAGGTGATGCAGGTGATAGACGAACTGCCAGAGACAGAAAAAAATATCCTGAAAGAGCGTTATCTTGATGAATCATCATACTCTGAACTGCAAGCGAAACATGGTTTATCATACAAGGCATTAAACATGCGTCTGCTCAGGGCAAGACAGAAGGTGCGGGTAAGAGTGGAGAAGTTACTTGCCGGTATCGGTATATTTTCATGGCATGACGCACTAAAGAAAATGCTGTCGGGAGGAGTGGAGGCTGTGAAGATAAGTGCAAAAGTCAAAATCATTGCGATTGGGGTAGGGGTTGTGTTAATATTGAGCGGAACGGGTGTCATAATATGGCATTATCAACAATTATCACAAGAGATAATATCTGATTCATCTATCAACCAGACGATTCAAAAAGCATCTTTATCATCAGCTAATAAGCAAATTTCTGCAAATAGCAGGATAATTTCGGATGGTAATGTTTCACAATTATCAGAAAAGCAAAATATAGAAGAAGACATAAATTCCGAGCAGATAACTGCATCGGGGATAAACTTTCCAAAAACAGGTGATTCAAACATTGATCCAAAACTTGCGAAGAAAACCGAGGTATATAATGGATTAATGCGCCTCTTACCAGATTATAAGCAAGTAACACAATCTACGGAGAATCTGGATGAGGAAATACGTAATCAAACAAACAGCGATTTCTTATATGATCGTAATCGCTTTCCTGAAATTAATGAGATTCGTTATAGTCCTGATGGGATTAAGGTTTTCAATAAGCAGGGAAAAGAGATCACAGATAATCTTGAAATAAACGGATTTGTGGAGAATATTCATAAAAAGCAAGAAGAACTAAAAACATTCGCTGTAAAAATAAAATCTATACTTCAGGAAATTGATGATCTTTGCCCAAGAGAGGAATTTGAGGGCTGGACTCATGAGACACCTCCACGAAGAATTACAGGTGTAGTATCATGGGCTCCTGCTGGTGACTATGGAAGTATAGACGAATACCGTCTAGCAAAATGGCTTGGTAAAGAATTACCTTGGGATGGTAATACAGATTATAAGAACGCAAAAGATTTTACACCATGATTAGTGGTAGCATTCAGTTAAGTCAAGGAACGAGACCCAACATAATATCCATACCAAAGAGGCAAAGATTGCGGATTAATGCCCAAGTTTTAATCTTCAATCCGCAATCTTAATCTACTAACCGTTTCTTACGCCAATATTTCATACTTCGAGAAGTCCACAGCGCCAACCACAGGCTTCTTTGCAAAGAAATCCTCAAGCGCCTGCAAGGTTGACGATCCGATTGTATAGTAACCATAGAAACCAGCGCCAGATACATGCGGTGTGAGTATGACGTTTGTGAGTTTCCTTAATGGGTTATCCGGTGGCAGTGGTTCTGGATCCGTAACATCAAGAGCGACAAATATACGTCCAGTCTTGGCTTCTGCAAAAAGCGCATCATGGTCAAGCACACTCCCACGAGATGTGTTTATCAGAACAGCGCCGTCACGTAAAGCCTTGAGTTGCTTCTCGCCAATTATATGATATGTTTGAGGAATAGATGGCGCATGGAGTGAAACAACGTCACATCTTGCAAATAGTTCATCAAGCCCTACTTTGCATACATCAAGCCTGCCCGCATCCCAATCTGAAAGGAATGGATCATAGACTAGAATTTCAACTTTAAATGGCTTCAACAATTCTATAACGTGACGCCCTACTTTGCTGGCAGATACAATCCCAACAGTGCTTCCCATAAGATATTTTCCGTTTGATGGCACATCTGGAGAATGCCATGCGTTAGTATTGCGGATAACCAGCGCATGATCCAGAAATCTGTGGGATACCATAATCATAAGCCCGATAGTTGATTCAGCTACATTGATGGCTATCGCATCATTGGCGCTAAAAACACAGATGTCGCGTGGAATGAGATATTTCTCAACCACCCCTTTAAGAAATCCTTTAACCGATCCAGCGGAATGAGCTATTATTCTGAGTTTATCAGCATTTTCAAAAATTTCTTCAGTCAAATCCGGTGTTCCCCAACCGGTTACAAGCGCGTCAAATCCAGCAATTTCCTTCGCCACCCATTCCGTTGTATAATTAGTATTCGTGCCGTTTATTTTAACGTCAAACAGATCAAGCATTCGCTCAAATACCTCTTTCTTAAATACTCGTTCAGTATGACTAACAGTAGGAATGTATAGAATTTTGGGTTTTCTCATTGATAGCCTCCCTTGATTACGTCTTGATGTTTATAAAAAGCTAAAAATCAATCCATACTTATTCACAAGACTATGTTTCAAATACATTTTGCATTATAACACTTTGTGTAGATGAGATCAATTACAAACTGATTAACCGATTTATAAGCCTTGACCTGCAAGGTTGATTCTGCTATTATTTTGTTGTTTGATAAAGAAATATAATTTTATAACTAACCATTTATATAATCTGGGTATTAGAGATATGAAAGCAAAAAATCGCACTGGGTTTGTATATCATCCTGACTACTTAAAACATGATGCTGGACCTTTCCATCCAGAAAGTCCTCAGCGATTGATGGCTGTTATTGAAGGAATCAAAGATTCTGGTCTTTGGGAAATGCTTATACATCTTGAACCATCGCCCGCATCTGCCGATCAAGTAAAATACGTCCACACTGATACCTACGTGAAGTTTCTTCAGGAGTTCTGCGCCAGAGGAGGAGGTAATCTTGAGCTTGATACAGGCGTATCAAAAGATTCTTATGACGTTGCGCTATTAGCAGTTGGCGGTGTAATAAAGGCGATAAATGCAGTGTTAGACGGAGAAGTAGATAATGCCTTTGCCGCAGTTAGACCACCCGGGCATCATGCTTTATCAGATACGGGGAAAGGGTTTTGTCTGTTTAATAATCTTGCTATAGGTGCAAGGTATCTTCAAAAGGAATGTGGTTTAGGGAAAATCTTGATAGTAGATTGGGATGTTCACCACGGCGATGGTATCAACTATACGTTCTACGATGACCCTTCTGTATTTTATTTCTCAGTTCATCAATATCCCTTTTACCCCGGAACTGGTAAAGCTTATGAAACCGGTAGAGGTGAAGGCGCTGGATATACAATGAACGTTCCTGTTCCATTTGGATCCGGCGTTGAGCAATACGTAGACATCTTTGAAAAGAAACTGAGACCTGTCGGGTTAAGATACAAACCAGACTTCATACTTATTTCTGCTGGATTTGATGGACACAAAGATGATCCACTCGGAGGAACGGAACTTACTTCTGCTTCGTATGGTATTTTGACTGATGTTGTCCGTGAAGTTGCAGATGAGTCATGTAATGGAAGAATCGTCTCATCTCTTGAGGGTGGATATGACCCCCATGCACTCTCGGAATCTGTAATTGAGCATCTGAAACGTATGATGGTTCTAGAATCCGATTTTGATCAAAAAATTGACATAATTAATAAATAAGGTAACACTTTGAAACCAATTAGGAATTAAACCACAGATGAACACAGATTCACACAGATATAATTAAAAGATTTAAGATTACAGATTCAAGATTCGGAAATCAATTATAATCTTTAATCTTCAATTTTTAACCCTTTTTCATCTGTGTTTATCAGTGTTCATCTGTGGTTTCATAATGAATTGTTACCTTAATTGTGAACCATCCCAAAAATTCGCGATTATTAGCGCTATTCGCGGATATATTTTAGGAATAGAATAAAAAAATGAGTGAAGAAATCACTAAAAACGAAAAAACTCAAACTATCAAGAACAAACGGATGGAGTTTTACCTACAGATCACTGCGATAGCAAGCTTGATAATAGTAGTTGCCATTCTGTTTTTGCTGATGTATTACTTCAGACAGGTTCTGGGTGTTTTTGTGCTTTCTTTTCTCCTATCATATATAGTCACCCCGGCAGTACGCTTTATTGAAAAACGCGGCTTGAATAGAACGTTGATAGTCGGTTTACTATATCTGATATTTGTTGCTATTATTGTTCTCAGCGCATTGATTTTAATGCCAATTCTCTGGAACGAACTTACAACCCTTCAGTTTAGTATTCAAGACAGCTTGAGTGATCCTGAAATGGGTAAGGCTATAATGGCAAAAATTGATTCTATTCAGGAGAAACTTTCAGAAACTATTCCTATGCTCAAGGATTACGATCTGAAATCCCAGATTGACATTGACAAAACTATAAACGGAATAGCATCATGGGTGTTAAATTACATCGGTCAGCTTATAAAAACCATCACAAGCTATAGTGGAGAAATAATCTGGATTATTCTGTCAATCTTTATCATTCCATTCATAACTTTCTTTTTGCTCAAAGATGGAAGATTGATAAGGGAGACAATCATAAAAATATTGCCAACACGATACTCTCAGACAGGTCTTGAATTACTTTATGACATAGATCGGCAGATCGGCAGATTCATCAGAGGTAAGATCGCTGAATCAATACTAATCTCAATACTGACAGCAACTGGTCTGAGCATATTAGGAATAAAATATTCACTGATTATCGGTAGTTTCGCCGGGTTATTCAATCTTATTCCATACATTGGTCCCGTATTGATAACGATACCACCGGTATTGATTGCGATTTATCAATATGATATATTTCATGTGGTTATAACTGCCGTTTTCCTCATTGTTTTGCAGTTTATTGATCACATGATATTTGTACCATTCATAGTAGGTAAAAGTGTTAATCTGCATCCGCTTGTGACTGTATTTGTTGTATTTGTATGTGGGAAGGCTCTGGGCCTGCTAGGTTTGATAGCGGCGGTTCCATTGGCTTCTATTTTCATATCAGTATCTCAAACAGTTTATAAAGAATTCAGAAATTTCCCATCAAGTGAAGATGGCTAATTTGAGTAAAAATTTATTATTAAACCACAGATGAACACAGATACACACGGATTCAATTGAAGATTGGAAAATTCTAAGATTATAAAATTAGTATCACAAAAGCATTTTAGAATCTTTGAATCTTGTAATCTTTGAATCTTAAAATCCAATTTGTGTGTATCTGTGGTTTAATTCTTAATTTGTTTTAAAAGTATTACCTTATATATGAACCATGCTAAAAATTTATAAAGAAAAAGGAGGCTATGCCATTGGAACTAAAGGAACTTTTAAAAGAACTTACTGATGTATCTGGTGTTTCGGGGCATGAATACGAAGCCGCTCAAGTAACTGTCAAACTTATAGAACCATTCTCTGATGAAGTAAGTGTTGACAAACTTGGAAGCGCTATCGCATTAAAACGTGGAGATCAGATCGGTGAAAATCGAAAAAAGGTTCTCCTTGCGGCTCATCTGGACGAAATTGGTCTTATGGTCACGAAGATCGAGGACGGTGGTTTTTTGCGTATCACCAATGTTGGTGGAACTGACGTAACTATACTTCCAGGACAATCTGTCACCGTACTTGGCAAAGAGAAGCTAAAGGGTGTTGTTGGTGCAAAACCGCCTCATCTTCAGGAACCCGGTGAAAGCGGAAGACCCGTTCAGATGGATGACCTTTACGTTGACACTGGAAGGAAGAAAGAGGAACTCACCGATATAATTGAAGTCGGCGCATTGGTCAGGATTGAAAGCGAATTCACAGAATTAAGCAATGGTTTTATATCTGCAATGGCTATGGATGACCGTGCCGGTGTTGCTGTATTGGTAGAGACTTTACGCAGATTAAAGGAGCGCAAGCACGAATGGGACGTCTACGCTATCGCAACTGCACAGGAGGAGGTATCGGGTCTTGGGGCGATTACAACTGCTTTCCATATCCAGCCTGATGTAGCGATAGCCATTGATGTAACTTTCGGTGACGGCCCGGGTATGCCTGAGCGGAGAGTAAGTCCTCTTGGTAAAGGTCCTGCAATAGGTCTTGGACCAAACTTCCATCCAAAGATAACACAAAAACTCAGTGATCTGGCATCTGAATATGAATTAACGCATCAGATCGAAGTTGATCCATATCCCGGGGGTACAGATGCCTATTCTCTTCAAGTTAGCAGAGAAGGCGTTCCATCAGGATTGGTGTCAATACCGCTTAGAAACATGCACAGCACAGTTGAAACTCTAAAGCTAGACGATGTGAAAAGATGCGCAGAACTTTTAAGCATATTTATATCACGATTAGACTCAAAGTTTCAGGAGGACCTTAAATGCTTTTAGAAAAACTCTCCAATGCTTCCGGCGTATCAGGAAACGAAAAAGAGATTCGTCAGGTAATAAAAGATGAGGTTACACCTTTAGTAGATGAAGTATCAACTGACTCAATGGGTAATCTGTTTGCAGTGAAAAAAGGCAGTGATAGCGGTCTAAAAGTCATGCTTGCTGCGCACATGGACGAGGTGGGTCTATTCATTGACTTTGTTGAGGGCAGTGGATTCGTAAGGTTCAAGAAGATCGGCGGTCTTGATGATAGGATACTACTATCGAAAAAGGTCTACATTGGCGAAAATAAGACACCCGGCGTCATAGGGCTGAAACCGATCCATTTTGGCAATAAAGGCAGTGTTGTTGGTTCTGATGATATGTTCATTGACGTTGGCGCAAGCGCAAAGGACGACAAACTCGCTAAAGCTGGCGATACTGCTACATTTGCCACAAAACTTGTACAATCGGGTGACATACTCAGGGGTAAGGCGTTTGATGATCGTGCAGGTTGTGGGGTTATAATTGAGCTTCTCAAAAACAGCTATCCATTCACGCTTGTTGGAGTTTTCACAGTTCAAGAGGAACTCGGAATGAGAGGCGCAAGAATAGCCGCCTACGCTGTCAATCCTGACTTTGCATTCACCCTTGAAGGAACGACAGCAGGCGATACCCCAACGAAAAGGGACGTCAGCCCATCCACAAACATGGGTGCGGGACCAGCTATAACCATAATGGACAGGTCATTCATAAGTGACAAGCGCCTTGTCAATCTTCTTACGGATACCGCCAAGAGGGATAATATACCATACCAATTCAAGCGAACAGTAACAGGCGGAACTGATTCAGGAGCGATTCATCTCCAGCAAGGCGGGATCCCATCAGTCACAGTTGCAGTGCCTGTCAGATACATACATTCACCCGTAAGCCTTATGAATATAAACGATTTCAACAACGCAGTTGTGCTTATGGATAAGACTTTACAGAGAGTTCCAGAAATTTAATCTGAAATTTATAAAAAAGGCTCTTTGGGATACATTGGGAAATTTTCCGTAGGGGCGAAGCATTTGCCTCATAAACGCTGATTATATAATAGTTCACAATAGCAAATGCTTCGCCCCTACAATATTATCCCCATAAATTACCAAAGAACCACAAAAATATAAAATTCATTCAAGTTCAACACAGAATATTATGGAATTTAAACCATTCTCATATTGACGGCGAATTTCAACCTCTATTAATTTGTCTCTACTAAGTGCCACAGAAAGTTTACAATTCTCTAAATCATCAACGTAAAATGGTGGATTAACAATTGCTTCAACAATGCTCCATATCCAGATTTGATGTAATGCTTGTCTAAGATAGACTTGCTGATCAATCGTCAAGTCAGTAAAACCCAACTTTCTTTCCTTGTCATAAAATTCTTCTCTCTGTTCAGGTGTTAATGAATTATAGAAGGCACTAAATATCTGACTTCGTTTATGGTTACGATCACTGTAAGATTGGCTAGTGAATTTTACCAACTCGATAGGAATAGAACCCATAAGTGTTTTTGTCAATTCACGAGCTGTCTTTACCGTATCTTCGGGAAATCCTTCTGGCAAACGATTTGACTGCAATTCCTTTTCCATCAGACTGATCATCTCCTTCTTGAGCGCCTGCCTTGCATATCTCAGGCGGGTCTGCACGGTCGTTCTGGGAATGTCTAAGAAATCAGCAATATCTTGATAGGACTGTCTTTCGATGTGAAACAGTGTTAATGCAAGCCTTTGGTCATCAGAAAGCTTAGATAAGGCTGTCCATAGATCAGCTTGGGTTAAACTATTCTCTGTCTGAATCTTTGACTCAGATGGAATGTTCTTATACTCCTCGATAACTTGATCTGTATGTTTCTGCATAATGACATGAATCCGACACTGGTTGATGGCTATTTTTCGTATCCAATGCCCAAAATTGTTAGAATTACGTAGCATATCAAGCTTCAAATACGCAGTTAAAAAAGTCTCCTGAGTCAAATCTTGAGCATCAGCAAAGTTCCTGACGTTACTGAGTATAACTGCATAGACTTTCCTCTGGTATCTGGTAATCAGATCAGCAAAGGCAGAATCATCACCAGCGAGGGCTATCTGTATAAGTTCAGAATCGGACTTGCTTAACACAATATTCCTCCTTCGTATATTTCGTATATATAGATAGGCTTTTCCCGAAAATGGTCATAGAAAATTTGTGTAATTCGTGATTTAAATTTTTTCATCTTGATCGTAAACAATGCCTAAAGAAGCAAGATAATCTATCAGACCCGTCTGCCATGCAACGGTTGCCGCATGAGGAATCTCAGCAACAATTTTCCCATCAATGCTAAACGAAAGCTTATTTTTTGCTTTTATCACCTTATCACTATTGAGATATTTTTCCCATGCTTCTCTGTTTTTTATTTGATCTTCTTTAAGCATAGTCGCATCTTTATTCCCTTTTCTCGCCGCATTTGAATACATGCGAACTGCCTGATATAACTCCTTTTCTTCCTCTGTAAATTCTATCTTACCTTCTGCCAGTGCCTTTTCAAGCACTTCACATTGATTGTTTAACCCGCCTTCTTTTAATGCTTTAAGCAAACCGTAAAACTCACCTTGTTTTAGTTCAACATATCCTGTATCCTTATCTTCTATACCATAAAAATCCTTGACTGTTATTATCATCTCTTCTTCAATTTCATTACGGTATTCCTCAAAATCTATTCCTGATTTGGGTTTTACTCCTAACTGCCAACTGTATACACGGTTTGAGTCACCTGTTCCAGATGGACGAAACGTCACGATCACCTCACTGCCTTTTGATGTTTGCAGATATAGCCTTATACCTTCCTCTGGAAATCCCAGATACACACTGTCATACTTCCTGTCTCGATAGATTGCAACTTTCGTCAATATGTATCTGCCATTAAAAAGCTTTATTTCCTTATCGGCATCCAGCATATCCAGAAGAACATAAGCGAATATCTTTTCCAAAGCCTCAATTTCGTAGGTTTTTTCTTCTGTTCCTGTCAATCCCGGATGGTATAACGCAGAATTAACTGTATGAACCATACCTATTTCTCTGATCGGGTCCTGATACATCTCATAAGCAGTTTTGCCCATACACCTTCCATAATAAAGTATTTCCAGAAACTCAAACGCCGCCATAGAGCCATCTTTATCGCTGATATGATTTTGCTCAACCTTTTGGTTTTCTCTGTTCCATCTGCCCAACTCACCATATCCATTTGACTCCTCAACTCCAGCTAGTATATGTATGCGAGACAGTACATTAAGCAATTCCTTTATCTGATTGCTTTTTGTTGTATCACCTCGCGCAAAATTTTCCAGTAATTCTATCACCTTTTCAACAATAGGCAAACCCGCTGTTTCATAAGGCACATTGCTCTTTAATTCATCATTAGCTTTTTTATAATCTTTTACCAGATCGCTTATATCTAATGTCTTTTCTAGTGAGTTGTAAATTTCCCATGAGAGTTTTGCTACCTTGAACAGATCACGACCTTTTTTGCCTATCTCTGTAAAGCCAACGTAGGTGTCTACCACGTAGACTAAATACCCCTTATCTCTGTATATCCGTGTTATTCGCTCAAGGGCAGGGGTTGTAACGTGAGATTTCAGGATGATGTAAAGCTTGTCTTTCTCAAGTCTGGCATTGTTTTCCAGCATCTTTAGCTTCCAGTATATCATAAAAGCCCAAGCGTCATTGGCAGTCAAGAGAAGTTTATCATTCAATTTCTCTTGCATAAGCTTTATCAATGTGCTTTTCTTATCTTTTATGATATTCTCATCAGCTTTATCTATATGATCAATCAGAACTTCCTTGATATTGCCATGTATCCCCATTGGAAGGCTAATCATCATGCCTGCCCTGTCTATATCAGGATCGGTAGCAATTCCGACATCTATCTCATTTAATTTCGTAATAGCGTCTTCAATGTTAGCTAGATCGATTCCTGCATATTGCTTGATGTAGTCCATCAGGTTCGATATCCATCCCTGCTGTATTCCGGGGTCAGGCATTTTATGCCCCGGAAACATCCCATTCATAACTTCCGTCTGTGTCTTGACTATATCCACTTCGCTATAGCCACATTCATCTCTCAAAAATCCGCGAAAATCTGCGGATGGGACCGCCCCTACTCCAAAAAATGCTGTATAAAGGACTTTCAATGGATCTTCTTTTTTTCTTTGCTCAATATCTCTCCGCATGTTCTCATCTAGCATTGCTAAAGGAGATCGTGCTTTCACCATATCATAATACCACGGATAAAATTTAACCAATCTTTTTGTATAATATTCTTTGCCTTCCCTTTTTTCATTTCCGCCTATCCATCGTAATTTCCCCTTACTACGCAAAACAGAATCAATATCTGCTGTCTCTCTCGCAAGGTCAAGGCTCATATCTTTATACCCAACTTTATCTCGTGCCTTTACTATCATATCTTTGCTGTTCTTATCCACCTGTGACATTTGATGCCCTAGAAACACCTTAAATCCATTGTAATTTGCTTCTGAGTGGCTTGCCGAGATCAAAAAACCAAAAGCTGAACCTTCCCTATTCGCCGCCCATGCTAGATGTGGTACTCCTGCGGCATTATCAAACAAATCAACGTCTATCCCATCACGAAGAAATGCCGATGCTAACAGTTTGGCAAAGTATTCACCGTTCAAACGGCTATCATAAGCAATTGTCACTTGATTTCTAATAATGTTCTCTCTAAATTCCTCATCAAGATTCTGTATTGAGTTATCCTTTCGACGGATTTTATCCTGCAAGTCTCGCATAATTATAACAATAGCGGATTCTTGCTGAAGTAGAGTCACTGTATTTATCAGATTTGGTCCTGTTAATATGGGTGCAAAAGGTGTATCTGCAAATTCCATTAGTTCTTGATCCTGAATAGCTGAAAAAGAGCTTTGTACTGCGGGATTTCTGATCCCCGCCGTACCAAACTCTCTCCATCCAGAACCAAAACAAAATAAAATATCAGCGCTTCTGCCTTCTAATATCGCTCGATATATACCTTCTATCATATATTGAGGGATACCATTTTCAGCGTTAAGCCATTCTTTCAGAAATTGACGGCTATTCTCTAATTGGCTTTCAGACTTTTCGGGTCTGATCTTACCTTCATCAACCTGTCTTTTCAGGAAATTCTTCATCATTTGTTCTGATTTCCGTATAAGATCATTTAAGATACTTCTGTCGTTTAGCTCTACCAATTTTTTTGCTACTTCCCTGGCAGTGATAGATTTTTTCACCAATACTCGATCATATCCCCTTCTTTCATCTTTTGTAAGTTCATGACTGAATGTCAGCATAAGATCATTAAATTTGTTACTTAATCCAAGTAGTCTATTTGTCATCTCCTGAAGCTTTTCGGTATTGTTTTCTTCTATGAGTCGTTTTACTTGGTCTAATTCTACTTCAGCAAGATTTAGATTCTCAAAAAAGCTGTTTTCTACATTAATATTGTTTACGTTTTGTGTTTTTGATTCCATTTTTTTCATTTGCCTCGCTAGTTAAATAAGTCATAAGAACGTGACGAGTTATATATAATTCAACGTTTCGCAAGAATTAATCATTCCGTAATTATCATAATTCTATCAAATAATTAGCGTAAGTTCGATAAAAAAATGAAAAACTGCCTAGTGTGCCTTTGTGTCTCAGTGTCTTTATATTTTTCCTCTGATAAAGATAGCGGACAAGATTCTTAAGCAACTCTAAGAAAGTGTTGTAGATTTATTGTTTGACATATCGCTAAAGACTGGATTCCAGCTTTCGCTGAAATGACAAGGTCGTTGGCTGTCATTCCCGTGAAAACGGAAATCCAGAAAAGTTGATATTATTTTCTTAAACTTGCTTATGTTTGGCTTTTAAAATAGATACTTGATTTAATCACAAAACAATAGTAAAATGAGTGTCTGATAATATAAAACATAAAAGAGTATAAAAAATATTCGCTTAATTTATAACAGTGTAGTGTGATCTAAACTGGTACACTTTAATCTAAACTAATAACTTTTATTCGTACAAGAAAGAAGGTGGTGTAAGGCGTAGATAAAGTGACAAATTCAAATGATTACTGTATCTGTAAAAAGCAATAGGAGGACAAATAAAATGTTAAAGAGATTTATGTTAAGCGGATTGAGTGTTTTTGTATTCATGTTGATTTTGGGGTCAATTACTTATGCTCTGGATAGCATTGACATAGGGGATGCGGCGGAAAAACCGGGATCTACCGAAATATTAGCTAATGGATCAGTCACAATTGTTGGAGCCGGGCATGATATATGGGATTCTGCTGATGGGCTTAGATTTGTATATATGCCTATAAGTGGTGATTTTGAATCGGCAGTTCAGGTCACCTTCTTTGAGCGAGTTACGCAATGGGCAAAAGCCGGTATAATTGCAAGGCAAAGTGTTGATGCTGATTCGAAGAACGCATTATCAACAGCTGCCGCAGGAAACGTCCCGGGACCGGATCTGGGAGTTCAACTTACGTGGCGGGCAGACAAGGCTGGTGAAACCAAAGAACTCGATTACTGGGCTCTTGGAGGTCCAACCGGGTTCAATGACGGCGAATGGATAAAAATCAAACGTGCAGGAGATGACTTCTCTACTTCCTGGTCTAAAGATGGTAAAACCTGGGTAAAAGATTATGCTAGTGCGACGGTAGTTATGACTGACCCTATAGTGATAGGTCTGGCAGTTACCTCATGCGATAAAACAAAGTCTTGCAAAGCAACATTCCAGAATTTTACTATTAATAATAAGAATGTTGTGACAGCAGTTAGTTCCAAAGGAAAACTATCAAAAACCTGGGGTGAAATCAAGTCAGAGTATTAATTAGTAGTCAACCAGATTAATCATTTATCATATCCATTAATTCTATGGGTTTGTAGTAAGGTGATTTATCGCCGTTATTAATGTTCATAATTGCACTACTACGAGCTACTTGTCAAAATATAACATTAAAACTAATCTGGTTGACCGCTAGAATCATGTAATAATGCTTCTTCTCTGTTACTGAAATGCAGATGAAGGGAGGTATAGATGCTAAGACGTATTTTGTTGATGAGTTTCAGCGTATTAGCAATGCTGTATCTGGTTCAGTTATCTTATGCTCAACTGGAAAGCCTTGATATCGGTGATGCCGCTAATATCCCTGGTTCTACTGAATCTAAAAATGGAACTTATACAATAACAGGCGCTGGGAGTGATATCTGGGGTAATGCTGACGGATTCAGATTTGCATATACAAAAGTTAGTGGAGATTTTGAAGCTCTGGCACGTGAAGTTTCTATTGAGTTAAAGAATGAATGGGCAAAAGGCGGGATACACGCCCGACAAAATGTTGACCCCGGTGCTCCCAATGCTCAAGTCATAGTTACTGGCGGCGGAGGCGGAGGCTGCGAAATCACCTGGCGAACAACCCAAGGTGGCGTATCTGAAGAATTCCTTGACGTTTCACCGGGAGCGTGGAAGGATGATATATGCTGGCTTAAACTTACACGAGAAGGTGATGAATTTCACGGATATATATCTAAAGACGCTAAAGACTGGAAGGATCTGAAGTCCATAAAAGTCAAAATGTCAGACCCAATACTCGTTGGACTGGCGGTTTGTGGTATGGCTCAAGAAGGAACTGGTGTTTACGACAGCTTTACGATTACGCAAAATGGCAGGCAGATATTCCCAGGATTGGCAGTCGAATCCGTTGGGAAATTGCCAGTAACGTGGGGAAGTATCAGGCAAAAATAAATTTGTAAACAATAAACAAGTCCAAATCAAAAAGAGTAAAAACATGGCAGATCATATCGGTGAAAGTCGTGATAAGATAATTCCTAGCTGGCGGGCTGTACTAATAGGAAGCATAATTATCACATTGATAGCTTATCTTTGCCCGATAATTGAACAATATGAGTGGGATATAGATTATACAATTCCTGCTCCTCCTGTATCTGTCATGTTTTTCTTTTTTGTTGTTGTGATGCTCAATACAGTCCTGTTCAGATTCATCCGCAGATACGCTTTGGATTCAAATGAGCTTATGCTGATCTATGCAATGACTATGGTTGGATCGCCTTTATGTTCTTTTGGACTCGTACAATTTTTGATACCCAACATGGTAGGCCCTATCCACTTTGCTACGGAAGAGAATATGTGGCAGGAGGATTTCCTGAATTATATTCCAAATTGGTTTGGTCCAAGAGATAAAAGTATAATAGAGGGATTCTACACAGGTGGTTTCGATAGCGTACCCTGGAGAGCATGGATCAGGCCCCTTCTTATCTGGTGTATTTTTGCTCTGGTTCTTTATTTCGTTTTACTTTGCATGAGCGCCATAATACGCAAGCAGTGGGTTGAGCGGGAAAGGCTTACATTTAGAATTCTGGAGACTCCCCTTGCTATGGCTGAAGAACCAGAAAAAAATATGGTTTTAAGCCGATTTTTCAGAAACAAGATGACGTGGATAGGGTTTTCAATACCAATATTAATACAACTCTCCGTAGGCTTGCATCATTACTTTCCGAGTTTCCCATCCCTTAAAATAATGCACATAAAACTAGAGCAGTATTTTACAGAAAAACCCTGGAATGCCATAGACTATCTGCATATAAGTGTCATGTATTCTATCATTGGAATAGCCTATATGGTTCCAACAGAGGTATCCTTCAGCTTATGGTTCTTTTATCTGTTTAGAAAATTTGAGGATGTTTTCGCATCAGTTATGGGATGGCACGGCGGTAAAGCAGGTGGTATTTTAACACAATTTCCTGATGTTGATAATCAAGCTGTTGGGGCTTTTTTTGCATTATTCTTACTAAGCTTATGGATGATGAGACGGCACCTTTGGTCAGCACTGCAATGTGTCGTCAAGCGAGGGAGCTATGCCTCTCTTAATAATTCACAAGAGGCGCTGTCATATTCTACTGCCATTCTTGGATTTGTTTTAGGGAGTGCTTTTCTAGTATTCTGGACATGGTTAGCTGGGCTTTCACCCCTCTGGTCTATCCTTTTTCTTTCAATATTTTTTATATTTCAGACAGTCTTATCACGTATCAGAGCAGAATCAGGTATGGCATGGCTTTTCCTTCCGAAAACTCCAAACAATGTTATGACTGTTTTCACAGGTACTACTAAGTTGGGTGTCCAGAATCTTGCTATTCTATCTTCTTTGAAATTCAACACATCTGAACAAAATGGCTACATTATGCCCTTTCAACTCGAAGCGCTAAAGATCACAGATATTTACAAAGTAAAAGGCCGTCATATTACCATAGCCATTATTTTAGGAATGGTTATTTACATTGGTGTATCTTCGTGGTCTTCCCTGAATATCTATTATAAATATGGGGCTGATAATTGTGAGGGTTGGAGAGTTGGAAGTGGAAGCTGGGCATTTGATGAGCTAGAAAGCTGGATCAATAGTCCACTTTCACCTTCTCTATCTTCTATCTTCTATATGGGTTTGGGTGCTTTGTTTTATGCGTTTCTTGCATTTATGAGGCTTAGATTTTTATGGTGGCCGTTTCATCCTGTGGGTTACGCTGTCGCTAATACTTTCACTATGCAATACCTTTGGTCTCCTTTCTTCTTTGGATGGCTAATTAAGATCATAGCCTTAAAGGCTGGCGGGATCAGAGCATATAGAGATCTCGTGCCATTCTTCTTGGGCTTAATAATGGGTGAAACAGTAGGTAATGGCTTTTGGGCAACTATTTTAGGACAGTTTTTTGATATTCACGGTTTTGCATATTTCGAGTTCTAACATTCGGCATGATTTACAATTAAGGTAACACTTTTAGCATTTCACAAATGTAGGATGGGCATTGCCTACTTATCTGTTCCCTTAATTTATACAGAGAATGAACCATCCCTAACATTCTATAATAAATTGGAGATTAGCATTATGATACCAACTTTAGTCGCATCTAAGTCGTCATTAGAAACTGAATCAGCGAAAAATTACTTGAATCTGGTTTTCTGTTGCTCTGATGATAACGATTTATATAAAGTCGCTAAAGATAATAATATCAAAGTTTCTCGTTTCGATAATCCCGAACAGGCAATAAAATCATCGCCTGAAGGTTCTGGTGTTTTAGTCCTTGCTGATGATTATCCGAATGAGGCAAACAAGATTGACATATCGCTCTTTGATGAAGCAGTAAAAAGGAAACTGCGATTGTACATAGAATATCCATCAGCGCTACTAAATATAACGATAGGCGAATCTCGGCATACTCATTGGGAAAGAGCAGTTGTATCATCTGATTTCTTTCATCCATCGCTTGAGAATCTGAGTATATTGGGGATCAATGACTGTTATTTTGTGCCTGTTGAAGTAAATCAATCGCATATTGTAGTCGCAAAAGTCGCAGGTCTTGATTCCGCTGTATATGGATTACCAAATGAAACATGGTCAATATTATTTGAACATCCACAGGGAAACATACTGGTTGCTACAACAAAGCTCAGTCAATTCGTCACTGCGCGTTATGCCCCTGTTGAAGCCTGGCAGACGATCTGGAAGATGATTTTGCAATGGCTTCAACCAAATAAGGCAATTCCCGATCTCAAATGGACTCCGATTGTTCGACCATCTTACACAGGTAATGAGAACTTGCCTGATGACATTGAATATAAGGCGTTCATAAGAGGGGTTGAGTGGTTCGAAAGATCACGCCTGTTGGTTCACGAATCATGGAACGATGAAATTGAATGCAGACAAAAAGGTTATCACGATGGAGTAGCGCCCGCACCAGAAGCAGACTTACCCATCGGGGATGGAAGATATGGCTTTCTGGAAGGATATAGCTCATCTATTCGTTTTGACGGTATTCAACCGATACGTTATTACCTGCGTAACGACTGCAACGGTGAGGTATCAATGGCACTCGCTTTTGGTGGTTTATTGATGCACAAATTAGCTTATGAAGAAATTTCTACTAATATAAACGATTTTATTTGCTTTAATTCCAATATCTGCAATGGGCCCCGATCTGACCCCAATAGTCCTTCTTATGGATTGCATGGTTGGGATACCAGACCCGAAGTCGGAGGCAGTGGAAATTATTACGGTGACGATAATGCTCGTGGAATTCTAGGAACAATCGCCACATCAGCAATATTGAATTCATCTCGCTGGGACGAAGCCATTATTCGGAATCTCATAGCAAACCTTCGCACAACAGGAATCTATGGCTTCCGTCAGGCTTCTATCATTGATACTGATCTGCAAAAGCATGGATGGGAGTATTTCCTTAACCAGCACGTGATCCATTATGCACCGCATTATCAGGCATATCTATGGGCAACGTTTCTCTGGGCTTATGATCAGACAGGTTATAAGCCTTTTCTCGAACGTACCAGAAACGCAATTAAAATGACGATGCAGGCTTATCCTGATAAATGGCAGTGGACTAACGGTATTCAGCAGGAAAGGGCAAGAATGCTTCTTCCGTTGGCGTGGTTGATTCGTGTAGATGATGCACCAGAGCATCGCCAATGGCTAAACAAAATAGCAGTTGATATGCTTAAATCTCAGGATATAAGCGGCGCAATCCGTGAAGAACTGGGTGATCTAAGTCGTGGTAGTTATCCTCCGCCAAGATCAAATGAAGAATATGGCAATAATGAAGCATCGCTGATTAACAAGAACGGAGACCCAATCTGTGATTTGCTCTATACTACTAACTTTGCCTTTATAGGCTTACACGAATCGGCGTCTGCCACAAATGATAAGCTATTAATTGATGCAGAAGAAAAACTAGCAAAGTTTCTATGTCGTATACAGGTGCGCAGTGAATCACATCCAGTGCTTGATGGTGCATGGTTTCGTGCTTATGATTTTAATCGCTGGGATTATTGGGGTTCTAACGCTGATGCCGGATGGGGCGCATGGTCAATAGAGAGCGGATGGACTCAGGGTTGGATTGTTTCCGTATTAGCAATGAGAAAGATGAATACGTCGCTATGGGATTTAACAGCTAACAGCGTCGTAGAGAAGCAATTTGATAAATATCGCAAAATGATGCTCCCTGACGAATTCCCGAAAATATCAGACTAAAGCATCAAGCACAATACATCAGAATTCATGCCATGAATATAGGAGTAGTACCAGATTGCCATTCAGCTAAAGGATTAAAAGCGTGGATGTCTATTGGAGAAAGAACTTGTAATCCCCACGTATTATGCAAAATGCAAAAACATTTTTAGGGGGGATCTATGGATAATAGACTGAATGTATTAAAGGGCTCAAAAGCAATTTTTATTTCATTTCTGGTAAGCTTATTATTTATAACTATCAGTTATAATACAGATGCAGAGGAGAATAATATGTTAAAAAATGGTAGTTTTGAAATAGACACAGACGGAGACGGGATAGCAGATTATTGGCAATTTGCGGGCGATAATGGAGTGACTGCAACGTGGTCACGAGATAAGGGTTTCAAAGGGCAATACAGCCAGAAACTTACCTGCACAAGATTTGAATATCTATCACCAGCCAGTCACGTAATGTTATGCCAGTTGAATACTATGCAGATTGAAAAAGGGAATTGGTATAAGATTTCTTTTAGTGCAAAGCAGGAGGGTATTCGTGGTCATGCGGTTCAGGTTGCGATTTCAAACACTAAAACATGGAGTAACTGCGGTTTACAGGAATCTTTTCGTGTATCTCAGGATTGGAAACAGTATGAGTTTGTATTTCAGGCAACAGAGACGATCACAGAAAACACTCGTCTTCAATTCTGGTATACCTCAACAGGGACGTTCTGGTTAGACGATGTTCAGCTAGAAAATTCTGAACCAATAGTAAAGAGATTTATGGAGGTAGTGCCAGCTACCGATGCAGTGAATATTCTGCCTAACAGCAGTTTTGAATGTGGAACCAGTGGTTGGGGGAGCATTGCTGACTTACCCGGTTGGGGAGGTAATCTAAATCAACTTGTTGGAGAGATTGATAAATCAACAGCGCAAGTTCATGGATCAAGCTTCAAGATAGCTCTCACATCAGATAATCTTCCTATATACTACTTTGACTATTTCTCACTTTATCGTATACCGATAAAAGCACCATTATTGGCAAATCGGGGTTGGGTCTCAGTACAACCAGATAGTCAGTATACTTTATCTGCTTATATGAAAACTGATTCCGATGGTCTAACAGGATTGCTATCTATAAGGCAAGCTTTTCGTGGAACTTTGAAGAAAGAAATACAACTATCAACTGAATGGAACCGATATTCTTTTACCTTCCAACCACAGACAGATCAGGTTTTCATTGCGCTAGGTCTGGATTTAGGCGCATCAAAACGGGAAGCTGGCACAATCTGGATTGATGGGGTACAATTAGAGAGAAATTCTGAAGCAACGCCGTACAGTACCAAAAATGTTGTGGAGATTGGATTAGAAACAAACCAATTGGGTAATTTATATCATTATGGTACTGAACCTGTAATGAAAGCAACGCTTTTTAATGCTGATAAGAATGATCATTCAATCACATTGCAATGGCAGACTACAGACTTTGATGATAATGTTGTATATGAATCCAGCCCAAAAATTGATTTACAATCGAAAAAATCAGCAGAAGTTCCAATTAATACTGGTGTGCAGAAGAAAGGTTTTTATCGCCTGCACTTACAAAGTCGTGATGGAGAAGTAGCACTCAATCAGTCATTGCGTTTTGCGATCATCGATCCTTATGACGAAAACAAGGTTGATAAATGTATTTTTGGTATGAATCATGCCTACCCATGGTCACACTTGCTGGACTTGAGCAAGCAGATCGGTATGTGCTGGTTTCGTGATTGGTCGCCGAAGTGGCAGGATGTGGAACCAGAAAAAGGGAAATTTAATTTCACAGAAGCGGATTATCAAATCAATCGTGTATTAGAAAGCGGCTTAAAAGTATTACCTTTATTACCTTTTCCATCAAGTAATTGGTCATCAAGTGCAGGATCGGGTGTTGGGTCCGAGCGATATCCGGGCAGCAGAGAGCGCATGGCATATATGCCAAAAGACTTAAATGATTTCGCTGATTATGTTCGCACAACAGTAAAACATTATAAAGGTAGTCTGCATGTTTGGGAGATAATGAATGAGCCGATCTACACTGACTATTCCTTACCTCATGCCAAAGGTTACAAAGTCGAGGATTACGTTAAACTGTTGCAGGTAGCTTATCAGGCAGTAAAGGAAGTTGATCCAGATGCGTTTGTCATCGGCGGGATCGCTGGCGGTGCAAATACTTATACTCAGGATTTCATTAATTCTGGTGGTCTGCAATGGGTTGATGCCCTCAATCTACATATTTATCCGGGTGTATCGGATCCGGAGGAATACGAAGAGTCTTTTAGTCAATTGCGTGACAAAATAGGTGATAAACCCATCTGGTTCACCGAAGGCGCATATTACGCTGACGATGACATGCCCTTTGAACCATACACTGCATGGCTTAAACCACTGGACAGCGAATTAGAAGCATCAGAATGGCAGGTCAAGTTTAACACTATATTAATGGCTTATGGCGTAGAGAAGATCATCTACCATTCTGGAACACCGGGCAGTCTCAATAGCGAAAGCCTTGATGGTATACTCTTCGAGTGGGCAGGAACACCAAGAAAAATGCTAGTTACACAATCAGCGATGGCAAACCTGTTTAAGACACCCATACACTCACTTGGACGAATAGATGCACCTGAAAAGATAAGCGCTTATGGATTTGATACCAACGATCAAACAGTGATCGTAGCATGGTCAGAAGAAGGCACAAAACTTGAAATATCACTTGCAGGGAAATCATGGCGAGTAGTAGATATTCAAGGCAATGAATTGAAAACAGACAGCGTAACCTTGACAGAGCGACCTATTTACTTTGTATCGAAAGAAAAAGGCATGAAAGAATTACCTTGGTAGGCAATTATTCATAATTAAGAATTAGGAATAAAACCACAGATAAACACGGATGAAAAAGGATTAAGGATTAAAGATTAAAGATTAAAGATTGAAGATTGAAGATTAAAGATTATAATTGATTTCCGAATCTTAAATCTGTAATCTGTAATCTTTAATCTTTTAATTATATCTGTGTGAATCTGTGGTTATTTTTTGCTTTGATTTAAATTGGCAATGCCTTCTCAATCAACGGGCATGGCTTTCGTATGACTACAAGTGATAGATCATCCATAGTCAAAGCTTTGGAAAATGCCGATTTCATTTCATCAAGATTATCAGGCGTAACAATCGCAACAAAAGGTATTCCGCACAGTCTAGCAATGTCTGCAACATCAACTCTCGTTGTCTTTTTGCCTCTGATGTCGTAGCCAGACCCCGGATGAGTTTGATAACCAGTCAACGCCGCAACTGAGTTATCAAGCACCATTATGAATATAGGGGACCTGTTATGGACAACATTCATCAGTGCATTTATGCCTGTGTGGAAAAAAGATGAATCCCCACAGACAGCTATTGGCTTGTTTTTTGTCCTTGACCATGCAAGCCCTGACGCTATCCCGATAGCTGATCCCATAGAGTACTTCACATCCAACATCTCAAATGGCGGGGCATTTAACCTTACAGCACATCCCGGTTCTGCAATAATTATAGGTTTTTCACCAAGTTCCTCGATCACCTGTGATAGAACCTCAAAAGTCGGCGTATAGGGACAATCATCGCAGAAGGTCTTTTCTAACTCACCCTTGCTTATTGCCCTTTGCTCAGAGAGATTGGCAGCTGAAAGCGTAAGACCAAATTCAGATTCCAGCACACGGGCTATATCATCTTTTGTAACCTCATCAACTCTTGGGATATGACCTGTTGTTTTGCCGATCACTTCAGTATCAATAAACGCATCGTGGCAGATGGCTTTGATCTTGTTCTCAATAAAAGGTTCATTGTCCTCAAGCACTAGAACCTCTGATGTAAATCTCAAAAAATTAGTGATTATTTCCTCTGGAAGCGGATAAATCGTTCCTAGCTTTAGGATACCAATTTCATCAGTTTTGTCTTTTAATATATCCATGAGTTTTGTATAAGAAAATCCGGCAGCAATAACACAGTACTTCCTGTTACTGCCAGTTACCTTATTAAAATCAGAGTTCCTGAACCTTTGCTCGATCCGTCCAAGCTTATTATGAAGTTTCTCATGATTTTCCAAAACGTTGAAGGTCGTTGATATCCATTTATTTTTTTGCCTGTTGAAGCCTTTTGAATCAATTTTTATCGGGTCTTCTATCTTGACAGAACCTTTCGTCACGGAGAAACTGCGTATCTCTCTGACGATCACTATAGTCTGAAACTCCTCAGAAAGCTCAAACGCCTTGATGATCATGTCCTTTGCTTCCTGTGAAGATGACGGCTCCATTAGGGGAAGTTCAACAAAGTCCATGATTAGCCTTGTATCCTGCTCGTTTTGTGACAATAATGCACCCGGATCGTCACCCAGAAGTATAACAAGTCCAGCATTGACACCTGTAAGGTTAGCTGTCATTATAGGGTCTATGGTGATGTTCATACCAACGCTTTTAAGGCACACCATCGCCCTGTCTCCGCCGATAGAAGCACCAAGAGCGATCTCAAAAGCAACCTTCTCGTTGGCAGACCATTCTACGTGACACTCCGGATTATCTTTAGACAGTTCCAGAATACCCATCAGCACTTTCGTTCCCGGAGACCCCGGATAGCCAGTCACAACCCTTACGTCGGATTCTATTGCACCTTGAGCAATAGCCTGATCACCGGTCAGAATTTTCTCTATCATATTTGATCCTTAGTGTTCTATTAATAGGTTTGATCACCAAGTAACCTTAACAGGTTCACCGATCTCAGCAGATTTCTTTACTGCTCTGCAAATAGCGACAGCCTTTTTCCCCGCTTCTCCACTGGCTATTGGCTCTTTTCCTGTCTTTGAACACTCGATGAAATGATTAAGTTCATTCTTGAATGAGTCCACACCAGCGTAGACTTCTTCCTTTGCATTATTCGGGTCTTTACGGAAAGCATATCTGATCTTATCCGCTGAGTCGAAAGAACCAGTAACCTCAGCAACACCGTTATCCGTTGCAACAAAGTAGTCCTCAAAATTGAAAGCAGGTATAGAGACCATGCCAGCGCCAACTGTTGCAATAGCCCCGCTTTTGAACCGGAAAGTGTATACTGCGCAGTTAATCTGCGGTTTTCGTTGTTCGGCAAAGAATGAGTCACCTTCGGCATAGACGGTATCAACGTCACCCATAAGGAATCCAAGCATATCTGCCGCATGGACAGCGTTTTCCAGAATAGGGCCGCCACCATCGTCCTCTGCCCAGAACCAGTCTTTTGGTGACAGCCAGGGGTGTGGATACCTGTGGATCATGTATTTAATTGGTCCCAATTCGCCTTCCGTTAGCTCTTTCAACCTGACTAGAGCGGTCACGAATCTTTTTTTATGCCCTATCATCAGGGTTACATTGTTAGCCTTGCAGACGTCAATCATCTTCTGGCAATTTTCTACATAGTTCGCCATTGGCTTCTCTACAAAGGCATGGATACCCTTTTCAGCCGCCATCTTGGTCAATGGATAATGGCTTTTTGGCGGGGTAGCAATGATGACACCTTCCAGTTTCTCTTTCTCAAGCATCTCCTCCGTGGAATAATAAGCTTTCACGTTGTATTTTTTACCGCAATCATCCGCAATATCTTTTACTATATCGCACACGCAGGCGAGTTCAGCATTTTCCATACTGTTGACTTTAGATACATGGGTCGCACCAGCGCCAGCAAGTCCAATCACAGCAAGTCGCATATTCATATCCTCCAGTTTGTAATACAAATCAAGAATTTTTAAAAAATTATGGGCGTGGTTAATAATTTAAGGTAACATTCTTTATATCACGAATGACACGAATAGGAACAGATTACACGAATATAAATAGACATTCGTGAAATTCGTATTATTAGTGTCATTCGTGATAACAAAAATCTCAAAAACATTATATATTGTTACATACCTATAATCAAGCAAAATAGCAGATTCATTGTTTTTTTGCACGCATTACAGCATCAGCGTATTCCTTTGGAAGCTTGTCAGAATTTCCTGAAGCTGTCCACCATTTTGGTTCCTCTGTGTATACCCAGACGTATTCATCAGCGGTTTTTAAGGCAGTGTGTACAGTAGCCTCAAATTCTGCTGGCGTGTAGAAGTTCTTGCTGAAATCTGTAATATCCCAACCTTTTCCACGCCAGTCATAATCCATCCAGACACCAAAACCAAGACTGAAAACTGACTTGTATTTCTTGTGATCAGCACCGACTATTTTCAACACGTCCTCAGACATCATCTTGTAGCCCGGTGCAAAATTTGACGTATCTTTATACGAATATGCAAGCTCAAATCCGTCAACGATCTTGACATTCGGAAGAGCAACATCCAGCATACCATCAAGAAGCGGTGCCAGAAGTCCATAGTTCACCTCTGCAAGACTCCGCTTACCTTCCATTTGAACATACGGCAGGCAATATCCAAAGGTTAGAAATATCGTTACATCTGGATATTCCGACTGAAAAGCCTTCATAACTTCCTGACCGCGCTTGCGCACCCGTTGAGCGTACTCGTCCCACGACTTTGTCGCATGATCACGCTGTTTTGAGTAGTCGAAAAGCTGTGAGTTATACTGTTCAATGTCGAACAATATACCCTTGACACCGCCATTTTTTGCGACCTTCGATGCTAACTTTGCATTCGTGATAATTGGGGTGAAATCATCGAACCAGTCAACATCACCCGGTGCAACGTTGAATCGCAAAAAGTTGTAATTAAATTTTGTAAACTTCGTATTCTTCAAGTCATCAACGGCAGACTTGAGCTCATCCTCTGTGAATGTCTTTTTGCCCCAACATTCCCACGTGAAGCTACCAGTAGAACCACCATTCTTCTTGTAGTTTACGTGGAATATGCAGCCATCGAATGGAGTTTGTTCCATTTCGGAGACATGCTCACGCATAAATTCAGTGCCGGGTTCGTCCCATCCGAACTCTATGAGCTTTTTTTGTGGTTCTGCCAGTATATTCAACGTATTATCCGTTGAGACTCCAGCGATAAGTAGAGTATTTAGAGCAAGCATCATCAGTTCCATGTAGTAATCCTCCATGTTGTTTTCAATTGTTTTCATTCGTCCTTACAGGACTAAATTTTGCTTTTATTTGCTAACCCAACAATAAATTGCTGGGCTATTATCAATTGTCCTAACGGACAAAGAACCATACTTTTTGTATTTGGATCAAGCACAAAATTGTTAAGTGAGTGACATTCAGAATAAAGCCTGCAACTACCATTTATGTAGCATTTCAATTCAGAATTGGTATTAGGTCATAGGTGAAAAAGTCGTATTAGTAATAAAATTAGTTTTGAAAAAAGACAATACAGGTTACTAAGGCACTTTCACGACCAGTTTTAAACCCTGCCTCAGCCAGTTATGAAGTATCGTGTCCTCTGAAACTGCACGTTTGGCGACCCATCCATCGGCTTTCGATAGATCAATCCCTGCGGAAACGATCTCCTCTGTGAAGAAACCAGATTCTGCCAGAACATTTCCGTCAGGATGCACAATTTTCGAGTTCCCATGAGATGAACCGGGGGCATTGATGTCTTCTCTGTTTGCTGGAGTATTCGCCATAACGAGATAGATACCGTTTTCGGTTGCACGTGAGATCGGCATGGCACGGTAAGCGGACAGCTTGTATTCCGATGTTAATCCAGACTCGCATGAGCAGAAGAAGCATATCTGCGCACCCATCGCAGAAGGAAGCCTTACAAGCTCTGGATACCTGATGTCATGGCAGATCAAGAAACAGCAGTCAACACCTGCAAGGTTTACGATTGGCAATGTGCCCTTATTGTTTATACACCATTTTTCACCGGCGAGGAAGGTTTTTCCGTATCTATATTTCAGAACCCCATCATTATCAAATATGGCGAGGCTGTTGAGCCAATTCTCACCTTCCTTATGTGCAGAACCGACAACGACAGCGATATTATTCTCTCTGCAAGCAGTAGAGATGTAGCTTTCAGCATCTTCAAACCACTCAAGTCTGGCATTGTTCCAATAATCGGCGTCACAGCAGTATCCGAACAATGCACCTTCAGGAAACGAAAGAATTTCAATTTCTTGCTTAACTGCCTCGCTGATCTTTTCGAGCAATCTTTTTGTATTCTGGTATACGTTTTCAGTCGTAAGTATCTGGCACGCCCCGACCTTGATTTTATCTTTTGGCAATCGGTTTTCCTCCTATATTCATCTTTCAAGAGGGAAATATGGCTGGTCGAAAAAGTCTCATCAGGGAACCTCATCTTCTATATCTTCGCTTCCCAGTGACTCAATATACTCGTTGAGTATTCTTCGGCTTTTTTCAAGGTCTTCTTTTGGAACCAGTATAATACCCCAGTAATACGTTGACCATGTACTGCCTATCCCATCGTACCAGGGAATCTTTGCTGATTTCAGTATAGCGAAAATCCCATTGTTGACGAGTATGCCTTTCATCATAACGCCTGAAACTTCATCAGGAACTTTCTCAAGCTCAACTAGATCAAGATATTCAGGTTCTTCTTTTGGAGGAAGTTCATCTACAAGCTCAACCTGACAATCAGGGCAGGTATCCACACCCTCTATGTATTCAGCACGGCAATTTGGACAAAATGGCATCTTCTTTTCTCCTATCTGGGTCCGAACAGCTTGGTTCCTATCCTCACCATGTTGCTACCTTCTTCAATAGCTACCTGATAACTGTTGCTCATGCCCATAGACAGTATCTTAATATCAGTGTTCGGAATGTTATACGATAGCACTTCATTAAACAGTTGTTTCATGCGCTTGAGATATGGTCTTGCGTTTTCGGGGTCCTCGAAAAAAGGCTCCATTGTCATCATGCCCTCAATATGCAGGTTTTGGAGTTCTGCAACCTGACGGATCAAGTCCAGAACTTCATCCGGGTTTGCACCGCTTTTGCTCTCTTCATTGCCGATATTTACTTCGATGAATATGGGCATGATCTTAGGGATTTTTGCACACTGCTGATCGATCTCCTCTGCAAGACGTATAGAATCAACGCTCTGGATGCAGTCGGCTATCTTAACGGCGTCTTTGACTTTGTTTCTTTGCAGATGCCCGATTATATGCCATTTCAGTCCTTCAATCTTTTTGTATTTACTGACTGCTTCCTGAACGTAATTTTCACCAGCGATCCCGATGCCAGCCCTTGCGGCTTCTTCTATCTCCTCTATTGTTCGTCCCTTGGTAGCCGCTACAATAGCCACACTTTGGGGAATGATTTTTCTCATCTCCTCATATTTCTCTTTTATGACACTCATTATTCACCTCTCAAGTTTCATAACCAACGTATTTCAGGACTATGAGCGTAGCATCATCGCTTTGGGATGAGTCACCGACGAATTCATTTACAGACTGAAGAACTTTTCTCATTATCTCATCAGCACTCAATGATATATTAGCTTGTATAAGCTCTAATAGTCTCTCGATACCGAAATACTTATTATTTTTCTGGGCTTCTATGATCCCATCAGTGTAAAAAAGCACCAGATCATTTTTCATCAATTGGATTCTTTCTTCTTCATAAATAGCTTGGGGCAAAACTCCAAGTATGAGTCCGCCTCTGGATAATGTTATTATATTTCTATTGCGGAACAGGATCGGCGGATTATGTCCAGCGTTAGTATAAGTTAAAGTTGCTTCTGAGGCATCCAACATTCCATAAAATAAAGTGACGAACTGATCTGACTGAGTATCTCTGCATAAAACTCGGTTGAGGTTTGTAATGGTGTCTTTCACTTTACGGTGTTCAACATAAGCCCTTAAACTTGCCCTTGCAGAAGCCATGAGAATAGCACCGGGGATACCCTTGCCAGAGACATCAGCTATAACTATACCTAGATGTGATTCGCCAAACTTTATAAAGTCATAAAAATCTCCGCCAATCATCTGAGAAGGAATATTCTTCGCCGATATCTGAAATTTATGAACCTGCGGGATAACCTGTGGCATCAGATTTGACTGTATCTTGGCAGCGGCGGCAAGCTCCTGTTCCATGCGATGACGCTCAACTCGTTCCTCGTAGAGCATAGCCTTTTCAATAACAGAGGCGGCTTCGTTTGCTATACCTTTGAATATCTTAGTTTGTTCGCTAGAAAAATGATAATGGCGATCGGTATAAACTGACAGTGCGCCTATGGGTTTATCTTGAATCAACAATCCGACGATGAGCATGGACTTTATTCCTTCCTCTAGGGCTTCCTTTGCATACTCGAATCTTGGATCCGTTGGCGCATCATATATAATATCAACTTCTCCCTTCGAGATAACATCTCTATACACGCCTCTCAATGCAAATACCTGCCCTTTGCGGATATATTCTTCACTTAACCCATAAGCCGCCTTTAAGACCATCTCGCCTGTTTTTTCATTGATCAACCTGAGACCACAAGCCTTGACTCCAATGGTTTTTGCAGTTGTTTTTACGATAAGATTCAAGACTTCGTTCAGATCCATTGTAGAGGTAAGCAATTTACTAATCTCATACAGGGTTGAAAGCTCTCTGATCCTCTTTTGCAGGCGTTTTTCTCGATCGGTTGTTTTGAGACGTTTGTTCTGTGTCATATATATCCTCTACTTGCCCTGTCCGATCTTGTCAAGTTCCTTGAGTAATTCCTCTTCTTTTGGAGTCAGATTTTTTGGTACAGCTATCGTCACTTTTACGAGTTCATCACCAACCTGTCCGCTTGCATCGGGTATCCCCTGTCCTCGCAGACGGAACGTTTGATTTGATTGCGTTCCACGAGGAACTTTAAGTTTGGCGTTCCCTTTGAGAGTGGGAACTTTTACTTCTGCACCGAGAGCCGCCTGTGTGTATTTGACTAGAAGATGGTATATAACGTCACGCCCTTTACGCTCAAACGCAGGATGCGGCTGAATCTGAAGCACAACGTATAGATCACCCGGTGGACCACCGTTCGTACCGGCTTCACCCAATCCCGCAAGGCGCAGGACTGTTCCTGTATCAGAACCGGGCGGGATTTTTACGGAAATCGTTCTCAAGGCTGAGAGCATTCCTTTGCCCGCACAGTTTACGCATGGGGTCGTGATGATCCTACCTGTTCCACCGCAATTTTTGCACTGTGAAGTGACATTGAACATTCCAAATCCTCTTTTACTGCCCTGTGAGACAAAACCTCTACCACCACATTCCGGGCAAGTGATGGGATTTGTGCCGGGTTTAGCACCCGTACCACGACAAACAGTACAATTTTCCATTCGCTGAACCTGTATCTGTTTTTCTGCACCGAAAACAGCGTCCATGAACGGTACTGTCAATGTATATCTTAAATCTTCTCCACGTTCTGGACCTGTTTCCCTCATGCCAAAAGATATATCGCCGAAAATGTCGCTAAAGTGGCTGAAAATATCATCATTGCTCGTGAATCCCTGAAAACCTGTGTCGTGAACGCCTTCCATACCGCGCTGATCATAAGCCTGCTTTTTCTCTGGGTCACTGAGTATTTCATAAGCGTTAGCTATTTCCTTGAATTTCTCTTCGGCTTTTTTATCCCCAGGATTCTTGTCTGGATGATACTTCATTGCCAGCTTACGATAAGCCTTTTTTATGTCTTCGGGTGTAGCGTCCTTGCTTACCCCTAAAACCTTATAATAATCTCTTTCGTCCATCTTTTTATGCTCCAAAAACCCACCCCTTAATCCCCTTTCAAGAGATGAATTATGTTCCCCTTATCAAAGGGGGAAGGGGGTTGTTTAACTCCCCTCTTGAGAGGGGTCCGGGGGTGTGTTAATCATTACTCATTGTCTTTTGTTATCGAGATTGTCAATATTCCATCTATATATTCTGCACGTATATCGTCGCTTTTGACCGTAGTTGGTAATGTGATGTCTTTTTCAAAGTGACCGTATTGCCATTCCTGCTGATAGTGAGGTTTGTCCGCTTTGCCTACACGAACCCCGCTGATTGTTATTATTCTATCCTGTAATGAAACGTCAATATCTTCCTTCTTCATTCCCGGCAATGCTACTTCAATTACAATTTTATCTTCATCGCCGTATACGTTGGCGGGTGGAGTAAATGAAGTCAGTTTTTCTTCTACAACCGGGCTTGGTATGCGTCTAAAAAAATCCTGAAAGATACGGTCAACTTCCGCATGGATCGTTGTTATCTCCTTGAATATATCCCATCTTTCGATTGCCAATTCTGATACCTCCTTGTGTTTACTCATAAGCCGAACCTTTTATGTTTTCTATATATTGCTCTGCGGCAAAGGCGGCGGTTGCGCCCTCTCCGCAGGCTGTTATTATCTGCCTTAATAGCTTTTTTCTAGCATCACCGCAGGCAAATACGCCAGGGACAAAGGTTTTCATGTTATCGTCTGTGAGTATGTAGCCTCTTTCGTCCATCTCGACAAAGCCTTTTAGGAAATCGGTGCTTGGAACGAATCCTACAAATACGAATACACCATCACATTCCAGTATCTTTTCTTCGTTACTGTCAACGTAACCAAGTTTGACACCGGTTACGTTTTTATCACCCATAACCTCTTTAACGACAGACTTCCATTCAAATTTAACCTTATCGGGCATATTGAGTATCTTGTCCTGCAAGACTTTAGTTGCACGCAGGCGATCACGCCTATGTATTATTGTAATCTCAGAGGCGAATTTGGTAAGAAAAAGCGATTCCTTGATGGCAGTATCACCTCCGCCAACTACAACAACACGTTTGCCTTTATAAAACATTCCATCACAGGTGGCACAACACGAAACGCCTTTTCCCCAGAAATGATCTTCACCCGGAACGTCCAAATGCTTATGATACGCCCCAGTGGCAATTATAACGCCAATAGCTGAGATGGTTTCATCACCTAGATGTATTATTTTATGCTCTTGATCTGCAGGTGCTTCTATGCCTGTGACTTCACCCATGCGTATCTCGACGCCGAACTTTGTCGCCTGTTCAACCATTTTTTCAATGAGTTCAAACCCGCCGATAGGTTCAACAAATCCAGGGTAGTTTTCCAGAATGTCCGTAGTAACTACCTGACCACCGGGACTGAGTTTTTCAAGAATAAGTGTTTTTAGACCTGCACGCGCGCCATAAATTCCTGCTGTCAGTCCCGCAGGACCGCCTCCAACGATAACAAGATCAAATAATTCCGACATAATCACATAATCTCCTATTATATAGTCACAATCTCACCAGTTTTCTATTTTCAATCCTTCAATACCATCAAAACGCAAAAGGTCATTATCTGCTGACACTAATATTTGGTTGTATTGAATTGCTGATGAAGCTATCCAAAGATCATTAGTGTTAAATCCTAGAGATTCCATTGTAGTATTCCTACGTTTACTTCTTAGCTTTGATCCAAATCTATCAAAGATTGCTACACGCAATATAGCGCATATACTATAGAAATTTCAGGAAAAAGTTAAGGGTTTGAGATGCCAATTATCCGAGGCTGTTCATACGGAATGCTGATCAAACGCCCATACTCATACATGTCGCCACAAACTCCAGATCCAGAAATTGCTCTCATTATATCCTGCTTCTTTGGCTTTCTGCTTGCATCTGACTACCCAATCCCGCCAGTTCGGATCTGACCACGCTTCACAACGTTCGGCCCATGTGAATTCGTAATCAGTATCTGTGGTAAGTATATCTATCTCAGGTAATAGGTTATTTTCCGCTATATATTCTTTATAGTAGTTAATGATAGCTTTTATGGACTCAACTTTTTCGTGCCAATCTGACGAAGACGAAGATATGATCTTATCCATGTCAGATAATACGTCAGATGCTATTGCAGGTAGCTTCTCGAAGGCCCACTTCAGATGCTTTCGCCAAGGGTAATATCTCCTGTTGATAATGAAACCAATATGCAGTAAATCCTCCAGAACAGGTCCAAGGATGATATTTGCTTCCAGTATCTGATCTCTGATTACTGCCATTTCCAGTTCCCTTAGATCGTCAAAGATTAGCTTCTTTATCTCCAGCAACAGTCTTTTCTTCCAGAGCCAATCTGGGTATCGATCAGGTGCAGTGGATTCTCTAAGTCTTCGGAAGATACAGTGCGGATCACGCAGCACCAGATTTTCTTGAATCTCAAAGAATTCCTCAAGCGTCACTTCCTCCCATGGGAGATCCAATTTATCTTCCAGAAATTCTCTCCGTTTACCAAGCCAGGACAATGGCCATACACAGACATCTGCATGGTATTTGCATGGAGCGAATTGCTGAGGGCTGTGCTCTAATACTAACTGTAATCGTCCACCGTAAGTTTCCCATAGAGGGTCATCTAGGTAGATTACCGCGTCCAGATCCGAAAATTCATCATCAATACCCAAACCAGCGGATCCTGGGATCTGGATACTTATTTCAGAAATGACCTCTGGACATTCTAAAGCTATTAAAGGGATAACATTCTTTTCAAAGTATGATTTGATATCAATCGGCATTTCAAAGCCTCAATTCTTTACCGAAAATCCTATAGCTGTATTCCTATCTATATCAAAAACCTTTAATTCACTAGGAAATGATTCGATCATCTGCAAATTTGTCAAAACTTGCTCTGATTTATATGCCCCGTATAATAACTCACTTCTAACTATTACATTTGTATATATGCCAGCATCCCTGTTTTCATCAAATCTCTTTTTTACATTTGGATCCTCAAAAAAAATGCCCAAGCAATGTGTGGTATCCAATAAATACATTGTTAGAACTCCGCCTTTGTATCTGCGTCTTTAATCGCTTTTATTATGATGTCGTATTCTTCTTTAGTACCTGACCATGTGCCAAAATACTTCATAAGTGAACCAGCAGTAGAGAATCCTTCTCTTACTATATCTTTTGAATCATTTTTTGAATCATTTACAGTTATTGATTTTTGAAGATAGATTTCCAGTTCTTCTTTGGTAATTCGATATATCTTACCTATTTTATAAGCCTTGAGTTCTTGTCTTTTAATAAGCCTGTTGACTGTCACTTGATTAACTCTTAGAATTTTAGCCACTTCTGATATAGTATATATTTGAGCATTTTCCATTTTAGATCACCTCCGCAAAGAAACTATAAATATATTCACTTTCTAAACAATATTTATCTTTCTCATATTTCTCATTAGTCTAATTATCAATGAACACAGGTTTTTTCTGTAAAACAAAAATTTGAGTTACATTTACTGATTTTAACAGTGTTTCAGCTAAATTTCAAGTCCGAAAAAATCTCATCTTTGGACTACAAGCAATTTAGATTTGATTTTGTATCTCAATTTTGATGTAATACTATTCGTAGGATGGAAAGAGTTTTGGGTCGGAATCCGTCTTCAGAGAAGACGAAATTGTTGGAAAGCATTTTTATTTCTTGACTTTAAAGATAAAGTTTGATAAAGTGTCAGTGTATAGATATTTCTCTAAGAATATAAATCATCTGGATTTATATGGTTTCTGTATATTATCTTAAATTTCATGTAATAAGTTAGAAAATTATCAAGTTAGGAGATATTTATTATGGCAGATCAACAGATTAATTTTTCAGAGATTCTCGTGGGTCCTATTGAACAAATGATTGAAAAGATTGGACAAGGAATAGCTAAAGCCCAAACCAGTTTAGATAAAGCTGCAATTGAAAGTCAAAAATCGCTTCTTAAGGACTTTAAGGAACTTGCAGATATTGGATATAAAGTCAATTGGTATCATATGCCAGAAGTAGTGGTGGATTTAAAAATTGCTATGCATTACGAAGAAGAAAAAACAGAAGGTGGGGAAAAGAAAGTCGGTTTTTTTATGAGTCCATTTAATGCTAAGTATCAAAACTCATTCGCTTATTCTGCCGATGGCGCAAGTTCTTTGAAAATTCGTATTGTCCCAATCCCACCACCTGCTTTCGAAATTGAGAAATAATTGTTAATCGAAAGGAGTAATGAAATTATGTCCCTTATGACCAAGATAAAAGAATTTTTCAAGGGAAAAAATGAATCTAATAAGCAATCCGATCTTAAAAAAGAACTCGAAAAAATGAGAGAGCAAGTGGAAGATTTGAAAAACCAAGTGGAAGATTTAGACAACAGAAATCAGGATCTCACATCTAAAATGGAAGCTACCACAAAATTGCGTCCGATGGTTAAAATTGAGGATCTAACGACACATTTTAAGGAGGTGATAACCAAATTAAACAGACAACCACCAACGGATGGTGAAAATTATGTTATACTAGAACAACTAGAAGCAGAAATAAAAGGTGGTTTGGACGTCAAAGATGGTATCCAGTTATCGCAAGTTTTACCTCACGAACTTACACCGCAAAATATTAGTTCTATTAGATTTACATTGCGTCCAACAAGTGTGATTAAAATTGTAAAAGAATAAATCCTAAAATCAAGCAAAAAAAGGAGATAGATCATGGCTAATAATGTTGGTCAAGAATTATTAAATGTCCCTTTTCCAGAAATGGTGCTTAAACTTGCGCTGGCAATAGCAGAAGGTCAGACGCAACTTGATTTGAATAGTACGAAAGTAGCCAAATTTATGGCAGAGACTAAGATTAAGTTACCGAGTATAAAGGACACAACGAAAGAAATAGAATTTGCCCTTATATCTCTTGGCTTTTTCCCGGGGTATTATCAATTTCAAGAGGCTATCATCGAGGTAAAAATGGCCATTACAATGGCTACATCCAACGAAAAATCGGCAAGTGTCACTGCTAAAGGAGGGTGGGGGCCATTTTCGGCGTCGGTAAATGCCTCATACTCTAGCAAGTATGATTACAAAGTTGAAGGATCAAGTCTTCTTCGCGTTAAATTAGCGCCAGTACCACCTCCTGCTATACTGCAGGAATATATGGAAGCTCTTATAGATAAGATGTCAGAAGACTTAAAGAAGGAAAAGGAACCAACACCAGCAACACCGTAAAGTGTGAAAAAAGGTATTTACAAAAAAGGGATCCGCTGACATCCTATTGTATAACCCAAAAACAAAAAGAGTCAGCAAAATGGATCCCGCCAAAGTATTCTGCCACAACCCAGACTGTCCTGCAAGAGGAAAGTTGGGTCACAACAGTATAGGTATTCACAGTTAGTTGATAGGTGGGATCGAGAAACGAGAACCGACTATTCCAATATTATGTTGGGTTTGTCAACTACGCACTGAACTGCAAACCTAAAAAACTTATTTGATCAAGTAATATTAGTATCCGATTTCTCAGGAGGTGACCTATGCAAGTATCTGCGGAAATACGATGGTTTTGGCGGAGCACCCCACCGCCTGGTCTTGAAGAATGGTTTTGCAAGGCCGACGCGCATTGCTGTTCTGTGGGGGGCGGAGGAAAGCGTTTGGACGAGTATTTGCTCGATGATCAACAAGTCGAGTTGAGTCTTAAACGTCGTGGTGGTAAACCGGGAGTTGAGGTGAAGGGTTTGGTAGCAGTCACATGGGGCAGTCTGATGGTGGGACCATTTGCGGGACCTGTCGAACTCTGGACAAAGTGGACGTCCGATCCGCTAGAGTTGACGAAACCAACAATTGCTATCAAGAAGCAACGTTGGCTGCGAAAGTTCAATACCAGTGTATTTTTACCACAGGAGATACCACTAGACTGCGATGAGAGGCCACTCAATAATTACTCGCTACCGACCCTTGGCTGTAACGTGGAGTTGACAAAAATCAAGCTTCCGAACTGTGATATTTGGTGGACCTTTGGCTTTGAGGCGTTTGGCACGATCCGGACAGTAGAAAATGACCTACGGGCAGTGGCGACCGTGTTAGTCAACCGCAAACCTCCGAAATTTGAGGATGGACTACTATCCAGTTATCCAGCTTGGATCAATGAGCGTGCTCGGGAAATTTAGGTGTATCTGTTTCCAAAGAAGTCACATCTTTACCGTTTAACTACAAATGGTGAAGTTTGTGGGTTGGGTCAAGGAACGAGACCCAACTATTCTAATACTATGCTGGATTTGTCAAACTAACCTACCAATTCTATCAAAAAGCAATCTATCCTACGAAATCAAGCATAACAATCTCGTTCGCATATTAAGGATCGGTAATTAAATAACTTCCCGATTTGGAACTACCACATAGTTCCACTTGGGCAAAAACTGATCAAACTTGATGGACATATTCTCTTTAATGTTTTCTTTGAATCCTGAACTTGCTTTACGTCCTGTTTGGTATAACTTATTTATGATATTTACTGTAACTCTTAACCCTTTACTTGTCTTGGTCTTCTCCATTAGCTCTTTGACCAATTCCACGCTTTTGAAGATTACACCTTGACATGCTCACATGAGGAAACAAACGATGTTCTATGGGATTATATTTGGAATTATATGGCGGATAATGGGCTATTCGTATCTCTATCCCTAGCTCTATCCCTAGCTCTATCCCTAGCTCCTTGGCTAACTTTGACAGTGCCTCTTTGAAAACATAATGCCGTGAACTATTACTGCCACCACTGTCACATAATGCGAGCATTGACGTTGCATGAGGATAGTTATGTTGTCCTTCGTTATTCCACCAGTTACGGATGCTGTCACAGACAAATTCACTGGTGTCTCTACTGATACCTATGTTTATGTAACCACTGTTCCTCTTTATGTCATATATACCGTGTGGTATGACTACTCCATCAGCAAAGCTGTTAAAGTCATGGTCGTAAGTATGTATCTCAGCACGAGTATATAAATGCCCTGGTCTGTAATAATTGCCTATAAACTCTTTCTTTTTGGTATCTATACTGAGAATAGGATTACCTGTATCTTGGTATTCTGATTTGAGTCGGGTTATATTCTCGAATTGTGCATCTTTATCTTTGATTGTTTTCATTGTCTGTTTCTTCTGTGCTTTACGACGACTATATTTATGCTTACGCAAAAGCTTATCAATGATGGTTAAACTAACATGGATGTTATGCTTTTCTGACAAAAGATTGGCAATCTCTCTCAATGTGAGATCAGTCCATAAAGTATCCTCTTGCATTGGGTCACCAGCAGTATAGTCCTGTAGGACATCCAGAAACTTATGATCAATACCCGGGTAGGTTTTATAGTAACGAACCCTACCCTCCTCCTGGCTGTCGGATACGCTTATTATACTCGCTTTCTATTGGCAGTGATTCCAAGTCTTTGATTCCTTGAGTAATAGTTTTAGGGTCACAATTAAGCAACTGAGCGATGTATGCTATTCCGCCGTGTCCAAGTTTCATGGCTTCAATGGCAGCATAACGTCTTTTATCTTTTTCAGAAAGAGTGTTATAGAATTTACGCATTTCCAGTTCAATGGTCGTTTTATAAGGCATCAGGTGTCTCTCTTTGTTTGATATAATCTGTCATCATGATTGAGTTACACCTAAAGGTTAATCTATTTTCCTGTTTCTGACAAGTGCGATCTCAAAAATCGGGAAGTTATTTAATTACGGATCCTAA
>Ga0315282_10001210_pt1 | contig 49710 bp, 50 predicted proteins | sample YL17G07_20_MG_FD_203693 | JGI IMG/M metagenome (GOLD analysis project Ga0315282, IMG submission 203693) | Sediment microbial communities from Yellowstone Lake, YNP, Wyoming, USA - YL17G07_20 | ecosystem: Environmental > Aquatic > Freshwater > Lake > Sediment | place: USA: Wyoming | collected...
GGCCTCGCAGCCGGCTTAAGGGAACTTGGTACCAAGTACGAAAAAGGTGAACTTTTCCTCTCTCAAATGGTATACGGTGCATCAGTCTTTCAAATTGGACTGAAGATCCTCGAACCGGAATTGAAGAAAACGAGACGTGAGGTTAAGCGTCTGGGAACAGTTGTGCTCGGAACTGTCCAAGGCGACATACATGACATTGGGAAGACCATAGTTGGTGCTCTCCTGGGAGCTGCGGGCTTTGAAGTCGTGGACATCGGAAAAGACGTTCCCGTAGAGATGTTCGTAAACAAGGCCAAGGAACTCAAAGCGGATCTGATCGGGGCATCTGCACTTCTAACCACCACGATCCCAATGCAGCGCGAGATAATCCAAGCTTTGAAAAAAGAAGGGATAAAGTGTAAGGTGATGATTGGCGGCGCGGCCTGCAGTGAAGAATGGGCAAAAGAGATTGGAGCAGATGCATGTGGAGTGGATGCTGTTGACGCGGTCAAGAAGGCTAAGGCGCTACTTGGCGTGAACTAGGACTTACACGACATTCTTCTCAATATTCTTGACTATATCGTTGAGTTCCTTCTCAACATCCCCTTGCAGCGGGGATGGCTTATGTTCAGAGAGCAGTTTCCTAGCCAACTCTATGGCTCTTCGACTGGCATCTAGGCTTCCTCCCCTCTTCCAGCTGCTGTGACTTCTTCGGTCAGACAGCAATGGAAACCATTGTTCTCTTTGCAGGTTTTCCAATGTATGCTTGTGCCCGAGAAAATCTCCTTTCGAAGCGCCCTCTTTTATGATGTCGATTGCCATTGAGACTGGAGAGAAATCCACTCCTCTCCTAATTCTTGACACAGCTCCCCATACCTCACTATCTATCACCAATTGCACCGGACTAATCGTCATATAGTACTCAAGCACACCGGCCCATGTATTCAGATTCAGACATGAAAGACCTCCAAGGACCGCTCCGATAGCTTTCTCATAACTGGATTGAGCGTCGTACGATTTTGAATCAGAGGCAAGACTGCTTCCCCTACTTGGCAAACCGTGAAATCTTGCAAGTTGCGCGACAGCCGCCTGGAACATTACTGCTTCTGGGCTCCCTATCGAAGGATTCCCGGTTCGCATATCCATTATACATGATGCGCTTCCATAGATGTTGGGCGTTCCAGGTTTAACGGACTGTGAGAGAACCAGTCCGCTCAGCACTTCCGCGTTGTGTTGAATAAGAACACCTGCGAGAGTAACAGGACCTGTTGCACCAGAAATGACCAATGAAGCGATGATTATCGGCAGGGAACGTTTTGAGTACTCAATCAGTCCTTCAGTCATCTTTGAGTCGTACTCAAGAGGACTCTTGGGGTTGATTAGGCCAACAATCACATGGTTCTTAGGCAGTTCTTCTTCGCCGCCAGCAATCACTGATGCGAGTTGTATACTGTCACAGGCAACATCTCTTCCCAAAGTATATCCCATTACGCATTTGCTGGTGTTTCTCAGCATTTCCTGCAAGGTTCGAGCGAATGCCATTCTCGGAGGTATGTCTGAAGGTTCTACGAGTAACCCACCTCCCGCGTCGATGTGAGGTAGGAAGTCTACGATCCTTGTGAGGTCGCAAACATCTCTTATGGTTCCAAGCCTGCGGGTTCCGTCTAGATCTAGTATGTAGTTGCAGCCGTATCCAGCAACTGACCAGGAGTTGTCACCCCCGACTTCAAGACTGTGCTTGGGATCCCTAGCCTTCCAGACGAAGTTGGCCGGTGCCTTCTTGATCGAATCTTGAACGAGATCTCTTGAGAACTTGGTAATCCCAGTTGAGAAATCAACTTCAGCGCCAGCTCTTTTCAAGTATTCTAGTGCTTGTTGACTCTGGAATTTGACACCCCTGTTCTCAAGTATCTCGATAGTCGATTCGTGAATGATACTCAACTGATTTTTCGTGAGGATTTCTAGCCTTTGCAACTTCGCATACCAGATTTACTCAGGTACCCAAAAAGAAATAGACAAAAAGAAGGGAGTATCTGTTCTTTGCAACAGTTTCACGCGTTATTCTCCAGTTATTCGACCCTCGTACATCTTCTCCAGTAGCTCTGTGACATTTTCTATGGTCAACTTTCTCGGATTATAGGTTTGCAGGTAATAGTAGGATTGGCGTTCTTCTACTAGGTATTTCGCGAATTTGGGAATGTCGCCCTTCGGAAAATCGACCTCTTTAAGCGAAGCCGGTAGTTCCAAGTCGTGTACCAAGTCTCTTGTAGCTTGGACAGCTGTGATTGCAGCGTCACGTTTTGATAGCCCATGTACGTCTAGTCCCATGTATTCTGCAACCATCGCAAGCCTATCAATACATGCGGGCATATTGTAATCCATCATGTAAGGAGTGACCAGAGCGCATGCAACCCCATGAGGCACTTTATACATTGGGCCTAGTGCTTCCGATATGCAGTGCCCTATGTTTGCGCCAGCGGGCGTGGCTCCCATCACAAGTCCACCAAGCAACGCGGCAAGCGACATGTTGTACCTCGCTTCTAGGTTGTCTCCCCAGTAGTATGCAGTTCGCAGATTGTGTGCGACCAATTTGATTGATTGAAGTCCGAACATATCTGAGAATGGTGAGTAGCCTAGAGACAGCACGTTTTCCATTGAATGGGCCATGGCATCCATTCCACTCGCAGCTGTCTGTCTGGCAGGGCAAGTGATCACGTTCAGCGGGTCTACTATGGCGGTATCAGCCAGGACCTTTGGACTTGTCATGAAGTTCTTGACGCCTTTCGTATCGATGATGACAGCATACATAGAGACTTCACTGCCAGTCCCAGAGGTTGTCGGTATTAGTATCTTTGGCAGAGTTTTCTCTTTGACGCGATCCTCAGCATAAGCCATATAGTCATTGACATCACCCGGATTCGTTGCCATTGTAGCTGCCGTCTTGGCACTGTCCATTACAGCTCCTCCACCGACGCCAACAACAAGAGAGTACTTGCCTTCCCTAGATTTCTTTGAGAGTTTCCTCGCGCTTTCGAGTGTAGGCTCCGCTGCAAGTTCATCGTAGACCTCGACTCGCAGGCCCTCTTTTCCTATAGTTTCCTGAATCTTACTTGGAAGCCCGGTCTTCGCAACTCCTTTGTCTGTAACCAACAAAACAGGATCTTTTCCAACCGCCAATCTCTTTGCTTCTGAACCAACCGCCCTAGAAGCCCCGGCACCATAGACCAGAGTCCCAACATTCATGAAATAACTGGTTCTCGCCGCTGGAAGAACATAGTTCTCAATACTCATAAGAAATCTCCCCAATTGAATCTAGTGACTCAGGTTTCTATTAAAGCGTATTATTTCTTTCAGGGCCGAAATCCAAGATGTACTAGTTATGTTACACGGGTTTGAACTCATCCTGAGGATGGATGGGCAAACATTGGACGACTCTGAAATTAGTCTGCTAGCCCGTTGTCGATACGAATTCCCATAGAAGCGAGCCTGTCAGTACTATCTGAGTGTGATTCCAAGTTTCGTATAGATAGATTTTTGTTCGCATTGAACATACAGAGTGGGTGGTTGGACAAATGCCCGAAACGATGGTCATCTGGCAACACGATGTCTTTCCTGAACGGACGGTCAAAGTAGACCTACCCTTGACGGACAAGATTGACTATGAGAATGTTCGATCCGATCTTGGAGTTCCAAGACACTTGGACATGAATTGTTTCTTGATTCGCAAAGCAGCTGTTGTTCTCTGGGCATCAAAACATGCGCGTGAACTCCATGAATTGTATTCTGAAGCTGTTAAGAAAATGATTTCAAAGAAGCCTTTACGATTGCTCTTGTTGGGTGGATGTGCAACCAAATGGAGTTGTCCATCGGCGAACGTGCCGGGTTCGCTGTTCAATAGACGTCTAAACGACGTCGACTGCATAGTCCGCATGGACCAGCGGAGAGATGTGGAACATCTTCTGCTTGCGCTTGACAGTTTTGCTGGAACCATGTACATGCACTTTGTAACACCCTACGAGGAGCAATACAACACTGTGCAAGCTGAGAGACTGTTGGTGAGAACTTTCAACAAAGTATCTGAGAAAGGGATACCAGAAGTAGGCATAATGGATATACTCGTAAATCGTGTGGAGATGCGACACACTGTTGACATTGGCGAAGATCTTAAGAATGAAGAGATCAACCATACGATAAGTCTCCACAATCTGCTCCTAACAAAGTTGCAGTACATCATGGATCTTCCAAAAGAAGATACCTTGCCAAAACTTGAGATGTACGGAGATATCTTTAGAATACTACCACACAAGCATTTCAGCTCAGCCAGAGTCTTGATCGGCATGGAGACGAAAGATCTTCTGGACGTGGCGTGTATACTCCTGGATCACGACTTTGGAGAAAGACCTAGCGAAATAAACTTGGGCAAAATGAAAGCAAAACTTAAGGATGATAAGTTCCGGATGACCGTCCGACTGAATCTCCAAAATTTGGTGAATAACTTATCTGTCTTGGAGAAGTTGGGCTGCGCGAAGTCAGACTTGGAGAAGATTGGGGCAAGGGCACAAAGGATATTGAATGAATTGCCCGAGACCGACTACAAATGGTCGAAGCCTTGGTGGAATACTGATGTGGAGGCACCCGAAACCCGAATTGGGTGAAACCGTTGACTAGCCAGCTGTGCTGAAGAAGTTCTTTACACGCTTCTCGTCCACATTGATTATGTAACCCATAAGCACTCCCTGACCATAGGAGCTTCCGGGGTTAAGGCAAAGTGTCCGACCGATTTTGGAGTCGCCATTACCTTCGTGTATGTGCCCGTGAAGACCAAGAAGTGGTTGATTGCGTTCGATAGATTCTCTTACGGCAACGCTACCAACCGGCACGGTGCTTTGACCAGCGTACTTGGGTTTGAGAGTTTCATCAAGCTCTGGCGCTTCGTCCAGTTTAGATTTGAAAGGTGGCACATGAAGGTTGAAAATTGAATTCTTTAGATCGCGGACTTGAGAGGTGAGATCTGCAATTTTCTTCCTCAACTCTTCCTCAGTGCATTCTCGGAACGTGTGCCAGGGGGTTGGATTACTCCATCCCAAACTTATCATCTCATGGTGATCATCGACCATCGCAATCTTCTCTGCTGAAAGTGTCACAGTCTCGGAACTCAGTATTATCCGGTCGATCTCTGGCTTGTCATCGTTTCCAGGGCATACAAAGTATTTCATCTTTTTCCCCTTCAACCGTTCGTCCGCAGTTTTCATCCATTCTTCTACGCGTTGACACATGAGACTATTGAAGAGTTCATCGACCTTTGCAGGGTTTGCTTCGAACTCTTTCATCTCCTTCTCGCTTGTACGATGCGGGTATAGTCCTGCAGCTCTGATCTTCTTCTCCAGCTGTTCCAGTTCAGCCACAGAGTTCAAGACCTCTTTGTGATCCAAGAAAGTCGCCGTGTAACTGCCGTCTGGTTGTTCTACGATGGGGACAATACCTTTGCCTGTCATGTCACCGCCAAGAATTACAACTTCAGCTTGGTAGTAATCCCCCGCATTAAGAAACTTGATCCAACACTTGTCAGACCCATGAATATCAGTTGCAAAGAACATACGCGTCAAACACTATCCGCTTCAAAGATTGCTAATGAACGCTGCTGATTAATTGAGTTTTCCACTTATGACGAATGGTCCGCTCGTGTTTCCAGACCAAATGTTCGGTGAGACATTCAATGTAAACTATGGGAATGACTTTGTGTTCAGTTTCAAAGCAGTCTCCGTGGCCGGGCTAAGCAGGGTCCAAGTCATAAGCCAAGGTAAAGTGGCGGATGCGCGAACCTTTTCGACCCCTGTCTCCGGAATGCAGAGCTTCGAATTCAGGTTCCACCCAACTAGGGACGCCTGGTACTCTCTGATCATCGCGGATGCCGTCGGACGCCGTGCTGTAACGATGTATTAGATAGTTGTGCGTCTTAGCTCGATGTTCTACAATTGGAACAATGCCCTTTCCTGTCATGCTAATCGGATTTTCGGTGGAATGACAGTCTCATCTACCTGAATACTAAAGGAGAGGCATGATCAAGCTCTCAAGGCCTATGGAGACGACTTCAGGAACAATTATGGATGGGTGCCAAAGGGCATCCTGAGTGAAAGAAGCTTCGCAAGAATAGAGAAGCACGCAAGGATTGACCGACTTCGACCTTACAATAAAACGGCGTGTCATAATGTTCATTCTGGACCAAAAGTAATTGAGTTTAGACATGGGTTCCTTTAGAACGAGGTTAAGAATCCTGTTCTGCTTGCAGGGCCATCAAACTATGGATTAGCCAACCCAGGTCGATGTCTGGCAATATCCTTGAGCCAAATAACAACTTGCCTCCTATCAACGAAACCGACAATAGAGCGGCTAATCACAATGGTGGCAATGCAGAAGTTAGTTGAGGAGATTTGTTCGTCATTTCGTGAAGTTCAATCCCAGATCGAATTCGAAGAGAAGAAATTGATGCGTCAAAGTAGAATCAGACTTTGATTGGGTCTCGGTTGAAGTGTGTGTTATCTCCAAGTGCCCCTCCAAAAAAAGAATTAACTGGCCTGTTCATTGGAGAAGAATCCCCCAAACCAACAGTGCTCGCAGTGCGGAAAAGGCCTGTAGTTGGTGGTATGACTCTAGATATGACTCCCATCCTTCTGACAACAATCTGTCCAACTCTTCAGCTTTGACAACTTTCTTGGAGGAGTTTCTCTTTGAAATGTCCTTATTGCGGTTCTGATCCACAGAGAGAGCTTGCTCTCCTTTCTCGGCTACTAGCTGAGATACTAGATCTTCGAGCTGCCCTAAACGCTCCTCCAACTGTTGACGAGAAAGCTGGGACTCACGACGAACCTCCTCAGCCTCAGAAACAGTTAGCAGCGGCACAGCCTTAAGATAATCCTCCAAAAGCTCCGTTGGAGAAAGTCATAATAGCAGGCATTAAAAGCTATTCTGTCGATTACGCAACATGCACGAGTCCAAAAGATTCATTTGTGTAATCCAGTGTCTATAGTCGATTATGGCATGCAGGCGTGAATGTTGACAGGTCTCCACAGCGGCTATCTAACTAGCCGGCAGCTTGATATATGGAAGATGTTGCAGAGAGGACTCTCCCAAAGCGAGATAGCTAGAAGACTCAGCGTCAGTCGTCAAGCCGTCAACAAACTAGCTGACACGATCCCCGAGAGGATTAGCTCGGCTCTTAACGATGCTGCGAAACTTAACAGAGTAGATCCTAAGTATATGGATGTCAGTAAGGGCGTGCTCGTCGGATATAGTAGAGACCTTCAGACCGAAGTGGTAGTCGCTATGGGCCCACGAGGTTTGCAGGTATGGTATCAACATAACTTGGGACGATGCGACATGTGCCCCGATGAGATAGGGTGCAAATCAATACTTTTGAGAAACGCGAAGGAACTAGGCGTATCACTGACGCCAGGGGAGAGAAAGCTTGAGCCTTCAAGACTTTCTAATATGATCTTTTCGAGGCTCTTAGGTCGAGATAACAAGTAAGCGTAGATATGCATTCCTGCACTGTACATGCAAAAACGCTTTTGTAGTCAACTCGGATGATGTGTTATCCTAGAACAAGACTTGGCAAAGATGGAAAGTCTTTTATTCGGAGGGAGCAACCTTATTGGTTGACATGCCCTCCCCCTTTAGCTCAGGGAAGACAGATACCGTCCAAGGTATCACTCTGAGATAAGGCGGGCAGGGATGCCATGTCAAGGGAGTACTGTTTAATGAAACCAGAAACGCTCTTCCTGAGAAAAGCAACGGGTCTAGTCAGAGCTTGGTCAACGTTTGACGCGTTCATCTACGCTTTCTTCTCTGTCAACATTGTTACGCTAGGGATGATTGGATACAGCTGGGGATGCTTTTGGCCATCAGCCAACCTTATACCGGCCATTGCGATCAGTACGATCTTCATAATCTTCGAGTGCATTACCTACGCGATGCTCATCTCCGCTATGCCGAGAGCCGGCGGAGACTACGTCTGGCAAACAAGGATCATCAATGGACCTGTAGGATTCATCGCTGCTATTAACGGCTGGGTTACATGCCTCTGGTTGTGGGGACCTATCTACGGAAACATGGTACAAGTTCAAATAGTTGTACCTCTTCTCGCGACAATCGGATACTATAGTGGGAATCGAGGGGTCATCGATGCAGCCTTGTGGTGGACAACTACGAATGGCACATTCCTGGGAACCCTGATAACCTGCGTATTCGTATCGATTGTTGTTGCACTTGGAATGAAATGGTACGCACGAGTGCAAAGAATATGTTTCGCCGTGGGCGTGCTTGGTCTAGCAACCTTCATGATTGTGTTAGCCTTAACAAGCATCGATGCATTCAAGACAGCTTTCAACACCTTCGCACAAACCGCATTCGGTTATTCGGGTCCAAATGCCTATCAAGACACAATCAACTTGGCGGTTAGCGAGGGTTACGTGCACACCGGATTTAGCCAAGGCCTTCAAGACATCTATGGCAGCTTTGTCTTAATGCCTCTAATAGCGATGTACAATCTGTGGCCAAACTGGGGCGCAACACTTTACGGAGAAGTAAAAGGAGCCGCTGATTACAAGAGAAATTTGAAACAGATGCTCTACGCAAATATTCTTGGTGGAGTCGGCGGTATAGCGGTTTTGCTCTTCATCTTCCGAAGCTTTGGGTACCTGTTCTATCAAACATCAAACTATGCATTCTTGATGACCATGTACGGAGGATCAGCATCTCCATTGCCCGTCAACCCGTACCCGGGACTTCTAGCCGGAATCGTTTTCAACAACCCCATCCTTGCAGTTTGGCTGATTGTGTCGATGTCCTTCTGGTTCTGGGGTTGGGCGGGGACGCTATTTCTCTCATCCACCAGAGCTATGTTCGCAATGGCCTTTGACCGAACATTACCTGCATGGATTGGCAAGGTTTCAAAGTATGGAGCTCCGGTCAACACTATAGTTGTTATGTTCATCGCAACGATGGTTTTCGGCGTTCTATACTCATATGTTCCTGGAGTTTCCGTGATCTTCTTGGACGCGACTCTTGCAATCGCAGCAATGTACCTCATTACGTGTATAGCGGCCGCTATCTTCCCATTCCGAAGGAAGTCAATGTTCGAAGCTTCACCAATAGCAAGGTACAAGGTAGGGCGAGTGCCGGCGATAACGATTGCCGGTGCAATCATGGCAGCTTACCTATTCTATTTGTTAGTTCTCTGGGCAAAAGATCCGTCCTACGGAATCAACAACGCAATCTCAGCCATCTATCTGGGTGCAACCTATGTTGGATCAGCAATCCTCTACTATGGAATGAAAGCGTACCGAAAGAGACAGGGTATCGACATCAACAGAATCTACGGCGAGATCCCAGTAGAGTAGACGCTACTACTCATTCTCTCTTTTTTTACCGCGTTGCAATCCAAAGTTGAATTCTAGAGTTTTTTCCGCCTAATTATGTGAGACCTTCACAATCTGGAAGATCCAGGGATGGAGTAGAGTGAGCCTAGTCTTAGCCTTGTCTAGGCTATCTTGAAGATTGGATGAGTTCTATCTAGCATTCTTCCATGTTCCATTATGAGCTGTCCATATGACGCGTCAATCATGGCGATTGCTGGGAACATGTAACTTGCGGCTTCGATCGGGCCATAGAGCACGAAGTCCGCTCCCAAGGCGACGGTTATTCCTGCAGCGACGGCCATGCTTGGATCGTGAGCCTGCACTCCCATTTTCTTTTTCAACCCTTTCCATGTGCCTATCGCGTTGTGGGCACCGCAACCAACTGGATATCCCAATTCATCTTTGAGTTCGTATAACGCTTTACAGGCCATGCCTAGACTTGGTATGTCGATCACAGTTGTATCGATCAGTAGCTGATCAGCGCCAGCTGCCGTGACTATGGGAACCAAGTTCTTGATGGCCTTGACTCTTCCTGCAGAGGTAAACTCCTTCATGTTGAAGGCTAGGAGGAGAACGTTTCGTGTCTCAGTCTCCTTTATCTTGTCTATCTCTGCCTGTTTGTAATCTGGCAGAATTGAATTGTAAACTATCGGGTTCTTCAATCCAACTTGCTTGATGTAGTCGAGTCCTGCTATTCTGATATCTGAGGAGACACCGTCTAGCAGGATCGGTGCGTCGGTCACGCTTGAGACGAAGTCAAGATACTTCTTCATCGCATCGGGAGAAGCTCCTACAACATCTAGCATATGGGGGTTGCCGGTTTTGTCTGAAAACTCTTCTTGCGTTTTTATGCAGGCTTCAGCTTTCTCTCGATCGAACTCTCCTTTGTTATGATCTGTGACGATCTTATGTTTATTGTAGAATATTGTGCCTATCAGAACGGTTGGGCGTTCACCTGGGAGGCCGCCTATCTTGACCTTTCCTATCTCGAATCTCTTCTGCTCAGCTTTGAACTTCCACATGTGACATCGTCGCATAGGTAGTTCTATCAGCGATTCTTAACGATTTCCATGCCGTCATTTTTGGTCAAAACCTTATCTGTCTCGTAACTTCATTTCCAGAATCATTCGATTACCCGTGACTGGCGAGTATTATTGGTCTGGGGTCAGATTGCTTATTTGGCGTTAACTTCCTTCATCATAGGTTTCTCTGGCGCTCTTGTGCCCGGCCCCGTGTTCGTGGCAGTCGTTAGCCAAGCCACTAGGCGAGGTATGATTGCAGGTCCAATGGCGGTTGTTGGCCACGCCGCATTGGAAACGGTAACGGCTATACTTCTATGGTTTGGGTTGGGCATCTTTCTTGCATCTTCATGGACAAGATCCGTTGTAGGATTGTTCGGAGGAACATTTCTGGTCTGGTCGGGGTTTGAACTGTTGCGGTTTGCTCGAAAGGCTTCGATTCAGGAGTCTCTTCGGCGAGTGCCTCACTTGTTGGGCATAGCGCGATCGTCGTTGGATTGGTAACCAGCGCCATCAACCCGTACTATTATTTTTGGTGGGCAACTGTTGGAAATGATTTTATGCTTCGGGGATTTGAGGTGGCAGATATGGTTGGCATAGAGATATTTCTCGTATCCCATTGGATGTCAGACCTCGCCTGGTTTTCTTTTGTCTCGGCTTCGATTCATCGAGGCAAGAAACTTATTACGGATAAGGTGTATCGAACGATACTGGGACTGTGTGGAACGTTTCTTGTGGGGATTGGAGTCCTCTTTCTAGTGGATGCGATTCCCTATCTACTCGGGGCTGCGGGAGTTCGGTAGTTCAACGATCTTCGGGCGGGATTTTGATTAAGTTAAGACCAGTAACTGGGTCGAACTCTCTTACCAACTCAACATCTATGAGTTCTGTTATAACGAGTTCCATTGAGAATACCTTTGTTCCCTTCATCAGGTGACCTCCCCAAGCTTGGCCATTAGCATCTGAAAGTGTTATGTGTCCGTGTACAAGGGTCTCGCCTCTGAGCTTTCCAATGTTTCCCGAACAAGCCAAAACTTCCAAAGGCTTATCAATAGTCATGTTGCGATAACGCTTTTCTTTCTGGTTGTAGAAACTTACAACTGCATTTTCGACGGCCCCGATACCTGAGAATGTTGCCGAGGCCAAGTTGTTCTGGTTAGCGAGTTCCTTTATTGAATCAAACAGGTCCGATTCGTACTTCAGTCTGCAGATTAGGGTTCTACCTTGGGTTGCAGCATAAGTGGACATCTTGGATCCCTCTAGTGGAAGACCTCTCGATCTCTAATAAACGATTCACTGCTCAGAACGATGTCATGACTTCACATGGAGTCGAATGAAGAAATCGTTCTTTATCTCTTATGTGAATTGATTCGCTGAGGATTTCTCGTTGTAAGAACTCTTAGTTTGGTCACGAATTGGTGAAGAGATTAACTCAGCGGAGAAGATCTGCTACAAGCTAGGTTGCTTGGCCCATGTTCATTGTTTTCTGATTACTTGAAGTTTGGTAAACTTGCCAACTCTGACTTGAAGTTCTCCTCGGAACCTCTTCAGCCGAGCGTTCTCAATGTGTACTCGATCTCCAACTGAGATCATATCTATCTGATCGTTCCAAAGAGGCAACTTGATTGTGCCACTCCCATCCTTAATTGTCACAGTGGAAAGCAATAGTTCCTTGCCCAACCTTGAGAAAATGATTTTAGGCGTCGATTTCTCAGTAACCTTCGCTTCAAGATTGAATCGTTTAGTCTCAGAGCTCAAATCCTTGATCTCTAGATCCTCAGGCTCCAGTCTGTTCCGCTTTGTCACAGGGTAATCTTCGAACTGAAGATTGCTGATGTCTGTTTTCCCTAGATACTCAAGCAATTTCGAGGTAAGTCTAAGCTGTGTTAAGATCTTCCCATCTTGTGTTATTAGAAAAATTCCATCGTCTCCAACCATCTGACGTCGTCTGATCGATATGTCACCGAAAGATGACTCTCCTCGGAGCCAGGCACCGTGAACACACTCGAGAAGCTTAGGCGTCTCAATTTCATATTTCTTTGAGACTCTCACCAGATAGGTCAAAGATACCACGTCAAAGATGGAGTGCCAAGGTGCACTCGGCCTACCTCGTGTTCCACGTACAATGTCCATCGTAGCCGTTCTCAATGGAATCGCCATATGTAGTGGTTATCTTGCTCTTTAACCTACTTCGCTGTGGAAGACCGCATGACAGGTATAGACTATCAAGGCTGGAGCCAGAATTTACGCCTCCCTACGTCGAGAAGCTTAATGACTCTAGTCTTCTCAGTCGAAGACATGTAGAAAAAGCGCGCCAAAAAAATGGCGTTGAAGGAAAAGAGTTTGAATGATTAGCAATTCTCATTCTAGTATCGTCTGTGTTTTTGGTAGCATTCTCTACAGTATACTGGTCGGCCTTGTGTTGGTTTGAATGGTACTTCGGTTTCTGCTCCACAGTCGGAGCATGTGACTTTGTACATGGTTCGGCCGCCGTATCTTCCTTCTTCACTCATATTCTATATACACCACTTTCTAACTTAGTTACGCGCTAGATAATACCCAAAAGTAGAATCCGCGGCGTACCGAGCTTCAAAGGTGAGACCCCATAATTAAACTTATACTATTTGTAGACATCTTTTTCACCTACCAGCATCGTGAGTCAGATTGGATACGAATGATGTGTCGTGTGAAACGATCTCATCTGCACGACCCGAACGACTAGACGCTGACCGTATTCAACGAAACGTTTTTACTCAAAGAGTGTCGATGTTACAGCGTTGAGCGTATCCCTATCACGGCTACAGTAGCTGGCGAAGAGCATAGATTAGGAAGGCTTCGACGTGCAAAGATCATCCCTGCTCATCTTGATTATTCTAGCTGCGGTGCTCACTATCATCTCATCCTCAGCAACTTTTCTTCCGCATCAGATTATGATGTCAGACATGATGAGGGGAATGCACGTTGGTGAAATGAGTTTCTTCTGGCCAACAACGTTCATAATTTCAACTACTGCAGTCGTTGTAATAGTGGTCTATGCCATTCTGTTTCCAAGCATAAAGTTCAGTCCAGCCTTAGAAAAGGTTGAGAATAAGGCCGCGGCTGCGACTGCTCTGAACCCCATGGACATAGTAATAAGAATCTCAAAGCCTGATGAACGTGTTATTTTGGAGGTTCTTAAGGAGACCGGAGGCGTCTGCTACCAGAAAGATATCACCTACAAAACCGGGTTTAGCAAGATTAAGACACATCGAATCGTTGCAAGGCTTGCGGAGCGGGGGCTAATCCAAGTCAAAAAATCTGGAAAGACAAATGAAATCAGTATCCCTAATTGGTTGAAGATGCAAGGACGGTAACTGAATCCAACTAAGCTTTTGCTCAGCCAAAACGTTTCAAACTCGTTCTTTCAACAACCTGTTTCGTGAAAATTGGTTTCATTTTATGAAACCATCATGGTTTCACCGAACGTATAAATCAAGTTTTCACCACCTCCTTCTCATCTGTTTGGAGGTGAGAAGAAGGTGAATATGAAGAGTTTAGTAATCGCAATCGTAATGGCGACAGTTCTCTCGCCGGTAGCGGTCCAAGCTCTTGCTTCGCAACAACACTACAGTTGGGATTCACCCCAAATGATGAATGATAACGTCAATCACATAAGAAACGGCAAATTGTACAATATGATGAATGACCATATGAAACCGAATGGCATGCAAATTATGGGTGGATCGCCACACCGCCAACACCAACACCAATGGCACATGGAAACAAACCAAAACATTACCAATTGGCAGTGTCAAGCGATGGTTTGGTACTGGCATACCTAAGGGCTTCTGAACACAGTTTCGGAATCCTCCTTTTTTCATCAGATTGAATAGACATATTAGAACATGGTTGAATTTGGAACATATACTTCTAGTTTGTTTCAGGTTGCGAAAGGCATTTCTAACGGAGAATAGTATGTGTGCCTCTTAGTGACAGGAGATCGTCTGTTTGACAGATGTATTGTCGGGCCGCGCACTCGTGGAGAAATTGTTCGGTTACATGACCACACTAACAAAAGAATGTCGAAAAGCTCTGACTGCTCAATTTGGGCATAAGTATAAAGGAATACCTTTCGACTCGGTCGAGGTGACTATGAGGCAGGAGATTGAATCTTGGTTTGCTAGGAGAGATAAGAACATCACTGTGAAACATGAGAAAACTATGATGGGAAGACCGGGTGAGCTGCTCGTAACCTATTCAGGGGAAACTAAAGATGCTCACTTCAAGTTTCACGTTAACAGTCTCTTTACATTGGCCGGTTCCTCAAAGAATGCGCCCTCTTACTTGAGGGACATGAATATCTATGTTGACAAGAGAGAATTTACACGGTAGGACACTGCTCTAGACATATTCCGAGTGTTCATTGTAATACACAATTGATTTATTCTTTGGGACATTCTGATCTATCCAGCCTCATTATTCTAACCAAATTCTGTCTGCATAAATTAACCGTTCGGACTAAGGCGACTTCAAGATCTGTCTCTTAGATTCATGCACTAACTGAAATGTTCTCAATCTTCAGGACCGGCGAAATAATTGCCGTATCCACGAATGTTCCCTGACATTGTTTAGAGTGTTTGCCAACTGCAGTTACATTTCTAAGAACGTTCTGGATATTTCCGCCTATCATCGTTTCCTTGACCGCATGTTTGATTTCCCCTTTCTCTATCTTGTAAGCGACAAGTGGAGACACGGAGAATTCCCCAGTTATTCTATTCGCCGTATGGGCTCCTATGATCTCTCGCACGTAGATGCCACTCTTAACAGAGGATACGATCGAGTCAAAGCTTTCGGTCCCCGTAGCGACTGTAAGGTTCGTGTAAGACACCAATGGTTCCGCCGCGTATTTTGATACAGAGTCACCTGAACTTGGTCTAAGCGCGTTACCTGTGCTCTGTCTACCTTCCTTCGATGCGGAAGAAACGTCGTAAAGGAATGATCCGAGAATCCCTTTTTCTGCTACGGTTGTTGTTTGAGTGGGATAGCCTTCATCGTCGTAGGGTTTTGAACCGACTGCGCCCGGATGTCTCCCTTCATCGATTATGGTGATGGGTTCAGAGGCTACCGGAGTACCAATCTTTCCAACGTATGGCGATTGGTTTCGTTGAATCTGGTCAGCTCGAATCATCATGGCAAACGTGTTTTCAAGAAGACTAGCCATGGCGTCTGGGCCAATAACCAGATCCATTACGCCCCCTTCTATGCGTTTAGGATCGAGCTGAGAAAGGGCCATGGAAGCGGAGTGTCTCGAAACTTCAATCGCTCTCTCTTCATCAAGGATTCTACTGGAATGGTCGTCTCCAGCTGATCCGATAGAAGTCTCGTTCTTGGTTGTTACGTAACAGGATGCCCTAAAGATTGTTGAAGAGTATCCTGCTTCGACGCCTAAGGAGTTCTTTACCGCTGTCTTGTAAGACATGAAGAGTATGTCTCCGCTTATGGACATGATCTTTTCGCTTACTGAAGCGGACTCAATCATGTCCTTCGCTAAAGTACATGCTTCAGTCGGTTCCACCGATGAGATTCTTCGGTCGAAAAGGTTTTCAACATTCTGCACCTTTTTGGAATCATTGAATGACTTCAAATCTTTCTGCGCAGGTTTGGCCAAGGCTATCGAGATAGCTTCGTTAACCATCGTTTCAATTCCAGACCGTTTAGAATCCATTGTGAAGGCTGATCCGAGGAAGTTCTCCTCACGTTTCTTGATTAGAACACGCACCCCTATTCCGGCGTCAAACTTGCTGTCAACGGATCTCACTTCCTTCCGCTCTATCAGAGCGCTGAGGCTTCTACTATCCGCAAAGAAAGCTTCTGCTTGACTTGTCCCATTCTGTTCAGCAAATCTCACTGCATAATCGAGAAGATCATACATTCAAGGTCTACCTCCCACTACAACGTTTCGCGCCAAGATGTGGGGTGCACCATCACCTGCTGGAACCGATTGGTAAGCTTTCCCGCAGAACCCAGCATGGTACTTGATGTCTTTGCCGATCGCTTCTATGTTCTCAAGTGTTTCAAGCGTCATGCCCGAAAGAGATACATCGAGCAGTGGTACGGTGAGTCTGCCTTTTTCAATCAAGTAGGCTTCTTCAGCTGAGAATTGGAAAGTTCCTTTCGACGTGTCTACCTGGCCGCCTCTCGTGCCCTTCGCGTATATCCCTGACTCAACTTTATCGAACAGTTCTTCTACCGAATGACCTCCAGGAGATATGTATGTGTTGCTCATTCTTACTATGGGTCTAGCTGCGTACGATTCCCCTCGTGCACCACCATTGGACGGCACGCCAAGCTTTGCAGAAGTCTCTTTATTGCATATGTATTCCATGAGTTTGCCTTTCTCTACAAGAATTCTCTTTGTCGCTCGAACGCCTTCGTCGTCATACTTGTAACTTCCCCACCCATTCTCTAACGTTGGGTCATCACAGATCGTCACAAGGTCCGATCCAATCTTCTTTCCCAGCATGTCTTGAAGGATAGATTCACCACTTACGATGAGGTCCGCTTCACAAGCGTGACCTACAGCTTCATGCACGAACGTACCGGATAACTTGGGATCCATCACCACGGTGTAGCGTCCACTTGGAGCTGGTCTGGCGTTCAGTAATGAGATAGCTCTTTGACTTGCTTTTCTCCCAAAACTTTTCAAATCGATCTTCTCAAAGCTCTCGAATCCTTGCCTTGTTCCATCGAATTCACGTGCAGAGACAAGTCTCTCTGAGCTTCTTGCAACAGCTGTGATAGAGAAGAGTATTCTGCTCGCCGCCATCTCTATAGACGTGCCATCGCTAGTCGCAATCGCCCATCGGCCGCTACCATCCATGTAGATGGAGCTAGCGCTAATTATGCGCGGATCCTGATTTCGAGCAGCCTTCACGAGCTCCGTGGTTACTTGCATCTTTCGTGCGATCTCAACGCTAGACAGGTTTTGATTGAAGCCGGTTTTCACAGAATCTTTCACAGGTGCTGTAGCCTCGATCTCAGTTTTGTCCTTAAGGCTTGAACTGACCGCCCTAGCCGATCTAACAGCGTTCTTCGCCGCTTCGGCAACCGCCTCGCCAGTCATGATCACAGTGGATGAGAAACCCCATGCACCGTCAGCTAGCACTCTGATACCCACGCCATTCATTACGCCTTTTGATGTCTGATCGAAAATGTCGTTGCTCCGTCTGATCATTGTACCTTTTGAAAGTTCAGCCCTAACGTCAACGTAGCTCGCTCCGACCTTGACAGCTTCCTTTACACCTTTCTCCGTCAAATCCAGAAGCAAATTCGTTTACCATCCATCAATCGACGACTTATCGAGTCTCTTCTAAATTCCTGTATTTCAATGAATGCTCTAACAGAACATTAGGATGAATCAATGCGTGCCCAAAGAAAAACGTGCAGTGTAGGTTAAGTAGTCGATTGATGAAGATAACGATAAGCCCAGTGCATTTCCTACTCACAGAGACCAAGATATCAGCAAGACGATGGAGGCGCTTGATGCTGCATTGCCACAAACAGTAAAGAAGAGCCTCACCTTGGAGGAGGAAAGGTTCTCCGCCTCAGCATAACGTAAACTAGTGTCATAAGTGAAAGGACCAGTTTCAACTATGCCGTACAAATTCGGAACAGCATTGCTGTACGCTTTCTTACTTTGGATCATTGGTTTTGTTTGGGGAATCGTTGTCTTCATAGTACCGGCATTAAAGGATGCCCCATCTTTTCCTCATATCTCAAAGTATCCCGCAGTGAGCGTTCCACTCATACTGCTCTATACGGTTATGGTCTTTTTCCTCACTAGGATTCATTTGAAGGCAACCGAGAGAAAATCACTGGAAGGGTTAAGATTCGGCGTAACGATTCTACTCGTCAACATCGCCTTAGACTCTTTAGTATATGTCGTTTTATTCAAAGGCTCGGATTATTTCAGCTACCTTTCAATCTGGTTTGCCTATGCATTGTTTCTGATAATTCCGTGGCTTACCGGAACCTGGCTAGAAAGAAAGAACATAAGATGACTATCAATACAGGTTCCTGAAAAACCACAGAGAGAGGATGAACCAATGGCAGAAATCCTGTTAATGCAACCTCCGCTTCCTCCACCCATGAACTCCTTTGCAAGGGAGGTTGTCTTGAGTCCTCCCTTAGGGCTATGCTACATAGCATCAAGCATCTCTCACAATCTTAAGGCAGATGCCAGCATAGTTGACTGTTCGATTCTGAACTTGAATGAGGAGGCAATAAGAAGCGAGATCAAAAAACGTGCTCCGAGAATTCTTGGAATATCGACTACCACTCACACGTATAAGAATGCTTTGAAGATTGCAGAATTGGCGAAAACACTGAACACCGGTATTACCACTGTTCTTGGCGGACCCCATTCCAGCATAAGAGACAGAGAAACCATGCAAAATGAACATGTAGACATCGTAGTGCGCCAAGAGGGGGAATTAACAATGCTGGAATTAGTCGACATATTGATGTTTGGAAAGGGAGATATATCGTCAGTAAAGGGAATTACATATAGGGAAAAAGGTTTAGTTCGACGCAATCCTGATCGGCCATTGATACAGGACCTGGATATCCTACCATTTCCTGCACGACATCTGCTTCCCCTACAGTTATACAAAGTACCTGCAACAATAATTACTAGCCGCGGATGCCCTTCCGGATGCATTTTTTGTGCAGCGAAAGCATTGTCCGGATCTCAGTACAGGGTTAGAAGCCCTGCAAACGTAGTTGAAGAGACTAAACGAATATACTCTGAGATTAATCCGCAATTCCTGTTCATAGCCGATGATACGTTCACCGTATTTCATGATAGAACGAGACAGATCTGCAAAGGTTACCGAGATCTCGGAATCAGATGGGTATGCGAGTCCAGAGTAAACACCATTAGTGGAGACATGGTAAAGGAGATGGCTGATTCCGGATGTTTTATGATTCAATTTGGAGTGGAATCTGGATCACAAGCTATCCTGAATTCAATTAGGAAAGGGATAACCATTGAACAGGTGAGAAAAGCAGTGTCGTGGTGTGTCGACTATGGAGTCAAACCTGTTTGCAGCTTCATGATACCGCATCCTGATGATACTTGGAAGACTATTCAAGAAACCGAGTCTCTGATGGATGAGTTGAGGGATGTTGGTGTACAAATCTTCGTTTCACTAACGACACCCTTTCCGGGAACATTTCTATATGATAACGCTGAAAATCTTGGCGTGGAATATGTTACTCAGGACACAGACGAATTTAATCTTGCTACGCCCGTCATTCGAACAAGGTACCTCTCAGTCAAAGACGTCGAAAAGGCCTTCGAACGATTAGCCAAGATCTCAATGCAAACTCTCCCTCCTAAAATGATGGAAGAATATGCAAACTGAATTCATCGCTGCACCAGTAAGATCGTCGAATGGACTCTCAAATGATGCACTAATGAATCGACGATAGAAAGCTCGTTCAATCTTCGATCTCGTAGATAGAATGGAAGTTAAGAACAAGAACTTGTTCACTGAGAGAACCGCATTGCTAACTCGAAAAATTGGTCAAAACCTCTGGATAAACACCCAGAGGCTCGACTAAAGTGAAGAAATTAAGGTGGTAACAATAGTCTCTGCTGTGGCATCAACCGCTGTCTTTGGTTATGCCAAGCTTCAACCGCGCATGATACGTTATATGGGGGATGCCCGATCGCCATGGCGTTGAGATACCTCCAAGATTCTCCGTCAGCCCACCAAGGGCGAGTTGGAATAGGCGCCCAATAGGGTCCGGTTGGGGTACCCCACTGCAGACGGTACTGTACCATCCTTCTATATTCGTCAAGCCATTTGCGGTACAACTTTTCCCATTCTTGTGACTTTACTATTTCCCAATTCCTCTGATACTGTACCATCGAAGGACCATAATATGCGTACATATGAATCACCATCTGGTCTACCGAATTTAAATATCTAGTTATCTACCTCAGAATATGTAATAATACGTATCTCATGAGGCCTATTTTGACACACCGTTGTAACTGTCACCCGAGGTCATGCCACTAGCCTGAACGTCTGCTAAGATTACCAGACTATCTATTCATCACTGAAGCTTATCCGAGAAGGCCCGCGCATGTGGCTTTCGTTTCGCTAAACTCATCGTCGCACTCTTTTTCCACTCCTTGGATGCAGTGAAACATTCCAGTGAGTAACAAAGTAGCTTATCATGATGACATTGCGAGTTGATACAATATTTTAACGTCCACAATTGCAGGGTCTCTCAGTCTGCTGACGACCAGCATCGTTTATACAATCTGTTGCCTCTTGCATAATGCTAGACAGACGGTGGTTGGTGTGAAGGAATATGATCTGATATCGATAGGTACGGGTTCTGCGATGGGCATTGTAGATGCCATGATTCAGGAGAACCCACGCATGAAAGTTGCAGTCATAGACAAGGACGATCCGGGCGGAATTTGTTTAACGAGAGGTTGTATACCATCAAAGCTGCTAATCTACCCGGCTGAGTTGATTAGGACTGTGGAACGGACGGGAGAATTTGGCATAGACGTTGATATCAAACGGATTGATTTTGGAGGGATTATGGAGAGGATGAGGGGTCTTATCTATTCAGAGATAAACATGATACGAGAAGGGCTTTCCAACTCCAAGAACATAGATTACTATCGTGCCGTAGCTGAATTTATCGCCCCATATACATTGAAGGTTGGCAACGATATTATAACGTCAAAGATGATCTTCCTCTGCACTGGATCAAAGCCGATAGTACCCCCGATAAAAGGATTGGATAAAACAGGGTATCATACCAGCGATACAATTCTGGGAATAAGTCAATTGCCCAAGAGCATTGCGATAGTAGGCGGAGGATACATAGCTGCAGAATACAGCCACTTCTTTTCAGCCATGGGATCGAAAGTCACTGTGATTGGTAGGAACCCACAATTCATTCCAGAGGAAGAACCGGAAGTATCTGCCTTGACTAAGAGGGAATTGGGAAAGAAGGTGACGATCCTTACGAACCGCGAAGTCCGTGAAGTAGAGAAGAAGTCTTCTGGAGAAACAATTCTCACGACTGTTGACAGAGAGAATGGAAAACGGACAGTGATAACAGCGGACCAGATACTGGTCGCGACTGGAAGGGGACCCAATACGGATATACTTCACCCAGAAAAGGGAGGGATAAAGACGGATGCGAAGGGATGGATTGTCGTAAATGAATATTTGGAGACATCACAACCAAATGTTTGGGCGCTTGGCGATGCAGATGGAACGTACCCATTCAAACACGTGGCAAACTACGAGTCCAAAGTTGTATATTATAATGCTGTACTAAAAAGGAGGATGAAGGTGGATTACCACGCCGTACCACATGCCGTTTTCACTTATCCCGAGATTGCAAGTGTGGGATTGGGAGAGAAAGAGGCTGTAGAGAAGTACGGCAGAGATAGAGTACTAATTGGAATCCAAAGATACCAAGACACAGCCAAAGGAGAAGCCATGGCTGTAAAAGACTGTTTTGTGAAAGTTATAGTCGAACCGGGAACCATGAAGATTTTGGGAGCACACATCATAGGACCGCAAGCGTCCGTTCTCATACAAGAGATCATAAACCTGATGTACACTCATGAGCAGAGTGCAGAACCAATAGTTGAGGGAATGCATATTCACCCTGCACTGAGCGAAGTGGTGGAAAGAGCGTTCCACTCTCTTATGCCTGTGGAGAATTACCATCACGTAATTGAAGAGCATTATCAACTTCCTCTCAAATGAGAGGATTGTCAAAATAGATTGTGACAACAGGATTCATGTGCGAGCGTTGAGATTGAAGCTGCAACTTATCCAATAACAAGGTTGAAGAGTATCTTTTGCAAAAGAATCCATTGAATTACGATGAACGGGCTTACACCTGAAAAAATATTCTTTACGCGGGGCGTAGGAGTCCATAAAGAAAGACTCGCAAGCTTCGAAGTAGCGCTTAGAGACGCAGGTATCGCATCCTGCAATCTCGTATATGTGTCGAGCATCGTTCCTCCCAACTGCATTTTGCTCCCGAGAGAAAAAGGACTAGAGGAGTTGAAGCCCGGCCAGATTATTTTCTGTGTTATGAGCCGCATCGATACAAACGAGCCTAACAGACTTATAGCCGCCGCTATAGGGATGGCTGTGCCTCAGGACACCAGTACATATGGCTATCTTTCTGAGCATGAGTCGTATGGTCAGACGCATAAGAAAGCAGGTGACTATGCTGAAGACATTGCTGCATCAATGCTTGCATCAACCCTTGGCGCAAGGTTTGATGTTGATGATGCGTGGGATACGAAGAGGGAGATCTGGAGGATATCAGGCAAGAATGTTCTCACGAGGCACATCTGTCAATCAGCAGAAGGAAACAAAGATGGCTTATGGACAACAGCCATCGCCAGCGCAATAATGATCTAGCAGCCGACCATAAATTGTGAATCTTCATGAAAGCTTTTGTATGATTTCCCGCACCCTAAAGTGTAGTAAGCCTTCATCCGTGTAGAATGAGCCCCTAACCTTGAAGTGCGCTTTCTTTTTGAACAAGTTTATTGGTCCCTCAAAGTCTTGCGGCGTTAGTCTGGCTCTCCATCTTCCATCTACTAGAACGACCGCCTTACCAGGACGAACATCCTCCACAATAACATCGTAGAAGTCCTCGTCGGTTTTGACAGAACCAGGCGTTGGCATGCTCACTATTGTTGCAATCCTGCCCATTCCAATCTTTGCCAATTGTCCTGCGTCCTGTAATCTTTCTATAGCAGTCTTGGCTATGGCCGGCGTTATACCTTCTTTAGCAGCCTCTTCGATCAAATCCTCAATTGATATCCCTTCAACATCAGTCTTCGCAATCTTCTTCCATATGTATCTGGACGCTTTGTCAACTTCTTTCAGTAACTGTGTCCCTTCCTCTTCAGGTTCGATAGGTTCTGGTTTAGAATCTTGGATCCACATCTGTTTCTCAAGGTTTAATATCTCATCGCTTGTCATACGGTCGGATTCAGGTTTTGTTCCAGACCTCATCAATGGCTTCAGTCCTAGGTTGAGTGACATTATTATCTTCCTCATTCTCTCAACCCTTCGTTGACTCGCGTGAAGGTAGGCTATGTCAAAGGTGTCGTTCGCCGCTAGAATCATAGCCTTACCAGCTGTTTTTCTGCCCGTTCGCCCCTTTCGTTGTATGTATCTGATCTCACTTGGTATAGGCTCATAAAAGACGACTAGGTCTACGCTTGGAATATCCAAACCTTCTTCTGCTATGCATGTGGCGACGAGAACGTTTGTGTCTCCATCCCGGTAGTTCCTTATGATCTTGGTTTGTTCCTCTTGGCTTAATCCTTGATCGTCATCCTTTGAGGCTTGGCCGACGAACCTTTCAACGCTCAGTCCACTGATTTCTCTTAGTTTCTGGACGAGGTGAGATGCTGTGTCTCTATACTGTGTAAAGACAAGTACCTTCGAAGTTGGATGCTGCGCAACCTGATTCTCAACCAATGTTTCTAGCAGAGGTATCTTTGGATGTTCTAAGTTCCTGTTATGGTTAAGAAGTCTCTTGAGCCCTTCGTAATTGGGATCATTGATTATGGCCTTGTAGCTTTTCTTCACTTCGCTCTGTTGCTCCATCTTCTCTAGAAACGATGTTAATGTGGCTATGCCTTGGGTCTCCAAGAGTTCCAATGCGTGGAAGAGCGTTAGAGATGCTGACTGTACAATTATTGCGTTGAATATGGGGCCTTTCCATTCCTTTATCGTTCTTTCTAACTGGCGTCTGAGCTGCTCACCGGCTTCAAGAAGATCTCTTCTATTTGCATGTTCAGGCTTCGTTTGAATTACTCCAAATCGACCGAGCCGACTTAAGCGTTCATTCAACATGATACGGATTACGCGGCTGATCTCTCTATACTCAACCGGTAGATTAACAAGTTTCCATTCAACCTCGACTTGATGTATGTATGAAGCGACGTCTGGATCTTCCTCCGACCGGTATTCTATCTGCTCAATGAACAGTGCACTGCAAATGTCAGTTATCTTCTCCTTGTCTGCACCTGGGCTGGCTGTCATTCCAAGAATGATTGGCCACCGAGCCTGCTCAACATATTTCTTGGCTACGTCGGTGTATGCATAGTCTTTCCTCGCTCTGTGGCACTCATCAACAATAAGAAGACTGAAATCCCTAAGCGAGAAAATTCCACTTTCCAGATCATTCTTTACAATCTGAGGCGTTGCAAATATGATCTTCGCCTTTCCATCCCATACTTGTTTCCTGTATATGGAAGGCGTCCTACCGGTAAGTGTCACCATACTTTCGCTTGGAAGTTTCAGCATGCTCAGGTAGGTTTCATAGTGCTGTAGCACAAGCGGCCTTGTAGGAGCCATTACCAGAACGCGCATTCCCTTGTTGGTGAAGAGTGAATTGGCCGCCACTAGTGCCGAGATTATGGTCTTACCCAAAGCCGTAGGCAAGACTACAAGCGTGTTCTTATGGCAAGCCTTTTCAGCAATGGACTGTTGATAGAGTCTAGCCTCAACCTTATCAGGCCATATTAAAGGAAAGTTAAGAGGCTTCGATAAGTTACCCTCAGCCAAGAGTCAAATCAACGCTCGGTACATACGCCTACTTCCAAGCTTTCATTCTCATTCTTGCATATACTAGGGAAAGGTGCGTCAATTTGAGATTGATTATACGTCGATCTCATCCTCTGAATCTTCTCTTTCGTCTGAAGTGGTACCAACTACCTCTGTTTCTTGTCTTCTTATAGGTTGGCGTTCAGGAAGTTGAGAATAGCTTCCATCCCCAGTCCGATACACGGCGAGTCGACCAACAGTTTCCCAGCTGTCGCCGGTAGAGCGTCGTATCTGAATCGTCAGGACTTCAGCCTTAGGATCCTTCTTTCCAGGCCATACGGCCAACGTAAGAAAGTCTCCATTTGCCAGTCGATTTGAGAATCGAGCTTTGGGTTGTGACTTGCTCATCAAATTCTTCCGCCTCTTTGTAACTGCTCTAAGAACACATTGGTAGAGGCTTTCAATATAAGAACGATTCAGAGATTCATGACTTGGCGTTGGCACTTTTATATATGGATGAAGACGCTCATCAGAAACAGGTTCAAATAGCCTTCACAAGAACGATGTTGTTCTGATATGCCGAAACTGAAGTACGACAAGGATACATTGCACAGAATGTTGAGCCAAGTTTCCAAGTCACGAAAGGATCAGATGATAAAGGATCGGCAGATAGAACCTGAACCTTCGAAGATGCTGAAAAGAATTTCTCAGCATTGCATACGCTGTGGGAAAGTTACAGTCTTCTCGATAGATCAACTCGGTTACGCCATATGTACGGAGTGTCGAGGGATTGCGCCGGACCGTCACAGTGTGGCAGTCTGAGTCTGAATCCCGTCCTCTTAGATCAACTAATCGAGGAAAACGAATGTGTCGCCGATGGAAATCTTATGAGTTGCGGCAAAACCCGTGTTTACTTCCAGAACGTACGTTGCATTCGCTGAAGGTGTGAACACTGGGCAGCTTTGCGAATTGCACGGGGATAGATCCTGCTTAACATAGACTACTTGCCTGTTTGAATTGAACCAAATAATATCCAGTGGAAACTTCATGTCTTTCATCCAAAAACTCCATCTGGCCTCGTGGTCGAATATGAAAAGCATTCCCCGATCGGAAGCCATTGAACCGCGACCTGATAGGCCTTGTGTCCATTGTGGCTGAGTCTCAGCAATTTCGACAGTCAACGTGACGTCGGAGATGAGTATGCGGATTGTTCTTCTTGACTCTGTTTGAGGTATAACTTCGACTAACTGTGTTTGCGTAGAGGATGATTCAGATACCGTTTGAATCTTGTTCCTCTGAATGAATGTTCCAAAGCTCAAAGCAGCGAAGATGATTAGCAGTGTTGCCATCGCGTAGATCGTTGATCGTTTAGCCAATCTTCACAGATCCGCGTTGACTAAGCAGATATGATAATCATAAGCTTTCTACAAGAAGAGCTCAGACAGAATCATATAACAAGACTACCAGTTCCGTCCTCCGCTCATCTTGTTACATTATACTGCTTCATTCATCAATCAAGCTACGCAGTCTTTGTCCTGTTTTCTTCATTTCCGGACTATGCTCACAGATTCTGTTCATGAAGAGGTTGAGCAACAAGTCCATCAAAGACCCGTATACCGTCTTCTTTATATGAACCTCAACAGGCTTGTTGGGACCAGCACCGAAGTGGGATAGATTCTTGGCAACTGCGGTACAAGTCAATGATGATAACTGTGTATACAAAACGTTGATAACTGTCACGAAGCATTCAGCAGATCGCTTGTCCCTTGACGTCAAAAGTGATTGCAAGAACATCAAGGAAATCGCCACTAGCATTGGTCCAAATGTGAATTACATTGACGTAATTGAATCATTTGATAAGAATGTAATATACAGGAAAGTTGCTGAAAACATACTGGGATGCGTCACATGCGCGGTACCTTGTGCCATAACCAAGGCTTTGTGGGCTGAATTAGGAATGACACTAAAGAAGGACACTAGAATCCAGTTTATGTCGTAAATACATCCAGCATTTTGACTGAACACTTGCTTTCCTTGTGATTCTGACACATTTTGATTGGATCTTCGCTGCACTTCTCCTCAACATCGACTCGTTAGTCACTGAGCTTCTTGCCAAGCTCCTCTGCCCATACTCTGACTTTCTCCATGTTACGGCTGTCCGAGACAGTTTTTCCTAGGATCGCCATTCGTCCGCCAAAGGCTTCCGCAGCAACGGGTCTTACGTGAGGATACTTTGCCAACACATTCTTGACATACTTCGTAATAGCTTGATCATAGCTCTTGGGATCCCCAGCTTCGCCTGATGAAAGAAATATTGCCACCCTCCTATCGCCAAAATCGTTCTGAAGAAACTTCAAAGCTTCCTTGTACACCTTTTGCATCCTAACACCGCTCCCAATGATCACGTTTGCATATTGTACAAGATCGGGAGAAGAGTTTTCCCTAAGATTAACCACATCAACTACGAGTCCGTACTTGTCTCGTAAGACACTTGAAATTACAGCGGCAGCTTCCTCAGTCACGCCACCCTTTGTAATATATGCTATGAGAGTCCTATCTCCACTCATGTAATTTTGCCACTTTGCGATTGCTTGTCATTCTAATTCTTATGTCTTGAATGTTATGTTTCGTGTCTCACTGATTCAGGTGCTTTTTTGTTCTAGACTACTCAGGACAGTTCTTACGTGTTCTACTGCCCAGTCGATCTCTTCCTTTCTTATCACCAACGGTGGTGTGAAGCGAATGACGTTCTCATGACACTCTTTGCACAGTACACCTTTTTTCAGCAGTTCTTCACAAAGGCGACGGGCACCACCAGCATTGGGATAGAGTTCCATACCGATCATTAGGCCTCTTCCTCGAACCTCCTTTATGTATGGGCTGTGAATCTCTGACAGCTTCTGGAGCATATAGGCGCCTCCGTTAGCTGCGTTTTCAATCATTCTCTCTTCAACGAGGACCTTTATCGCGGTTCGAGCAATGGCACACGCGAGAGGGTTTCCACCAAAAGTGCTTCCATGGTCTCCTGGAGCAAAGACGCCGAGAACGTCTTTGTTGGATAGAACTGCGGAAATGGGGTAGTATCCGCCGGAGAGAGCTTTGCCGATCAGCGTTACATCAGCTTGAATGCCCTCGTGTTCTTCAGCGAGCAGTTTTCCTGTTCGTCCTAGACCAGTTTGAATCTCATCGAGAATTAGGACTACATTGTTGCGACTGCAAACCTCTTTAGCTGCTTTTAGATATCCTGATGGAGGAATGATGATTCCTGCTTCTGCTTGGATGGGCTCAACTAGAAAAGCGACTGTGTTAGGAGTAATGGCCTTTTCTAGGGCTTCGATGTCCCCATAGGGAACTATCTTGAATCCAGGAGTAAATGGCCCGTATCCCTCACGGTATTGTTCTATTGTGCTGAAGCCGACGATAGTGATGGTTCGTCCGTGAAAATTGTTTTCGCATACGATGATTTCAGCCTTGTCTTTGGGCACTTTTTTAGTATTGTAGCCCCATTTGCGGACCGCTTTAATAATCGATTCAACTGCTTCAGCCCCGCTGTTCATCGGAAGAACCATATGGGAATTGGTTAATTCACAAAGTTGCCGATAGAATGGTCCCAGCTGATCGTTTCTAAACGCTCTGGATGTAAGTGTAAGTCTAGGTGCCTGTTCCATTAGGGTCTGCAATATTCTCGGATGGCAATGCCCCTGATTGCATGCGCCGTAGGCCGCTAAACAATCAAGATACTTCTTCCCATCCACATCCCAAAGCCATACGCCACTTCCACGAGACACAACTATTTCAAGAGGTTCATAGTTGCGAGCTCCATACTCAGCTTCAAGTCGCACAAAATCTTCCCTTTTCATGCTCCCACCATTTCCTCACATTCGATCTCGCTTCTTCATGGATCTCCTTGATCTTCTCTTTGGTTAACAGTTTTCGGTTTTTACCGCATTTTGTGGTCAAAACGCTCGTAAGCTCATAAATGATAACTGGAGCAGTCTTCAACCAACGATTGTGAAATGACAAATTCTTTAAAGAATCGTGTCTTTGTTTGCATCATTGTCTTTCTTATTTGAATGCCTCTACCCACGTCCACCATCAAGTCATCTATATGAAGAGCTAAGTCCTTCTAGATTTGGGTGAGTGAATGAGGCAATGACCGTACACCCGTAAGAATCCTTGCCCGCATTGCTATGGATGGAACAAGTCAATCAGCTCCATCTGTATTCGCATGAAGTTCGTGTGCCCCGTGTGTGACCGCAAACAATGCTGGATGCATTGGCCTTACCCCGTGAAAACTGAAGAAGAGGCAATTCACTTCCTCAAATCAGCAGAAATCAAGACAGACATACCTTGCTTCGTTAGGAAAGTGACAAAAGGACGATTTGTTAAGTGGAAGATCTCACGTCGGAGTACGACTATCGCAACTACGTTAAGACAGGCAAACACGCAAACACTTGAAAAGTCGACAACTAAAGCAACCGGTAATTCCCTGTGTATGCCTTGGGGCGCATACAAACTACTGTGGCTTAACAATCCGGTTAGGTCTCAACAAGAGGCACGTACTAGGCCATGGTCCGAATTCTGGGAATTCAAGGCTCACTAGTGCTTTTTATCGTATTGACGAACTTGTCGATCTTCTGTAGACATTGTTCACTTTTCGTTTCTTTCTTGGTGATCGCTATCGATGCAGCTGTTTCTTTTCCACAGAGGTCCTTCATGGCTTCAAGTGTCTTATCCGCGCCTGTACCGCTATATGTGCAGAAAAACGCTGCTCTCTTGAAGTGTTCTTTGTTCTGAGAAATGTAGGTTCTAATGGGAGTAGACATGGTGCCAGCCCAAACTGGAGTGCCAATCAAGACGATATCATAAAGACCGGGATCCTTTTTGACGTGTTGTATTGCCGCGAGCTTCTTTTGGCTGGCCTCTCTTCCAGAGGCGATGAATCCTAAAGGTCCCGTTCGATTCTTTGTATCAAAAATCTCTTCAATGTCACAAGAAAGTGCCTTTGAGATTGATTCGGCGACATTTCTTGTTGTTCCTGTTCTTGAGTAGAAAACAGTCAACACTTTCATTTCAAATTCTCTCAGTAGTTATTCATCGACGATAGTATACAAAGTTACGTGTTTCTTGTGCAGCAGTATGTAAGATCCAATAGAACGAGTACCGATACAAGCGCCATGGCGAGGACTGGATGGAGTCGGCGACTTAGCTGTTGGGTTGATGGATTTCATGACATTCAAAACTCTAAGGAAATTGTTCAGAAAAAGTAGCGCAACAGCGAGGAAGTAGTACTTACGACATTACGCTTGTAGACGTATCCCGATCAACGCTGTATCCAACGATGAGATGCGACCATCAAACTCGATAAATAGTAGCATGCCTAAGTCCAAACTGGAGACGAGAGTTGATGGAGAGACAGGTTAGCATTTACCCCACCGAGGAACTGAGAAAGATAATGAAGAAAGATGTCGTGACTGTGCGACCTGATGATGACATTAGATACGCTGCTGAACTCATGGAAAAGCACAACATTGGATGCGTGGTAGTCGTCAAAGACAGGAAACCACTAGGCATATTGACAGAACGTGACTATGTCAAGATGGCGTCTCGTGGTCGTACTCCTGACACTAAAGTTGAAGCAGTGATGACCGCTCCTCCAGTTACATGTGAGGCGAGCAAGAAGGCGGCCGAGGCTTTTGTATTGATGGCTACCAATCGCATAGACCATCTACCTGTGACCGACAGTGGCCAACTTGTTGGAATCGTAGCTGTGCGTGACCTATTCTTCTACTGGTAGACTGGTGCCCGAATCCACCTGCACCATTTTACTCGCACATACAAAATTACTAGGCCAACAGGTCAGTTTCAAGCCGGGTGGGACTCTGCAGAATTTCTACTTTGGCTTGTAATAGTGGTGGCAATAGCTGCAATACCAAAGTTGGCCCTGTGGCTCATAGACTAGCTGTTGACCGCAAGTTGGGCAGATGGACACATTTCCTAGATTGCGAAACGCAGTCGTGCATCTCATGGCAAAGACACCGATCAATATACCGATGCCCAGACACCACAAGCAGACGGCTATTACTTCGTGGTGAGCAATATCTGACAACTTGAAGAACTCATTATCGGCCAACTGTTGCTCAATTAGGACTCCAAATCCAAGCAAGAAAAGGAAGAATGAGAACACTATCAGAGGTTTCTCTCTCATGAAAGCCATGGTCGATCGCTACAATAGGACTACTGTTGAACTAGATCTGATTTTGTGTTTTGGTTTTTACGCGGCAGCACCAACGAATAGCACATACAAATCTACTTGGCCAAAGATGTGCAACATTATATCTTCGACGCCTCGATTTAGTTGCGTCAACAAGGATTTTCTTCCCCTAACGATTGGGTCAAGGTAGAATTATGTGTGCGCACTAGAAGATACAAAAGAACGTTCTTCTACAGATAAGAAGTTGAGAATACATGAGATGTGTCAAGTGTCGTAGATCCATTCCATTGGGTTCCGTATGGTGCCCATACTGCGGATCCGAGCAAGGTCATCTTATGGACGGTCCAGTTCTTCAGCCCCGCAGTCGTTTTCTACTCTAGGACTATGAAGAGGTATGTGCGCACAAGGGGCCGCCGGCCGCAGCAATTTTGTGTCTGTATACTATGGCGCGACCGCTTGAATCTGAACCGTTAGGTTATACGGTAATTTCTGTACATACACCTTGATGCACTGAAACCAGTGAACTGTTCGATACATTGATGAAAAGGTTGGGCGAGCCCATCTCTACATGAATGGCTTACGCAGTACCCCCCTATACCATAGGGGGGTTGGATTCAATTGCGAGGCACCCGCCACGAATCGACTTGAGTGCCTAGGTCTTTCGATAAACAAAAGTCATGGCTAAATAAGCTCTATTTTTATACAGTCTACGTCTCCTTAGGAATGCGCAGGTCATGAAACTTAGCAGAAGAGCCCTCTTACGTTCAATTCCAATTATTGGTGCAGCGCTTGTTGCTGGCTCATTATGGTTTCTAAGGCAAACTGAAAGAAATCAAACAATCGGATGCCAGACTACCACGGAGGAAAAGATTTCCGCCATTTCATCAGAACATCAGGAAACGACGATCCGATCGGAAACCACAGAAAGGGGTTTCGATTTTCCAGTAACATGGAATGGGGATCGACCTACCGAAGTGAATTTGACAGATTACAGGTTGAAAGTTGATGGAGATGTGTCAAATCCTCTACAACTTACGATAGAAGATCTAAGGCGCATGTCCATGGTCGACAAGACTGTGAAGATTAAATGCGTCGAAGGATGGGAGGCCGACGTCCCATGGGAAGGAGTACCGTTATCATATCTTCTGGACATGGCAGGGGCGCCTAGAAACATCGATCATCTCACGTTCGAAAGTGTCACAGGTTATAAGACAGACATTGGTGGAAGTCAGCTGGCAAATCCCGATAACATGATTGCGTTGAAAGCTGGACAAGCTCCATTAACCGAAACACATGGATATCCAGCGAGACTTGTAGCTCCCACAAGACCCGGCGTCGACTGGGTAAAGTACGTGAAAAGAATCACCTGCACAAAGAAGTAATACATTTCTATAGCCGAAGTATCCAGCCACCATGAACTGTAGGGAAACCGATTTTGAATTCAACTACGCTATTGAAGAGGATTGACAGAATTGTTGTCTGGGGTCTTTTGACACTTTTCTTGGTGTTCATGATAAGCGGTTATATGATAACCAAAGGATTCATTGACAGATACTACGGACTTCTATTGCATACAGAACTAGACTTACCTATTATGGCATTATTCACAGTTCACTTTGGAATTAACTTAAAGTTCATCCTGGCTAGATGGGGAATCAAGAATGGTGTAGTGGTTAATCTGGTCCCTGCAATAATCGGCTTCAGCCTATTTTTGTTCATACTATACTTGGATCAGTTCTTCAGACTCTGATTGTGGTCGGTATCCCTTAGTGTGCAGACACATGCTTTGTGATCGGTTTGCTTTGCTCGCCCCAAGCGTTCTGAGAAAAGTGCTGTTGGGAGAAACTGCCTCAATAAGCCGGTTTGGGCTTGAAGGGACTCTTGGCGTAGAATCCGGCACGTCGAGGAATCCGGAAATATTGATTACACTTCTGACAGAAGTAATGTTTTGAGAACGTATGGCTCGTGTGAAAAATCATTTCTTGCCCGCATTTAGGACATTTCAGGCTTTCTATGGGTACCCTAGAATGGCGTTGACTGCCACGTGGGCCTTTGGGTTTCAGCTTTCTTTTCTTCTGGCTCATAGAGGCCATGTCCTCTTTCTCCGTGACACTTACAGTCTTTCAATAAGAAAAGTGTTGCGGGAAGCCTTAATGTGGCACGGTAATTCTTGATCTGTTGGAATACGTACAAGGGAATTACTGTAGCCCAGACGCCCCGATTTCAAGCGGCCGCATCAAGGACTACACACACTACCTTGGCCAGGCGAAGAGGTTGGAGGAAGAGCGGGAAAGGTGCTTCTTAGATTCGGTACCGGAGACCATCAGAATGATCTTAAGCGATTATCTTTCAAGCTCTAAACCGATGACAGACTAGGCGGCGGTAGCAGCAGCTATACTTATATGATCATTGTATATGTACAATGATTGTACATAGTGAATAGAATTCCGTCAAAACCTAGGAGGATAACGTATTGACTTTCGTAAGGGTAGAGCAACGAGGCCCGAATGGTAGCCGATACTATTACCTTTGCTCATACAACCCAAGGACGAGGAATGTTCGGAAAGAGTATCTTGGTCCCTTGCACAGCTCCGAAGCTCACAGGAAAGCTAATTTTTTCGAGTGGGTCGCAACTCTTCATAAGCATGAAGTGAAGAGGCTTAGAAACGAATATTCTGTGATGGAGAATCTAGGACCAGACTTTCAGACTTCACTGGAGAGGGTTTTGGAACTCGGTAGACTCGCAAGGCAGCCTTAGATTTGTCAACACGTTTTCCTGAGCTAGTAAAGCTCAAGATAAGCGCTGAACGCTTCCTGAAGGTTCTTCGCAGCCTAGGAATTGAATACGTAATGATCGGTGGGATACCATCAGGGTTCTACGGTCAGCCGAGATTCACACAAGATCTGGACTTTACCGTGGACCCCGTTGCCACAGCTAAAAACTATGCGCAATTGATCCAAGAACTTGAAACCCACCACTTTCAACTAGTCTCTGGTAGCTTCCCAACAAAGATGGAATTGAAAAAAATCTCATCGATGCGATTCATAGATATGCAAAACAGAACAATGATCGATTTGGTTCTTAACCCTCGCGGTTTCAAATGGGATCTTGACATCCTCAAGAGGCGCCGTCAAGAGAAAATCTTTACACGTCACATGACCACATGGGTTGTTCCACTCGAAGACATGATTATTATGAAGATCGCTAATGGGGAGCCACAAGATCTGAAAGATCTCGAAGGAATAATGACACGTAGGTTCAAAGAGGTAGATTGGAACTACCTTCGAATGCGCGCCAGACAATTCAACGTGACTAAAGAGGTCAACGAGATCTATAAGCGCTTCAGTATGTAGAGAGATAACCGGCGATATCAAGACTCATACGGACAAAAGATGCCTCTGGAGTAACCGATTGAATCGCACGCCAAGTAGAACTGAGCGACTTCTGCTTAAACGATTCTAAGCACGCCATTTCGTCGTCGTCGCGCGCCAAGGGCTACGCCTATTATTTTTTTGGGGCGCACCAAGAGATGCACACGCAATTACCTTGGGCAACTTCATGGTGACACCATTGAATATACGGCGGATATCGTGTGTTCCTGCAAATCTACTGTTACATCAAAAACATTGAATGGTGTAGGATTGTCTAGATCTTGCGTCGTCTTTCCCCATATCAAGCGCGCAATGATGTAACGTGGATCCTCAAGATTTTGCCCAATGACCATTTTCCATTACGAATCTTAGGTCTTCGAGACTTCTTGGAATCGACTGAGTATCATTCCTCTTTTCTCCAAACCACTCAAGTGCAACAATCTTGAACTTCAGGGGGACCTTCCCCCAGTACTCTGTTTCAAACTCCAAGCCCGTATTCTCTGCGACCAAGCAATATTCCCGAGATTCATCTTGAACATAGGACCAAGAAAAGCTTCCTACCCAACGTGGAAGTTTCTCCAAGGCATTGCGAAGATTTGCTTCCGTATTGGGCCACTCGCCAAAGTCTAAGTGCCATCTAGCTAATGGAATTTCAATGATAGTGTAGATTGGAGTCATATGAGAGAAGAATGGTTCGAAGAGAAGAACCCTACCCAATTCGACCAACACATCATATTAGATGAACAGCTTTCTAAGAGAAAAACCTCTCCTTGGAGAGGAGACAATGCTGCACACCATTTGGGGTTATTCGTAACTCTGAGGCTTTGTTCTGAAAGCTAAAACATAAGTAAGCGGTAGCCGACGTTTTTCTTGTGAAATGTTATGCCTTTAGGAATTCCTAAAGCAATGGAAGAGGAGCATGAGGAACTTCATGCCGAGTTGGCTAAGGCGACAAAGACACGGCGCAAGGTTGGCGAGGCAGCGAAGAAAGTTGCAGAAGTCTTGCATCCACATTTTGAAAAAGAGAACGAGATTGCTCTCCCAGTTATAGGTGTAGCAAGAGAGCTGGCAGAAGGCAAAACGTCTCCTGACTTTCCTAAAGCGTTGGAGCTATGTGACAAGTTCAAAGCTGAATATGAGAAGATGCTTCAAGAACACGTAGGAATTGTTAAGACACTTGACTTGCTTCAGAAGGTTGCAAAGACGTACAAGGAAAAAGGTGTACTAGAATTCGTACGAAAACTGAAGAACCATGCCAAAACCGAGGAAGACCTCACATATCCGGCAGTATTAATGGTGGGTAGACTACTCAAACCGATATAGTATACTGAGACTGCATATCGCCTCGATCTCGGCAATTCTTAGCGTGGTCTTTGGATCTGTTACGGACAACTCTTGCATACGCGTCACACTACAGTCATTGTTCTAATAGCAATGGAAGTTATCAGTCGCTTTCGAGAAGCGTCCATGCGGCCGCTCGCGCTCCAGCCTCAGCCGATCTTGCCGAGGCACCACCCGTAATTATGATAACGTCATCTTCATTTGGTTGAAATATCTCAACGATCCTCTTCGAAACTTCAGGCCAATCCTCGGACATAACCTCCTCAGGTGGAAATAGAAGCTTCCCATCCCTATAGACTAACGTAGTTGCTCCTGACGCTCCAACTCTGATGGCAGCGTCACGTTGCTCCAGACCTCTCCTGATCCTCTGTCCAGCCTTGGATACTAGTGCACCAGACTTGTATCGACCGATAGGAAATATTGATAGGGGAACCTCAAACCCCACTTTCACAATCGACCTAAGACCCCTCAAAAGAGCTGAACCTTTTGATGTGAGAACACATCCTAATCGTTGAATCTCGATCAATCCCGCACGTTCCAGATGATTGAGGATCGTTCGTGTGACGCCTTGCCCAAGCCCCAACTCTTTCGACAACTTGGTCCTACCAATGGTTTCCTCCTTATCCACTATCTCAAGTGTCTTGACCAGGTCGAATTCGGTGAAGGATGGATTCGGCCCAATCGAACTTCCTTTTGCCAAATCTCTAATCAGTTTGAGAACGTCCATTACCATTCCTGACCTCAATGGCGGCCTAGACTCAACACAGTCTTTGCTGTATTCCACTTATCTCTATTGCCTCTGTTGCTACTGCAGTGAAGAAAATCACTGAAACTGCTTCCTCGCGCAACAGACACGCCTTTCACAAGACTCTATATCCGGGCACTGAATCCTTCTAGCCGAACTAATCGAGATTCTGGAAAGCGACTATTGGTAGGTGAACGTGGTGCGTGTCTTCGTCTCTTGGAGTGGTGGCAAAGATAGTTGTCTAGCATTGTACAGAGCCATAAACAGTGGTCTAGAGATTAAGTTCCTATTTACGATGCTAGGCGAAGACAGTTCCACATCCGCAAGTCATGGGTTGGGAAAAGAGGTTCTTGACGTTCAAGCAAAAGCGATTGGGATTCCAATCGTCTACGGAAAGGCATCCACAGAAACCTATGAAGGAGAACTCAAGAACATTATTACAGTTCAGAAGAGTCGAGGCGTTGAAGGTGGAGTATTTGGAGACATTAACCTTCAAGAGCACAGAGACTGGATAGAGAGGGTATGTGGCGATATTGGAGTCAAACCCTTCTTCCCTCTTTGGAACGACGATTATGAGAGGCTTTTGAACGAGTTTATCGGCAACGGTTTTGAAGCCATAATTGTCAGCGCCAAAACCGACCTTATTACCCGTGAATGGATAGGGCATGCATTCGACTGGGAATTCATCAAATACTTGGAAACAATGGGACTTGACTTACTGGGTGAAAAAGGTGAGTTCCATACCCTAGTAACCAATGGACCGATATTCAAAGAGCGCCTGAGGATCATCAAGTTCAGTAAGATGGTGAAGAATGATCAGTGGGTTCCTGAGCATCTGAAGGTCAGCATCGATTAACCTCTTTACGGCATCAAAATCACGAATGTTCTTGACAGTCTCTTCAGAGTTCATCAACTTGGACCGTGTTCCCCGAAGACTTTAATCGATCCTCCACACGTACGACTCTTTTGAATTGGACTACTTACTTGGCATCGATCTGGGCACTACTGGCTGCAAGACGATGCTTTTTGATGCCGCCGGAAACCCCGTGGCCTCTGCTTACTCAGAGTATCCCCTGTATACACTAGGAGAGGGGATGGTAGAGCAGGATCCAGAAGACTGGTGGAAGGCAACTTGCACAACCGTCAGACAGACTCTGAAAGAAGCCAAGATTTCTCCGGGAGACATAATGGCAGTTGGAGCCGATGGCCATTTCCCTGGGATTGTTATGGTTAACAAAGATGGAAAACCAGTCAGACGATCTATAATCTATTCGGATATGCGAGGAAAGAAACAGACTGAACAGATATTCGACGCCATTGGTGGAGAGGAGGTACTGAAGACAATCGGCCTGCCAAAGTCCTTCTTTCCCGGTTTGCCCGTTTCGAAGATTTTGTGGGTTCGCGAGAACCAACCTGAACTTCAGAGACTTACTTCGAGGGTCCTTGGAACAAAAGACTTTCTGAATTTCTGTATGACTGGGCGTGCTGCTACAGACTACGTGGAAGCTTGGTGGACAGGCCTAGTGAAAGTGGCCGACTACTCTTGGTCAGATAAGATGTTGGATGGTCTGCAGATAGAACGAGGTTGGTTTGCTGATATCCTTAACCCCACCGATATTGTAGGTGAGATCACAAGAGAGGCGTCAAGAGATACCGGTCTTGAAGAAAACACTCCAGTGGTATGTGGATCCGTTGACGGCATGTGCAATGTGTTAGGGTCAGGAATCACAGAACCCAAGAACACAATGGACATTGGTGGTTCAACGGAAATTATAGCATCATTGTCTAAGAAGAGGCTTCCTTCATCAATCGGCCAGTCGATTTTCTGCTGGAGACATATCGATCGGCAGAACTGGATCTTATACACATCAACAGCTACCGCAGCTGCATGCCTTCGATGGTACCGTGATCAATTCGCCGATCGAGAAGAAAGAGAGGCGGACAAGTTGGGCATGTCTGTTTACCAGATACTTGACAGAGAGGCTGAACAGGCAGGGGTCGGAGCTGGCAAGTTACTATTTCTACCGTATCTGGCTGGAGAGTATACCCCATTTTTTGACCTGAACGCTAGCGGCGTGTTTATGGGAATAACTCTCGACAAGGAGAGAAAGCATTTCGTACGAGCGATTCTTGAAGGAGTTGCGTACAGCCTGAGACACGTTATTGAGGCTTTCAGTGCGCTCGATGTGGAAACGGAGAAGATCATGGCAGGAGGTGGCGGTTCCAAGAGTCGTCTCTGGAACCAGATCAAGGCTGACATTACCGGAAAACCAGTTCAGTCAACGGGAGTCATCGAGACAGGATGCTTGGGTGCGGCGATTCTGGCGGGAATTGGAGTCGGAAAGTACCGCAGCTACCGAGAAGCGGTTGACTGCACAATATCTGTAGGAGAAAAATTCTCGCCTAACGCCGAGAATCATAAATCATACTCCAAGTTGTTTCAAGTATACAAAGAGACCTACGATCAGCTGAAAGCAACTTTCGCTCACCTTTCTATGGTGACGTCGACGGGTTTAATTCCGTGACGTAGTCGAGTCTGCAGCCCAGATCATTTTCCAAGTCTTTGACGATATCTTTGACAAGAACGCCCAGACAGAACGCTGCGGAAACCTCGCCTTTGCTCGCCACTACGAACCTACCGAGTGCACGCATCGTCTCTCCACTCCACACTATGTCATCCACCAACAAGACAGTATCGCCTTTCTGAATGTAACCTTCGGGAAGCGATAGGGTTCTTCTTAGTCTGGGGTTAACAAGTTCAGGATCTGATGCGCGATATGGCCAATACTGTTGTTCGGTCACTCTTCCGACATAATGATCTCGGTCTCTAGCTGCAAACAGTAATCTCGCGTTTAGAATGCTGGCAACGAGCGCGGAGATCAAAATGCCTCCGTCTTCCACCGACAGGACAGCGTCGATACCAATTCCTGCATATCTTTCATGTGCGCAGTACGAGATCAGAGTAGCGATAGCCGGATGCCGGATGAAGATGCTGGAAGCATCGGGGTACGTCGTGATCCTTTCTTTGAGCAGAGTTCTCACCTCACCAGCGATGTCGATGTGCGGTTGAAGAGACTCCGCCATTTGACGTGCCCGCTGGACGTTGGGAACCAAGATTCCTTGCGCGTACCTGCTAAGAGTTGGCTGGTCGATTCCTGTAATCTTGGACAACTGCGTGAACTTGAAGTGTCTTCGAGCAATCCTTAACAGCGTCACCGCTTTCAGCCGCGTCACGAGTATCGACGTGGAATTCATGGATAGGTCACCGATCAGGTGATGATGGATCATGAATCTGGAAGATTTCCGAGGCCAGTCAGGTTATGTAACCCCAATTACAAGAGTAAGGCAAGTTTCTTATAACAATTGACTGCTTTTGAAAACACGGAAACAGGTGAAACAGATGGCTACAGGAGACGTTTTTGTTCGTAAAGCTTCTGGCCTCGTAAGGAATCTCAGTGCGTTTGATGCCTTGAACGTCAACGTGGCTATGTGCAGTCCGCTGCAAGGAGTCTTGTGGGCTTGGACGTTTGGCCCATTCATGTTTCAACAAGTAAACCTAGTTCTATCTTATTTTCTGGGTATGATCGTGGTTGGCATTGGAGCTGCGCTTACCTATACTCTATGGACAATAGGAATGCCACGTTCGGGAGGAGATTACATATGGTTCAGTCGGACTGTTCATCCCGCGTATGGATTCGTGATAAACTGGTTTCTGACATTCGTCTTCCTGAACTGGTTTGGAATGAACTCTGCCACATTCGGACCATTCTTCATAGGATCGGTCTTCGTCAGTCTGGGAATGAATGAAGCAGCCGCAACGGTGTCCAGCTACCAAGGAGCCGTACTCATCGGCACGGCCGCCGTCATATTGTCTGCATTGCTAATATCGGTTGGAATGAAGATCTATGCATGGTTCTACAAGATTCTCTTTTGGGTAATGACCGCTGGCTTCGTGCTCTTCGTCGCAATTTGCTTGACAACTCCGAACGCAGTTTTCATCGAGAACTTCAACAGGGCTATGGCCGGAACAACCACTTATCAAGCAGTCATCGACAAGGCACAAAACCTCGGATGGCTCCCAGGATGGATTGCAGGCTCTTCTCTATACGGGCTCGTCTTTCCAATGCAGAACTACAGCTGGGGTGGTTTTCCCGCTTATGTATCCGGTGAAATTAGGGATATAAACAGATCAGCTTGGATTGGGGTCATAGGAGGACTCATAGTGATGTCGGCATGGTATTGCGTTACAGGCATACTTCTCTACAACACTGTGGGATATGACTTTCTCCACGCCCTCGCGTACACATTCTCCGCATCACCAAAAGACTATCCACTGCCCTTCCCACCCTATCCTCAAAACTACGTCCTATTCATGACAGACAACAAGGCATTGGTTGCAGCGGTCGCTGTGACATGGCTTATCAGCGGAGTATACCTGTCACCACCAAACCTTCTGCTAGCTACAAGAAATGTTTTCGCTTGGTCTTTCGATAGACTTGTCCCGACAACATTCTCAACCGTTAGCAAGCGATCTGCATCGCCTACGTACTCGGTAATCGCATGCACAATTATCGGTGAGATACTCATGATCTTGGTAGCTACAACTACGTACGGCGTGGCGATCATCAACACATTCATGATCATGAATATTGTTCTATGCCTTGTGGCCATAGCCACGATTGTCTTCCCATACACCAAGAAGGATCTATTCGCTAGAATGCCCGCAGCTGTTACACGCAAAGTCGCTGGAGTCCCAATCATGACGCTCTCAGGCATAGTAATGCTCATTTTCTCTGCATTCATGGTCTACGCCGCGTACACGGCTCCGGCTTTAGGTGGTTTGAATTCCATGTCACTCATTTTCAACGTGGCAGTGCTTCTCGTGGCGTTGCCGATCTATGCAATAGCCTACTTCTATAACAAGAGCAAAGGGGTTGACATAACCCTACAATTCAGAGAAGTGCCACCTGAATAAGAAACGCTAGGGGGAAACAAAATTCCCCTTCCCATCTTTCTTTGTTCCTATGCTCTGAACGTGGCGTGGTAAATAGTGAGTGAAACAACTCTGCTTCATGAGTTGGTATCAGCTTTTGTTCATATGAATTATCTTCATACTCGAAAACTGACTAGAGAAGCTCTTGAGTCGGGCGTTCCGGCAGATCACATATTGAAAGCCCTGCAGGAAGGAACGATTGCAGTTGGAAAAAAGTACGAGGAAGGAGAATACTTTCTAACAGAATTGATGGCAGCAGGTGAATTCTTCAAGGCTGGATTAGAAGAGCTAAGACCCTATCTGACCAAAGCAGATGCAACTTCTGTAGGGACAGTCGTGCTCGGAACTGTTAAGGGAGATCTCCACGACATAGGAAAGAACCTTTTCAGAACCCTTCTTCAGTCTTCAGCTTTCACCGTCGACGACCTTGGTGTTGACGTCACAGCAGAGCAGTTTGTCGATCATGTCAGGAAAAGCAACGCCAGAATTCTTGCCCTGTCCTCTCTTTTGACAACGACCATGGATCAGATGCGAGTTGTGATCCAAGCATTGCAGGTAGCTGGATTGAGAGACCATGTAAAGGTGATCGTTGGAGGCAATTCGATAACAGAGGAGTTTGGAAGAGAGATTGGTGCCGACGCGGCTGTCAGAGACGCAGTGCACGGTGTTCGCGTGTGTGTTGAATGGATGAAAGGGTAAGTGCTATGATTGAGGAGATGACTCCCCGAGAACGTTTCAAGAGAATAATGGATTTCAAGAAACCTGATCGATTGCTGTGGATGGAGGATCAAGTTGACACTACTACTCTGCGATGGATACGTGAAGGGTTGCCGCTGGATCAAGTGATCCAAAGCAGCTACGACTTGGCCTATAATGGTGGACTTTGGTTAGTCTTGCCAACATCGTATACATTCGACATCAGCAAGTATTTCGGATTCCTCAATGTGGCCATCGTGAGCAAGACAACAGTAACACTTGACCTAGGGCCACTACCTAGATATCCTCTAAGAATAATCAAAGAAACCGAACACAGAATTCTTTGCAGAGACCCCCTCGGAGGTAAAATCGAGTACAGCAAAACAGATTACGCCATGCCACATTTCCACGAGTTTCCTGTAAAGAACATGAAAGATTGGGCAGAGTACAAGAAACGCCTCGACCCGTCAGACCCCCGCCGTTACCCCAAGGATTACTCGAACGATGAATACACTCAGATATTTGAAGAGTCCACAATTCCAACATTAATTGTTGTAAATGGATTCTACGGATTTGGAAGAGGAGTCATGGGCACTGCGGATTTTGTCCCGGCATTCTATATGGACCCAGAACTCGTTCACGACATGATGAACACCTATGCGGACTTCCTGATAGCCACGTTGCGAGAAGTTGTTGAAGCGCTGAAATCGCGTGTCGACTATGTCTACTGGTGGGAAGATTTTGCTTTCGGAAGAGGCCCAAACATTTCACCGAAAGTTTTCAAGGAGTTTATCCTTCCAAACTTGAAGAAGGTGATAACCTTCCTCAAAAAGAACCAAATGGACCTCATAATCATGGATAGCGATGGAGATTTCAGACCGTTAATGCCTCTATTGTGGGAAGGCGGCATCAATGGTACATGGCCGCTGGAAGTCAATGCAGGAATGGATGGTGTAGAACTTAGGAAGAAGTATGGCAAGACATGGCGCTTCATTGGCAACATCGATAAACGAACACTGACAAAAGGGAAAGAAGCGATCAAACATGAAATAGACCGCAAAGTACCGTATCTGATTGAAGAAGGCGGTTACATCCCAGGATTAGATCACACAATACCTCCCGACATACCCTTAGAAAATTTCAGATTTTATGCCTCCTATCTCAACAAAGTTCTAGACACATAATCGAGAGAGGGGATGCATTTGAGAGCCGCCGTGATTTACGGAAAGGAAGACGTCAGAGTCGAAGAAGTTGAAACCCCGCCAATGGGTCCAAATGATGTAAAGGTTAGAATCAAGGCTTGTGGCATATGCCACTACGACTTACGGTTCTACACTGGAAGCAAACACCCGGACAAACCACACATACTTGGCCATGAATGCTCAGGAATTGTCGAACAAATTGGAAGCGATGTCTCAGAAGTGAAACTTGAAGACAGAGTCGTGGTTTACACAGACACATCATGTGGCCATTGCGGATACTGTATCCAGGGAAGAACCAACCTTTGTTCCAATAGAACCTACACAGATGGAGGCTTCGCAGAGTACAAAGTTGCTTCAGTCAAACAAGTTTTCAAATTCTCAAACTCCACCAACTTTGAAGAAGCCTGCCTCACAGAACCTCTAGCATGTTGCCTAAACGCAACCCTGCGAGGAAGAATACAACCTGCTTCCAAAGTAGCAGTTGTCGGAACTGGCCCAATGGGTCTACTGCACATAGAACTCGTTCGAGCACTGGGAGCTTCAAAAGTCATTGCCGTCGAACCAATCCCAATCAGAAGACAGAAGGCTCTCGATTTTGGCGCTGACAACGTCATTGATCCCGCAACACAAAATGCTGTGGAAGAAGTTCTCAAGCTAACCGATGGCGTGGGTGCTGACCTAGTGATCATTGCAGTGGAGAATGTGAAAGCTGTTGAGCAGGGAATCAAAATGGTTGGAAAACAGGGAGTGGCAATAGTCTTTGCTGGCTTCCATCCAGCTGTAGATCTCAAGATAGATACAAACATGATACACTACAATGAAATCTGTGTCACTGGAAGCTCTGACTTTCCAGCTTCTCTGTTTCCGCAAGCTTTGAGGCTAATAGATTCACGAAGGGTTCAAGTGAAGCCATTAGTCTCCCATACCTTCCCGATCGAGAGGATTGAGGAAGGCTTTAAGACGGCTCTCGGGCTTCAAGGACTCAAAGTTGTAGTAACTCCTTGAATGTGATCTGAATTGTCTGGAAAGATACTGAGGCTAAATAGAATACTAGATCCAAGAACCGAAACTACAGTAATCGTTCCTTTCGACCATGGTCCCGAGGGATGGTGGAAACCTCTTGAGGACACGGGAAACCTTATCAAAGACTCTGTGAAAGGCGGCGCTGACGCGGTTCTCCTCCGAAGAGGACTAGCCAAGGCTCTCGCCTCTGAGTACGCGGGCAAAGCAGCGCTAGTGCTCCGCGTCGGATGCACCCCCGCCCTCCGCAGCGACCCAAACCCCTTCGAAGCGTTGACATCTTCAGTCGAAGATGCTGTGAGGATAGGAGCAGACGCCGTAGTCTACACAACTTTCCTGGGTAGGGGCAGAGAGTCAGAGAGCACAAGGAACTTCGGCCTTCTCTCGGATGCCTGTGACGAGTGGGGGATGCCGCTTGTTGGCGAGGTATTGCTTGTGAAGAGCCCCACCATTCCCACCTTATACGATGCAGAACAGATTCGAATTGCAGCAAGGTACGCAGCTGACGAAGGAGCAGACATCGTCAAAGTGTTCTACACAGGTGACACAGAGTCCTTCAAGAAAGTTGTCAGGTATTGCCCGGTTCCGGTCGTGATAGCCGGCGGAGAATCTGGCGGTAAGGAACTTGACGTACTCAAGATGATCGAGGGCGCTATGAATGCGGGGGCCAAAGGCATCTGCATTGGAAGAAACATCTGGAATAGGAAGAACACACGTTTGATGGTGAAAGCAGCCTCATCCATAGTGAAGAAGAAACTGACAGCTGAAGAAGCCAGCAGCATTCTCGCATCCTCGGCCAAGGATAGATAGCAGAAAGCCTGACACTTATTTTCTTTTTACCCATTCAAGACAGATTCCTGTGCCTTTGACTGCATCAGCTGCAAACGCGTCGGCGCCTAGATATCTCGCAGTCTTTTCATCTAGTGCAGCTCCCCCAACAATTACCTTCACATTATCTCTGACATGAGCATCTTTCAGCTCGTCTATCACCTTCTTTATGTAAGGTATGGTAGTTGAGAGCAGGGCAGATAGTCCTATTATCTGAGCACCCGTCTCCTTAACCTTCTCAACTATCTTCTCCGCATCCACATCGATTCCAAGATCAAAGACTTCAAATCCCTCAGATACTAGCAACACTTTAGCCAAGTTCTTGCCTATGTCATGAAGATCGCCTTTAACGGTACATAGAACTATTTTTCCTACATTTTCTTGGGGCGCTCCCCTTAGAGCGGGACTGAGAACCTCCATTCCCGCATTCATGGATTCACTGGCAAGTATCAGCTCACTGAGAAAGTATTCTCCTTTTTCATATCTTTCTCCAACCTTCCTAACACCCGTTGTTAATGCTTTTACAGTATCTATCGGGTCGGCTCCAGAGTTCAAAGCCGCTTTTGAGATCTTTACGACTTCATCATAGTCCAGATTAACCATAGATTCCTCTAATTTCTTCAACAATTTTTCGTGCATTGGGAGAATCCCCTAGATGTGTCGTTCACTTGCTCCAGATTTTCAATAGGAATCCCCAATAGTCTAGTTGAGTTGTATGGGGTACGTTCCGTATTTCTTGGTCACTTCGATTTGGGTCTTGAAGTTCTCTGGTTTGCATTTTCCGTCAATCACGCCTGTTCCAGACATCATAATGTAACCTCCACCTGGTGCAGCTACTCTAATAGCGTCTTTGACTTCTCTGGTAACATCATCAAGAGTTCCGTAGGGTAGTGTCCAGCTTGTATCGATGTTACCCATTAAGCAGAGGTTTTTCCCCCACTTCGCTTTGGCCATGTCTAATCGCATTCCAGCTGTAGGTTGCAGTGGATTTAATGCGTCTATCCCCGCGTCGATGAATATGTCAACGAGCGCTGCTACGTTTCCGCAGCTGTGGAGCATCCAAAGAGCTCCTCGCTTGTGAATCGTGTCTCCAATCTCTTTCATTCGGGGGTAAATCATTTTTCTCGCTGTGGCTGGTGAAAAAAATGGCCCCGATTTTTCACCCATGTCACCGTAGACTCCGATAACCTCAGCCCCCTCATCTATCAGAATCTTTGCAAGTTCTATGCAAAAATTAGCATCATCTCTTAACACCTTCTCAACAAAACTGGGTTTCCTGTGAATGTATAACAAATAGTTCTTTAATCCGATTCCATGAACGCTAAGGTCAAAGATTCCTCCAACGTTAGGGACGAGGAATATGTCGTCTCCTGCTGCTTCCTTGGCCGCTTTCCAATTTTCCACCCGCCACGGATCGTGGGGGTCAGGCCTAGGAAAATCGCCGTATTTCTCTGGAGTATCCAAATATCCGCCCAAATAGAATTCAGACAGCGATTCGTATCCACAACTTACTTTTCGACTGACAATCCATCCCCATTCGTTAACCGCTCTCTCATCATCTATCGATCGGAGAAACTCTGAAGATGACTTGAACGCTGGAGCAACATTTGTGCCGTCAAGCCCCACTTTGGCCTTTGCCTTAAGTGAACTCATGCCTTGGTAATTTGATCCAGAGTCTATCCCCAGTAACTGGCTCAGCACCTTTGTGCTAACTTCTTCCTCAAATAGCGGAACCCTGTCAGGTTCCTCGCGATTTAGTGCTGCAAGCATTCTATCTCGAGAATTCATGTGAAAATGTTATTGGATGCTCTGACTTAAGCATGCTTGCTGCTCGCAGAGAAGAGGTCTCATATATCAGCTGTTCACATTCTTGAAGCTAGATCCTAAAACAAAGAAATGAAGAAATCGGTGAAGCTCTGCCAAGTGTTGTTAAAGAACTTTCACTGCATTCCAGTGAAATCTCTAGCGAGTACGTGATCGTTGATTGTATTTCTCTGCAATTTTGAGGGCGTCATCTACGTTTTCTGCAATTAATGCTCCTGCATCAATTAATCTCTTGTAGTATGCGGTCGCTTCACCTTTTGTAAAGTCTCTTTCGCTTATGATAGAACCCTTGATGATAATGGTGGGTATCCCTTTTTTGACGGCGGACAGGGCAGCATCAAGATTATTCAAGTTGCCATAACCAACAGGAAAATCGGTGACGATGACTGCGGCTGCGCTGTAGATTTTCTTAAGGTTCTCTTTCGAAGCTTCTTCAGATATGTTGGAGAATGGTGCTTCACTTATGACTGAAACCTTCAGCGCCTCAGCGCTTTCAAAATCCGTATCCAAGAGATTGAGTACACCGGCGCTCACATGCCAACCCGACTCGACTAGTCTGTGCATAACTTCAGCGCCTGTTCCACCGCCGCATATCACGTGAATGTCTCCTTTGGTCTGATTGTTTCCAAGCTTTGTCGACATTGCTAGAGGCATTGTGTAAAGCGATCCAGTTATCGGATGACGTTTTACGGAAACCTCGACCCCGTAGATCTTCGATATGTTGCTTCTCGTAAGAACATCTTGGGGGCGTCCTGCGGCTACGATCTTGCCTCCTCCAACGAGCATGATCTTGCTACAATACCTGGCCGCCAGATTGAAGTCGTGGAAAACTGATATTACTGTGAGTCCTTTCCGGCTGCACAGTCCTTTAACGAGGTCCATTATCTCGATCTGGCTGGCTATGTCAAGATGTAGGGTTGGTTCATCAAGTAACAACACTTTTGGTTGTTGGGTTATTGCGCGTGCGATAGTAATTTTCTGACGTTCTCCTCCACTCAACTCTAAAATCAATCTATTAGCCAGATGCCATGTCCCAGTCAGTTCCATAGCTTGCCTAGAAATATCTAGATCTTCTTCACCCTCGAGTTGAAGACGCTTAAGAAATGGGTTTCGACCCATCAACACGACTTCAAGAGCAGTGAAGTTCGGCACCGAGGCCGAGGTTTGATGTACAACCGCCATCTCCCTAGCGATCTCCCTGTCACCCATCGTGTAGATGTCTCTTCCGTCAAGCAGAACGGCACCTAGACTGGGTTTCAGAGCTTTGCTGATGGTCCGCAGCAGTGTGGTCTTGCCGGCGCCATTAGGACCCAAGATGCCAACCATCTCGCCAGAGTTAACGCGCAGCTCCACATCTTCTAGGACTACTCGAGAACCGTAACAACATTCAACGCCGTTGACGATAAGCTGGCCTTTCATAGCCGTTTCCCAGAACTCACCTATTTCCATTCTTCCATGGTTTGCGCAACCCACATTTTGGATTCATGTTGTTTTCCAAGAGATTGTACCCCCCCGGGTAGGGGGATCCAAGAGAGGGCTACGCGGTGCTGTTGCGGGAAGGTGGCATCCAAACCTAGTGTTGCACAACCGTGATATGTAGGTTAAGTCAATTGAAACCAGATTCGAGTCGCTGGTTTTGGCTCTGAGATACGTGATAGCGAGGATTGCTAATCCAATCGGCAGCAGTAGAAAAAGTCCCATGAGGCCCGCGATGAGTAGCATAGGCGAGCCGGTCCACAGAGGTCCAGTCCAAAACTCCCTCAATGTGAACCTTACGAGGCTTTCATTGCCGCCCTTGCTGTTATCGAAGACAAAGATGTATTGGTCGTCTGCAGGATTGATTGCGAAGTTGATCCGCCTACTCACATAGGTGTTTTGAAGAGCTTGACTGTTGGAGCCGTTCACGGTTAGGTAGATTCCTTCCCCCTCGACGAGCACTTCACCCTTGAGGACTGACTGGTAGATGAAGACCCTTGTATGGTAACATGTTCCACTGTCGTATGGCCCATACTTGCTGCCGGGGCCTAGGATAAATGAAGTGTCTATTACTTCTTCAACTCTGGTTACTGGAAAGGCTGAGATTAGAATTGAAGCGAGTCCGATCAAAGTGAGAAACAATCCAACTAGGACGCGACTTCTCATCAACCATCAGTCACCATCCAGTTCATTTGACAAAGATATTGTTTTTCGACGAGTCAAAATATTCCATGCCCCGTTCCCGCAACAGAACCGGCTACGCCTAGATCTCATAGGCTCCCTTCCTTTTTTTCAGGAGGTAGATAAAGAAGGGTCCGCCGGAAAGGGCTGTTACGATTCCGACCGGTAGATCAATTGGGGCCAGAACGACTCTGCCAAACGCGTCGCATAACATAATGAATATTGCACCTACAAGCATTGAAGCTGGAATTAGAATTCTGTGATCTGGTCCTACAAGCAATCTTGTGATATGAGGAATTAT
>Ga0315282_10001211_pt1 | contig 49667 bp, 37 predicted proteins | sample YL17G07_20_MG_FD_203693 | JGI IMG/M metagenome (GOLD analysis project Ga0315282, IMG submission 203693) | Sediment microbial communities from Yellowstone Lake, YNP, Wyoming, USA - YL17G07_20 | ecosystem: Environmental > Aquatic > Freshwater > Lake > Sediment | place: USA: Wyoming | collected...
TTGTAGTCGAGGACGGCGCTTGGGTGGCGATGGATTGCTTCGTGGGGCCTGGCGTTACCATAGGCGCAAATACGGTCGTCGGGGCTCGGTCAACTGTGTTAAAAAGCCTTCCGGCGGGCAAAATATGTTTCGGGCATCCCTGCAGGGTGCACAAAGACCGCGTTATCCAGATAGACGCTCGGTGAATCCCGCAGCGGCTTTTCTCTCCCAATACTTCTGGCCGGAGGAGACGGCGACGGCGGAAATGGTGTCGGGGGTGGCGTTTGAGTTGGCCGCCCGGGGGATATGTGTCGAGGCCATCGCGGGGCAGCCGGCGTATCATGGCGCGGGGCGATTGCCGCGCGTCATCCGCGAGCGCGGAGTGACGGTGCGGCGGGTGTGGTCCACGCAATGGGATAAGAATCGAAGCATCGGTCGGGTTGTCAACACCGCGACGTTTACGGCTTCCGCCTTCGGCACAACGTTGCTGAGCCGCAAACTCGGCGTTGTGGTTGCCGTCACCAATCCTCCGCTCCTTCCGTGGGTGGCGCGCCTTGTCCGTTTCATCCGCCGAACACCATACATCCTTTTGATCCACGATGTCTATCCGCAGATAGCCGTGGCCTTGGGCCGGGTGCGGAGCGGTTCCCTGATTGACCGTTCTTGGCGGATGTTGAACCGCTTGGCCTATCGTGGTGCTGCCGCCATCATCGCGCTCGGCGAATGCATGGCCGATGTGCTGCGCGCTGAGCTGCCGCCCGAGCAGGCCGCCAAGGTTGTAGTCATCCGCAACTGGGCCGATGGCGAGCGAATCCGTCCGTTGCCAAGAAGCGAGAATCCGCTGATTGCGGAATGGGGGCTGCAGGATCGTTTCGCGGTTCAGTATTCGGGCAACATTGGCCTTTTCCACGAGATTGAGACTCTTGTCGAGGCGGCGGAGAAACTTAGAGGTTCGGACATCCAGTTTATTTTTGTCGGCGACGGGGGGCAGTTGCCGTGGCTGAGAAAAGCAGTGGATGAACGCCCATTGTCGAACGTTACACTTCTTCCCTTTCAGCCAAAGGAAAAACTGCCGGTCACGCTTACGGCTTGCGACGTCGGTCTTGTGACATTAAAGAAAGAAGCAACGGGCTACTGCGTTCCCAGCAAATTCTATGGAATAGTGGCGGCGGGGAAACCGGTGATCGCCGTCATGGAAGAGCGCTGCGAAATTGCGCAAGCGGTTCGCCGGCACGGCTGCGGCGAGGTCGTCAGGCCCGGCGACGGCGAGGGCTTGGCGAATGCGATTCTGCGCCTGCGCGGCGACCCGGCCAGACTGGAGCAAATGGCCAAAGCGGCGCGTCAGGCATACGAGGCGCACTATACGGTCGAGCATATTGCCGAGCAGTATGCGCGGCTTCTGGCCGGGATACTTCCCGCGACGGTGCCAGGCGGTGTTACCGGTCGGTCTTCGGCTGCGGCGAAGTTCCCGGATGTGTGAGCAAGGCAAAGGGTTGCGGATGAAAGTCCTCGTCACCGGCGGAAGCGGGTTTATTGGAACGCGTCTGGTCTCGGAACTGATCGAGGCCGGACATGAGGCGACGATTTTCGACAAGGCGCCGAGTCACCGGCACCCATCTCTTGTTGTGCGGGGCGATGTGCGCAACCCCGAGCAACTGACCGAGGCCGTCAGAGGAAAGGACGCGGTGTTTCACCTGGCGGCCGAGCATCGCGACGATGTGACGCCGGTTTCGCTCTATGAGGAAGTGAACGTCGGCGGCGCCGCAAACCTCACCAAGGCTATGAATCAGACGGGCTGTCGGCGGCTGATCTTTACGAGCACCGTTGCGGTTTATCCGCTGAACGCCAGCAATCCGACGGAAGACCGCGAGCCGCGTCCGTTCAACCGATACGGCGAAAGCAAGCTGGGCGCTGAAAAGGTCTTCAGAGAGTGGATCGCAAACCGCCCGGACGCCAGTCTGACCATTCTCCGGCCATGCGTGGTGTTTGGCGAACGCAATCGCGGGAACGTGTATAACCTCTTGCATCAGATTTCCCGCGGCCGCTTTGTGATGGTGGGCAATGGACGCAATCGAAAATCCATGGCATACGTCGGCAACATAGCGCCGTTTCTGATTTCGCGTCTGGCTGCCGGGCCGGGCGCGTATTTGTTTAACTATGCCGACAAGCCGGATCTTACGACCAACGAACTGATCGAGGCGGCGCACCGCAGTCTTGGCAATGGCAGCGTTTTGGCGCAGTTTCGGATTCCGTATCCGATTGGGCTTTTGGGCGGATATGTCTTTGACGTGATGGCAAAGGTGACCGGGAAGAAGTATCCGGTGAGCTCGATCAGAATAAGGAAATTTTGCGCCGACACCACTGTTTCGACGGATCGAATCGAGAAGGCGGGATTCAGACGGCCTTATACGTTGGCGGAAGGGATTGCGCGCATGATCCGGTCGGAGTTTCTTTCGGGCGATCAGAGCGCCCCGCTGTTTGAGAGCGCGGGAGGGTGAGGCGCCCGCAGTGGGAAGTGGCGCAGGTTGCTAACCTGCGAAAGGCTGCAAAAGCGGCAGGTTGATAACCTGCCCCACTCTTATGAAGTATAACCGCAAAATGCTGTTTCTGGCGCTGGCTGGGGGGTGGTTCGGGCTGATCTGTTGGGCGTCGCTCAGCTCGCATCCGCCGGGGGTCGAGACGATGGACTCGTGGCTGGCCTGGCTGCCGTTTCCGAAGGTGTGGAAGGCGGGGGCGCGGCTGGTCGTCCATCTCACGCTGTATGGCGTGTGGGCGGTGTTGTGTGCGCGGGCGTTGAAGGCGTATCGGCCGGCGCTGCCCTGGGTTTATGCGGCGGCGATCACGCTGGGGATCGTGCTGGCGGCCGGCGGGGCCATCGAGATTGCGCAGCGGTGGATTCCCAATCGCGCGGCGGACCTGCTCGATCTGTCGGGCAACATGGTCGGCGCGGCGCTGTTTCTGGTTCTGGCGCGGCGTCTGAAAACACTTCAGCCACGGATGAACGCGGATTGACACGGATTAGCACCGTCCGATCCGTGTGCATCTGTGTGAATCGGTGGTTCTCGATTTTCTTGAGGCGCAAAGAAATCCCGTCCGCAGATTTCGCAGATTAGAAGTGCAAAAGCAACTCAACCACAGATTTCGCAGATTTCACAGATTAGGAATACTAAGGTAACTGACACTCCGCGTCTCTCCGCGTCGCCATCGCTCCCACCGATCTGGCGGTTTACGACAGTCTGTTGGACGGTTATGCATACCAACTGCCAGAGAATAGTTGATCTGCTTTCTGGCACTCTTCTCAAAGCGACTGTTGCGAGCAAATCTGATATTCGTTTCACCGACGTTTCGATGTGACTCGATGGCGGGAGGTAGGTTGTTATGCCAAACTATCTAACGAGTCCGACGTGCTGGGTGCTGTTTTTTGGGTGTTTGGCGGCGACAGCGGTCTTGACGCCAGTGGCTATGCGGCTGGCGAGGCTGGTGGGCGCGGTAGACCGAGGCGGCTATCGGAAGGTTTATGAAGGCAATATGCCTTTGCTGGGCGGACTAGCCATTGCTCTACCCTTTTTGGCCATTTGCATTCTTGGCTTCTTCAGTCCGACAACCATGTTTGCAACCATTCGGAAGGAGCGGTTCGATCTGGTTGTTTTGGGAATTGCCTGCGCAATAATAGTCGGGCTAGGAGTTGTGGATGACACTCGTGGGTTACGAGCCCGGTGGAAGTTTCTCGTGCAGCTTGTGGCGGCGCTATTCGTTTGCGTCACGAGTGGCCCAATTACTGTGATTGGGATCCCCTTCATTGGCAACATTGAGCTGGGAATTGTCTTCGGAACAATCGTTGCCGTGTTTTGGCTAGTTGGTCTTTCGAACGCTTTCAATCTTATTGATGGTGTGGATGGTCTGGCGGCGGGAGTTGCCTTTATCAGTTCGGCTGCGCTTGCCGTGATCGCGGCCATGAACGGTGCGACTTTTGTCGTTCTACTGTGTATTGGTCTTTCGGGAAGCCTATTGGCGTTCCTTGCTTACAATTCCCACCCCGCGAAGATCTTCCTGGGCAATACGGGAAGTTTATTCTTAGGATTCGCCCTGGCAGGGATTGCGCTGATAGGAGGCTACAAATCTTCCGCAGCCGTCGTTTTCCTTGCCCCAATGCTCGCACTTGGGCTTCCGATTTTTGAGACTTTGTTTTCGATGCTGCGTCGGGCCATCCGGGGAAGACCGCTATTCACCGGCGACCTGGGACACATACATCACCGCCTGCTCAAGCGGGGTTTTACACAGCGCCAGGTTGCTTTGATGCTTTACGCCGGTGCTGCCGTCTGCATGGTCGCAGCGATACTGAGCAACGTTTTGTCCCAAAAGGTCAGAAATATGTGGATCCCGATTGCCCTCTACTCCGCAGCGATACTGATCATTTCGTGGATAGCCGGTTATCTCCGCCCACGTGAGGCAATGAGTATTTCCGCTCGCCACCAGCGCAACAGGCTTCTTTCCACGTTTGCCTGCTATGCCTCCATGAAATTCAGCACCAACTCGTCGCCCGTAACCCTTGAAGAGGTGTTGGAGATGGGTTGCAGGGAACTCCGTTTGCATTTCCTGGAAATCTGGCACGGGAATCGGCTGCTGCTTGCGGTGAGCAATCATTCGACCGCTGAGGAAACGGGCAAGTATGGCACCCCAAACCCTGTGCGAGAAATAAAGATACGTTCCGCCAATGGGCAGACCTTAGTAGCTCGCTACCAGCATGATCACGTCCCCGACGAACAGGAGCATCAGGACGTGGCGGCATGCTTGGCTCATCTTTTTGAGCAAGCGAAGATCGAGACTCTCACCGACCTGGGTCAGAGAGCACATCACCTTAAACAACTAGCATAACCGTCCATCTATATGGGAGTAGCTAGTATTTTTCTGGCTTTAGCGTGGTTGGGACTGATCGGTTTTGTCTCTCTCCAGCCCAAGCCGCCCGGGGTAGATACCTTGCAGCATATCGCGGACTGGTTTCCCTTCCCGCAAATGGCGATGCGTGTCTTGCAGGCGATCATTACACGCGGGGCTGTTTGGCATATGGGCGGTGCAGTGCGCGTTCGTTATCGTGGCGATCTCCCCCTTTGCGTCGGTGCGAAGGATTGTTGGTATTTCTCTGGTCGCGGTACTTGTGGTGGGAGGGGCAATCGAGATCATTCAGACCTGGATTCCCAACCGGGCTCCTGATCTGCTCGATTTGTCAGGCGACTTGGCTGGTGCGATCGCATTTCTTGGCGTCTTCCTGGCAGCACACATTGGGCCGTTCGCTTCCCACCCATCGTGAGGTGAAGGAGGGCCCAACAGGAAGGTGTGTTTTTCAACCTATCGTTGGGGTGAAGCAAGAAAATCGGCAATCCTTTCCGTGGTGCGGCCATCGCCATAGGGATTGACCGCGTGGCTCATTGCTTCATATCGTTCTGGGCTGTCAGGCAACGCTTGGGTTTCCGCAACAATTCGTTCCTCGTCAGTGCCCACCCGTCTCGCAGTTCCCGCTTCGATTCCTTCCGGACGCTTCTGTTTCCTCACGCGTGACCAGCACCGGTTTTCCCAGTGAAGGGGCTTCCTCCTGGATGCCACCGGAGTCGGTTATGATAGGGTGGGAGCGGCACATGCACCACGCAAACGAAACGTCATGTTCTCGCAACGGGCGAGAATCGGGCCAGCACCGAGTCCTTCTCTGAATCAGACATTCTGCTTGCGCTTGTGGCGCGATTCTCAGGAGTTTCCGCTCACGCCAACTGCGTGGCTATCTACCCCTCTAAGCCGCTTGAAAGGCCTTTTGCTGCGCCCGAAACAGAGTTTACGCGGCTGGGCGAGCGTTCTTGCGCCTTCTCATGGTTGAACAAAACTGAGATGCGCGGTTCATTTCTCGTGCTGGGTCGTCGAGCTTCCTTGTCTGGCTATGCAGAGGACAGAGTTCAGATTCCCTTGCTGGTCCCCTTCGGTTTGTCGGTTGACGGGGTCATTCATCCACCACCCATCCACGACGAACTTGTAGAGATACTTGCCCTCCGGGAGTCTCATGGAGAGCATCCATTCGCCGGTGTCCCTCCGGGACATGTATTCGGCTTTCCAGAAGTTGAAGCTCCCGGCTAATTGAACCACCTGCGCTTCGGGAATACCCAAGCGGAAGGTCGTCTCGAAACTCGGAGAAAGCGCGTCAAGGGCGGCATAGCTCTCATCCCAGAGCTCGTGTGCGCGCATGCGGGCTTCCTTCCCTGTGGGCAAACCCAGGCACTCCGCCAAGATCTCCCCCAGATTGCCCACCGCCCGGTGAGGAACCGGCAGGGTGGCCTCGACGGTCTTTTCTTCCAGCACGTCCCGCTCGGTGCTCCAGCGACGTACGGTCATGCGCAGGACCGTAAAGTTTGCCTCATCGCGGCGCGTTTCGAGGTCTTTTCCGATGGCATTTGCCAGCGCACCGGCCAGACCCAGCACGGACTTCGCCAGAACGACTTTCGCGATGGTCTTGCCCAAATAGGCGATAATCTCCGAACCGGACTCTTCATGCTCCAAGGCCAGCTTGACGCCGTGTTTTTCGACCAGAATGTCGCCCTGGTCTTTGAGCGGCCCACAAGGAGTGATATACTGGTCAAGGAGATTCCACGCCCGCCCATAATGACGAGGGCAACACAGGCCACCCTGGACCTTCAGGGAGACGTACTTCGCATACTCGTTTGGGGTGCCCATCAATGCGGCAGCTCGAGCTACACTCTCTTTGAATCCGCGGCCCATAGCAACGTCCTCCTTTCGTCGCACAGAACGATGGCACAACAGAAATCGAGTACAGTCACGCCCCTACCGCGCGGACACGATCGGCTTCTTCTACGTCGCCGAACTTTCGGATCAGGCGAATCATGAAACTGCAGGCTGGACGACGAACCCGTGCGAGCAATGTTGATCCTCCACCCGATGCGCGAATGGCGAACCCGTTTTCCAGCGGCTGCGTCACGAACGAATACACCTTATACCGGGTATGCTTCCAATCCGGCCTTCATCGCCCCTTCAATAGTCCCATCCACGTGCTCGCTGCCGGGAAACATCCACTCATGGGGATCATACGTTTCCGTGCTGTACTTGAATATGGCAAATTTCCATTCATCCATCTTTCCCGTGTGCGTGAGCCGACATATACGCCCAACGTTGCCATAGTCGCAACGGTCGAGATAGAGATACTCGCCTTTGACGCGCGCCACGTAATAGCAGTCTTTCCGGCGAGATTTCTGACGGTTGAATCTCTCAACGATCTCTTCGACCGTTTTTTTTGACGTCCTTATGGAATAGCCTTTGATTTCATATCGCCTCCTCAATAGGGGAACAGGTTGTTCATTTCCCTCGGAATGCAGGGACATGAAACAGGGCGCCCGTTCCCTCATGTTGGCGACTACAGGCCGGGGGATTTCATGGGCGCCGGGCTTGTGGTGACCGAAGTCTCGGTCAGTTTCCTTTTCGCCTCCGAGGCTTCGGCCGGGTTGGACTGCGCCAGTTTGTCGCAAAGAGCCAACGCGGCCTTCTTCGCCTCGTCCTTGGCCGCCGGCTCGCCACGACGCGCCAGGGCCAGCGCGGTCAGTGCATTGAGAACGGCCACGCGAATTTGCGCGTCCGAATCGTCGGCGGCTTTGATCAGCTGCGGGACCGTCGGCCCGATGAGCCGCTTTCCGACGGCCTCGATCGCCACGCGCCGGACCTTGGAGTCCTTGTCGGCCAGCCGCGCCGCGATCGCGTCATTCACCTGGGTGTTGGTGTTCGGGATGCCCGCCAGACTTGCCTGCGCGGCCGCGGCCACTTCGGCTTCCGGGTCGAGCGCGGCAGCGAAGAGCACGGGCACGGCCGTCGAATCGCCCAACTGTGCGACCGCCTGGAGCGCGGCCACGCGGACTTTTGGTTCGCCGCTTTTGGTCGCTTCGAGAACCGCGGAAAGCGCCGCGGGGTCGCGACGATCGCCCAATGCTTTCAGCAACAGGACCCGCTTCGGCGGCGGCAGGTTGCCGACTTCGGCCGCCAGCGCGCGCGTCAGGTCGGCGCCCTTGATCTCGCGCGCCAACCGCAAGGCCAGGTCCGACAGATCCCAGTCCTCGCCCTTGAGCTGCTCGATGAGCAGAGGCGCGCCCCCGTTTCCTTGTTGATTCTGGCGGGCGAGAATGGCCCCGCGCGTCGCCGCGACGAGGATCGGCTTGGACGGTTTTGCCCCGCGCACCTTGTCAAACAGCGCCGCGGCCTCGGCATTCTTTCCCGCCACCAGCCAGTTGTCGGCAACCGTTATGCACGCATCGGCCACCGCGGGCCGAATGGCGGCGGGACCATCGGCCAGCGCCTGCTCCAACGCCTTGGCCGCTTCGGGGGTTCCAATCTTGCCCAAGGCGGCCGCCGCAGCCTCAGCGACTCCGGCGTCGGCGTCGCTGAGCCGCTTGATCAGGTCCGCGCCCGCGTTCGAGTCTTTGCGAACGCCGATCGAGTTAATGACACCGATCAACAGCCGCCCCTTCAGCTGCCCCATAGCTGCCCGCAGCGCCTCATCGGCGGCGGGATCGGGAATGGTCTCGAGGGGAGTGCGCGCCACGTCGCAAAGATCCTGATCGGACAGCAACGCGGTCAGTGCCGGGACGGCGGCCTTGGTGCCGATCACGGCCAAGCGACGACAGGCCACGTCCTTGTCGAACTGCTGGCCCTCCGATTTGAGAACAGCAATCAGCCGCTGCTCTTCTTCCTGTTTCGTCACGTTATCGTAGAGAGGTTGTTGAGGCGATCCCGCCTTGGAACCAAACACAGACTCAATCGCGGGAGCCGCTTTGGCGGCGCCTTTCTTGCCGGCTTTTTTTGGAGCACCCTGTTTTGCTTCCATTGTTCTTCACCCCTTAAGGGAGTTGTGCGATTGTGATTCTGAAGGTTCTTGATTTGTGAATCGGACCTTGAACTGTGCGTCTACCGTCTATTTGTGTTCTTTCACAGGCTGACAGCCTGCGCCACTTTCTTAGAACCGCCAGGGCGCGCGCGTTGGACGCGATCGCATGCGGTTGGCCTCCTCGTCGCCGATAAACTCCTCTTTGGCCGGATCCCACTTCACATTGCGCCGCAACACCATGCAGATGGTTCCGACGTGGCACGCGCTGACCGACCGGTGGGCCGTCTCGGCGGGGGCGACCGACGGGCGCCGCAGCTTGACGGAATTCACGAAGTCCGCCCAGTGGTTGAGAATCCGCCCACTCTGCGCCTGATATTCCGCGATGATCCGCTTTCGCTCGCCCCCCAACGAGGCCGGTTCGAACGTGGCGTCGTAGCCGTCGGAGCACTCGGTCCAGCCTTCGCTGCCCTCGATCTTGATGCCGCACGTGCCGGGGAACACCTTGCCGCTCTTCAAAACCAGTTTCAGCCCGTTGGCATACTGACAGACCATTCCTTCGGCGGTGTCGTTGTTGGGAAACTCGTACTCAATCGGGCCGGTGTCTTCGGAATCATTCGCCCGCTGGGCCATATCAATGGTGTGGCTGCCCCACTCGGTGATGCCGCCGCCATGCAGGTCGTAGTGGCCGCCCCAGCGTTGAAACGCCTGATTGTAAGGTCGCCACGGCGTCGGACCCAGATAAAGGTCCCAGTCGAAGACCTCTCGAGGGGGCAAAGGCTCAGTGGGAAGCCAGCGGTGCCTGGACAAGCCGGCGACGATGTGCGCGGTGATCGTGTGGATTTTCCCCAGCATGCCGGTGCGCGCCAACTGGAGGACGAACACAAAGGCCTCTTCGCTGCGGCGCTGGGTGCCGGACTGATAGACGCGGCCATAGCGCCTTGCGGTGTCGGCCATGGCCCGCCCCTGAGCGATGGACATCGAGCAGGGCTTCTCGCAATAGACGTCCTTGCCCGCCTTCATTGCATAGATCGAGGCCAGCGCGTGCCAGCGATCGCTGGTTGTGATGAGCACCGCGTCAATGTCGCTGCGGGCCAACAGTTCGCGGAAATCAATGTAGGCCGGGCAGTTCGCGCCGTACTCCTCGTCTATCCTTGCTTTCGTGCGGGTGCGGTTGTCGGCCCGCGGGTCGCTCACCGCGACAAACTCCACATCGGGACAGTCCATCAGGCGCTTCAGGTCGTAGGACCCTCGGCTACCGATGCCGATGCCGCCCATCACGACACGTTCGCTCGGGGCGGCCCGCCCCTCCTTGCCCAGCGCGGTGGCGGGGATGATGTAGGGCGCTGCCGCCAACGCCGCCGCTCCTTTCAGGAAGGCGCGTCGAGAAAACTCCAATCCCTTCTGTTTCATAAGTGAGCCTCCTGTCAGCATTTGGACTGCCGGTCGTTTTCCCACGAGAGGAAGAAGACGCAGTCGTCCTGGATTTTGTATTCCGAATGGTGTCCGTTTTCCTGCGATCATCACGTGGGACAGGTTGGCAACCTGTCCTGCTCCGGCACCGCGAAAGAGCGAGATGGCGCACGGTGCCAGCGCCACAAAGATCGAGCCCTTACCTTCTGTGCTCTGCAGACATCCTGCTTTGTCATTCCCAGACGCGCAAGTGATTTTTGGCCCAAGCGGAACGCCGCGTTTCGTCGAAACGCTGAGCGCTGAACTCCGAACGCTGAAAAACAAGGAACCGAAATGAAAGATAGAGCACCGGCGGGCCGCCGGCGTTCCGGCAAAGCACCAGCGAGCCGCCAGCGTTCCATCGCTTTCACACCGTTCTCATGTAGCGGTAATCCGGCATACACGAAGCGGCCGCCAGTTTCATCTTGAAGGGATGGAGAGCTTTTTCCACCGACAGCCCGCGAACCTCAATTCGCTTGACGTTGTTCGTGCCCACGCCGACGGACGCCAGCAGCCGCAAGTGGTTTTCGCCGGGGAACGGGGGCTGCATGTGCGGCCCTTGCGGGTCCCAGCCCATGACGGTGGCGCACAGCGCGTCGGTGCAGACGGCGTTACGGCCGGCGAACAGCAGCTTTGGCTCGGCCAGTGCCACTCCGTTGATCCACCATCCTTCGCCGCCGCTGACCGTGTGAATTCCGTCAATGACGGCCAGATCCACGGGGCGGGCGCCGCAGCAATCGGCCACGACACGCGGCACCCGGTATTTCCAATCGGCCGGCAATTTGTGATCAATCTCACCCGGCACGCCTTCGGGCACTTTTCGGGTGCCGTTGTGAATGACTGCTCCCCGGGCCGAAAGGGTTTTCTCGTTGGGCGCATCATCCCCGTAAAGAGCGGTGGGCGTGATGCCGAACAGGTTTTTCAGCGTCATCGTCACGCCGGCGCAGGCATGGTTCTTCATCTTGCCCAACGAAACGAACACGTCGGTGTTGATGTAACACTGGTTGACGTCGAAGGCGGGGAAAATGAAGCCGCCCCAGGGGACCTTGATCCGGCCGTAGCTGGGCCAACGCCCCTTGTTTCGCGTATTCTCGAACGTCACGTCATTCCCGCCGGCGGACTTGATGGCGGCCAAATCCCATCCGGCTTTCGTCAATACCTCTTCGGGAGGCTCATTGTAATACCAGGCCTCGACCAACACGATCCGTTTTGCCCCCGCATCGTGGATCGCGGCGCACAACGCTCCGACCAGATTGGGATGGACGTGATAGGTTTCATACGACGGCCGGCCGAGCAAGTCCTTGACCTCACCCGTGCAGTTCAGCTTGATCGTGACGGTCTTTCCCTTGACCAACGGGCCGATCCCGCCGATCTGATCCAGTGCCGCGTCGAGCCGGCGGCGGAGCAACTTCGGCTCGTAGGATTCGCACTGCTGGATGGACACGGGCGAGCTGGGAGCGGCTTCGGAGCGGTCGGGCAAGTCGGTTGCGGCGGGGGCCCGCGTGGTGGTCAGAGCCGGCGGAAACCCTCCTCCGGCCAGCAACCCCGCTGCGCCCAAAGTACGCAGGATCATTTCACGTCGGGTGGTCTTGCCTGGCATGGTCAATCCTCCTCTGAGGCTGAAATCCGCGAACGCTTCTTTTCCAGCCTGTTCTGTGTCCTGGTTAACTGGTCCTTGGCCCCGCTTTCCCAAAGCGCCAACATCTGAGGCGACGCTTACCGGTCTCAGGCTAAGACGGCGTTTATGCCCTTCGCAAGAGATTTCGAATGGTGAAGATTCTCGCAGGCTAACGATCACCAGCGTTTAGCGGTTTTGGGACCGGCCGAATTTCACGATCCCGTCAATCGGGTCGTCCTGTCGAGAAGCCGAATCGAAGTCTCCCAAACCGATATAGGAACAAGGCCATTAAACGATCCGGGCTAACAGCCTACGCTACGCGCGGGCATGGGTTCTTATTGACAAGGAGGCGGCGGAATTGCCAGAAATCAAACGGTTTCGCGCGGCGCGCCAGGCCATTCGATCTCGCTTCGCAGCAACTTCGGAACAGCGAAAGAGTGGGGACGTTTATCCTGCATCATCCACGATCCTGACGCATGCATAGTCTCCCGAACCCACGGCGGATTGGACAAGATGCCTCCAAAGTATTTCCTCTTGGACGACCAGACGTCCTTTGTCACGCGCCTCAAATACCGATGGGTTGACCACCGCAAACCGGTCCCGACCTTTCCCATTCACGCACAGGTTGAGACCGTCAGCGGCTGCAACGCCAATTGCATTTTTTGTCCCAACCGCAAAACCGCCCTCAAGGTTCCGATCGGGGAGAAAATGGACCCGGCGCTATTCAAGAAAATCGTGGATGAACTCCTTGACGGCGGTGTCCAGCGCCTCTCTCCCTATCTGAACAATGAGCCGCTGTTGGACGACACGCTGCCCGAACGCATCGCTTACATCACCACGCGAAAGCAGAAAGGGCAGTATACGAAGATCAATTCCAACGGCAGCCTGCTCACGGAAACGATGGCCAAGGGGTTGCTCGACAGCGGCCTCGACCGGTTGAATTTTTCGGTCCACGGCATCGAGCCGGAGCCCTATGAGCGGGTCATGGGACAGAAGCTCGACCGCGTTCTTCGGAACATAGACCGTTTTCTGGAATTGAAGCGCGCGGGCCACTACAAGAAGCCCCGAGTGCGGGTTTCCATGCTGGTCACGGCGATCCTCGAGCCGCAATTGCCCAGGATTCGCGAGTACTGGGGCGCACGCGGCGTCAAGATCAATCTCAACCAACTGGAGAATCGCGGAGGCCACCAGGGAATCGTCAGCAACACGATCGCCGCGCATCCCCTCGAACGATTCGACTGGTGCGACCGGATGTTCGAGCAGGTGTTCATTGCCTGGACCGGACAGATGATTCTTTGCTGTGCGGACTGGGAACAATCTACCGTGATGGGCGATCTCAGGACCGATTCCATCCGCGAGATTTGGAATGGGCGCAAGTACTACGCCCTTCGCCGCCGGTTTCTCGACGGGAAGGTCAAAGGAATGTTGTGCGAAAACTGTACCAAGGATTCCGTGGGGGGCGACGAGGATGAGTGAGGCTCGTCCGGTGGGCGCACGCGTCTTGCGAGTGGTTCAACTGGCCAGCCACAAGGAAATCCGGCGGGGAGGGGCGGTCCAGATGACGCGGCTGGCCCTCGGTCTCGCGCAGCGAGGTCACGCGGTCGTGTGCGCCTTCCATCGTCCGGCGGAGAGCCTTTCCGGACCGGAGTTCGATTTCCTGCGCGAAGCCGGAGTGGAGCTGGTTGGGTTCGACTTGGCGGGAAGAGGGGAGAGAGCACGCTTTCGCCGCTGGTGCAAAGAGGGCGGCTATCAGATCGTCCACGCCCATCGCGATGAGGCATTGGTTTTTGCGTGGCAGGCGCTGCTCGGGCTGGGTCAGCCGCGAATCATCGCGGGGCGGGGAACCGACTATCGGCTCAAGCGTTTCAGCTGGGCGCGCACGTGCTTTCGTTCGCGAAAAGTCCGGCGCGTGATTGCGGTGGCGCAGGCGGTGAAGGAAGCGCTGGTCGCTTCGGGGGTGCCGCGAGGGAAAATCGAGGTGGTGTACGGCGGCGTGGACGAGAATGTGTTTCGGCCGGGGCTGGAGGGGTCCTCCTGGCGGGCGAAGTGGGGCGTGGCCAAGGAGGCTCCATTGATCGGCAACGTCGCGGCGCTCGTCGGCAAGAAAGGGCATCCGATTTTCTTTCAGGCCGCGGCGTTGGTTCGCCGGCAGTTTCCCGCGGCCCGGTTTGTCTGCGTGGGCGAGGGGAGCGCCGAAAAGTTCACCGCGCTCCTGGATGAACTGGCTTTGCGCGACGCCGTGGTGTTCGCGGGTTATCAGCAGGACATGCCTCACATTCTCTCGGCCCTGGATGTTGTGGTTTGCTCGTCGGTGAAGGGCGAAGGCTTGAACGGCGCGATTCGCGAGGGGATGTCCTGCGGCCGGCCGGTGGTCGCTACCGATGTGGCCGGCAATCGTGAGATCGTCCATGACGGAGAGAACGGGGTCCTGGTCGGTCCGGGCGACGAGAAGGCGCTCGCCGAGGCGATCGTGGATCTGCTGCGAGATCAGGCGGCGGCTCAGCGGCTTGGTGAAGCGGCGCGCGAAACCATCTGCCGGGACTTCACCAATGCCTTTCGGTGTGCGCGAATCGAGGACATCTATCAATCCGTCGCAAGGGAGTGAAAGGGCGAGCTCAATTCTCGGTCTGGATATTGAAGCGCAGGCAAGCGTGGACTCCCAACGTTGGATTCATGAACAGGTGATGCGCGTTGTTTGGGAAAAAGAAAAAGTCGCTCCTGTTCTATTCCAAGGCGCCGATGAACTACGTGATGTTTCAGCGCGTGGCCGATCGGCTGCGCGCCGAGGGCCGCGTCCGCGTTTTTCTTTATGCCGAGGGCAACGCGGATCAGGATATTCCCGCGGTTTACGGGCCGCTCGGAGTTCCCAGAGAGGACATCATTCCGTGGCGGCGCGCACGGTTCGGGCGGTTCAACCTGTTTGTCTGCGCCGATGCGTGGATGTCGCGGCACCGGTGCCGTCGGAGCGCCCACATTTTTCACGGGATTTCCTTCAAGGGGAAGGCTTTCAAGCCCAACATGCGGGAGTATGACCGGTTGTTTCTCTTCGGCGAGTATCACCGGCGGCGTTTCATCGAAAAAGGAATCTTCACCGACGGCGATCCGCGGATGGCCATGATCGGCATGATGAAGGCCAACGCGCTCTTCGACGGGTCGCTGAACAAGGCCGAGCTCCAGAAGCGATTCGGCGTGGACCCCGCGAAACCCACCATCTTGTATGCGCCGACCTGGAGCAGCCGTTCGTCTTTCTTTCAGCAGGGAAACGATATCATTGACATTGTTTCGCGGCTCGACGTGAATTTTCTGGTCAAGCTGCATGACCTCACGGTTTGGCCGATGACGGGCGGCGCGCCATGGCCCGCAAGGATGCGAAAACTGCAGGAGGCGGGCAAACAGTTCCATTTCGTCACCGAACTCAACGTCATGCCGCTGCTTTACATCAGCGACCTGCTGATCAGCGACGCCTCGTCGGTGGCCAATGAGTTTACGCTGCTGGACCGCCCGATCATTTTTATGGATGTGCCGGAATTGTTCGAAAAATATCGGGCCTCGTTGGACTTGGAGACTTGGGGCCGAAGGACCGGCTATGTGGTCGAGGACCTGGCCCGGCTGGAAGGCGTGATCCGGTATGCACTAGCGAATCCCGATGAGCACGGCGAGATTCGTCGCGCCGCCGCCGCCGACTATTTTTACGATCCGGGTCGCGCGACTGAGCGCGCCGTGAAAGAGATCTATCGCCTGCTGGACGAGGAGTGAGATGACGCAGGGTGGTCGAAAAAAGATCGGGGCTGTCATCCTGGCGGCGGGACGAGGGCTGCGAATGGGTGGGGACACCAACAGCCTTCCCAAGTGCCTGTTGTCGGTGGGTGGCGAAACCATCCTGCAATTCCAGCTGCGCGCGCTGAGATGGGCGGGTGTGGACGACGTGGCCATCGTCACCGGCTATCGGGCCGAGGCCGTCCACGAGGAGGCGAAGGGCCGGGTCGCGCACTTTTTCCACAACGCCGATTTCGACTCGACCAACAGTCTGTACTCTTTCTATTGCGCCCGTTCTTTTGCCGAGGGTGAAACGCTGGTCATCAATAGCGACGTGGTGTTTCATCCCGCCCTGCTCACGAAACTCATCGAGGCGCCGGCGCCAAACGCGCTTCTTTATGATCCGAAAACGAACATGGGCGACGAGGAAATGAAGGTGGCCGTTGCCGCCGACGGGACCGTGGCGCACATCAGCAAGCGGATGCCTCCCGAACAGGCAGCCGGGGAGAATCTGGGCATCGTGCGGTTTGGCGCGGGAACGGCAGGGGTTGCCTTTGAGATTCTGTCGCAGGGCGAGCCGGACCGGCTGCGCAAACAATGGCTTCCCGAGTGCATCAATCAATTGCGTGGCGTCCGCGCGTTTCACGCCATTCCCATCGGCGGATTGCCCTGGACCGAGGTGGATTTCACCGAAGACCTCGAATTCGCCCGCCGGAGTATCTACGCCCAATGCGCCGCGGCACTTCACATTTGACAATGCGGTACCATAAACCTATATGCCAACTCGAAAAGAATGTATCGAATGTGGGGGTTCCGACATGTCCGAGAAGAAGATGCAAGAGAAAGACAGCTCTTTTGATCGGGTGCTCCTCAGATCGTGCGAGAAGATGTCTGAGATTCCCAATGCTGCCGTTGATCTCACCATTACCTCTCCTCCATACTGGAACGCGATCAACTATGATGTTCATAGCGTGAACCCTACTGAAAACTATCGACCGCGACAGATCATGGGCTATGCAGAATACCTCGATTTTCTCAAAAACGCTTTTCGGGAGGTTTTTCGGGTACACAGAGAGGGTTCCGTCTGTGCGGCTGTCATCGGAACGGTTCTTTTGAACGGAGATCACAAGCCTTTGCCTTTTCATTTTGTTTCCCTGATGGAACGAATCGGTTGGATTTTCCACCAAGACATCGTGTGGTCTAAATGCACCGGTGGGGTGAAACGCTTCGGCTCTTCCATTCAGCACCCGTTTCCGGGGTACTTCTACCCGAACATAATGACCGAGTACATCCTCCTTTTCAGGAAACCGGGTAGCCGAAAAATACACCAAGGGCGGTCCCGTGAGGAGAAGGAGCGACATCGGGTTCCCCTTGATTCTGTGACGACCAAAGAGGTCGCTAACAACATCTGGCATATTGCACCCGTGCCACCAAATCAGCTGGATCATCCATGCCCTTTCCCCGAGGAAATCCCATATAGGCTGATTCGATGGTTCACCTACGAAGGGGACTTGGTGCTCGATCCATTTTGCGGCATCGGCACGACCCTAAAAGTCGCGGCGAATTTGAAACGCCGTTGGATCGGGTATGAGATCGTCCAGAAGTACGTGGATATGACCGTCAGCCGGGTCAAGGAGCCCCTGATTCTCAGGAAACAGCTTATCGTAAACTTGGAAAAGATGGATTACGGGGAGAGAACATCTCCAAAACACAAACAGCGGGTACCTTTCAGACGAACCGGCAAGGTGCCGCACGATATCACCTCCGTTCCTTCTGAGCTGATAACCATTCCCCAAGGTGCGTGCGAACGGTGACCGCGACGCTAGATATTGCGTCTTTACTTTGTTCAATTGCAAGAGTCGGTGCCGAATCTCCATTGCTCCCAGACTTGCGAGCGATCGAGCCATTTGCGCATTTCTTCAATCGCACCGGCCAAATCGAATCAAATAGCCTCGATAAGCGCGATGGTTCCTGTACCCGTCGGGAATTGATCTTGCGGTTTCTTGTGCTCAACGCGGTACTCGATCAAGGGCTGGATATCGTTGGGGTCAGGAGGCTTCTACTTCAGGTTACCAACAACCTTTATCGTCGAGAGGTGAGGTTCCTTCACAGCCCGGCCGCGTTCTTTGCTGAACTCGGCATTGCCATCGATCAGATTGTCGGTGAGCACAGCTCGATCAAGAAGATCAGATCCGAGACCTGGGCCAGGGAAAACCAATCGAGCCCAAACAAGTACAACCTCTTCATGGACAACGCCAAACAGGCGCTAAGTTACACGGTTTTTCGGTGGGGCGTTCCATTGGCTTTGCCGTTGCTTCTGGAGCGGGACGAGCGCGACGAAGATCGTAGGGATGCTGTCCTTGTCCGGTACTTGAAAAGTTGGCAGTCGGCTGAGGAAATGAGTCAGCAGCTGAAAGACAACGAACGCTACGGTCTTGGAAAGGCTATTGGTGACAAGGCCGGCCACCTCTTCGCAAAATGGGCTGTGTCCTCTTTTGCACTCTTACGCGAAGCAACCCCCAATTGGAACGCGTTCTCCTTCGAGGTACCTTTCGACAGTAACACGGGCCGGGTACTTTGGCGAACCGGGTTTTTCCTTCATTGGGCCGACGAATCGGACTACGTGAGAATGAAGGTGGTTCAACGAGGTGCGGGAAAGGGTGGAACGAATTACATTCGGGTCACCAATATACGGGGGATGAAGGCTGCTGTTGATCTCCCCGATGAAATATGGAAGGCCTACGTGGAGATCTGCTGTAAACATTTGCGTAGTCACAAGAAGGCACCCCAGACTGCGGAAATCCAGCGCATCCCGCTCGCTTACCTGCTCTCGGCAGGAACGTCAGTTGCCTCTGCGGAACTCGATGAGGGATTGATTCACATTGGCACTCGTTTCTGCTTCAACCACAGCGAGCCAAAATGCCGAGATTGCCCAATCCGAAAGCATTGTGTTGCCCGGATAAGCAAACCCGAGCTTATCCGCGACTACCGCACGTAGACTGCAGAGAACGTGGTGCTAGCCAGAGAGCCGACCAATCCCGACAGAGGACCGACGTTGAACTTTTCCCGTCGCCAGAAAACAGCGTACACGCTCGCGGCCCTTGTGACTTTCGCGGTAGCGGCCGAAGGCGGTGTGAGGCTGGTGTGTTGGGCCGTGGGGCGCGTGCCTTATACCGCGGCGACGCCGTGGTGTGTGGCCGACGATGATTTGCTCTACGCCCTCAAACCGCACTTCGAGGGGAAGGTCTATCAGGCCACGGCGCGGATCAACAACCTGGGGATGCGCGGCGAGGACATTGCCGTGAGCAAGGCGGCGGGCACGTCGCGGGTACTCTGCCTGGGCGATTCGCGAACGTTCGGTTTTGTGGTTCGGGATGATGAGTGCTATCCGGCGCGGCTCCAGCCGCTGTTGCGCGAGCGCCATCCCTCCCACCGCGTCGAGGTTTTGAACGCGGGAACGCACGGCTATTCGAGCTACCAGGGGTTGCGCTATCTCGAGGTCCGGGGAGCGCGCCTCCAGCCCGACGTGGTGACGGTGGCGTTCGGGGCCAACGAGCGGCGGTTTGTTCTCAAGCCCGAACAGGCCGACGGCCCGGAATGGTTTCACCCGGCGGCGCGATCCTTGCGCTGGCGAACCCGGGTGAGTTGGAGCTACGCGATGCTGGGGGCGATGAAGCTGCTCAGCCACGCGCGGGGCGAAGACACCTGGCGCAAGGACGTTCTCGCGCTTCCCTCGCAACGGCTCGACGACTTGAGCTGTCGCGTGAGCCTCGGGGCCTATCGCGCGAACCTTTCGCGGCTCGCCCGGTGGTGTCGCGAGCGAAAGATCGGCTTGGTCTTCTTCATCATGGAGGATGCGCCGCCGATCGAGCGGGCATTCGAGGAAGGGCGGCGATTGCGCCGGGAAAAACGTTACGACGAGGCCATCGCGGCGTTTTCGCGTGTCGGCCGCGAATCTGCCGATCCCTTAACCGGCCCATGGTTCAAGGCGCTGGTGCTTGATGAGCTCGGTCTGACGCGTGAGGCGCAGGGGCGGCGGGACGAGGCGCAGGCGGCCTTTCGCGAGAGTGCGCAGGCCGCGGCGGTGTGGTCGGTCATGGGGGGAACGGCGATCCGCCAGGCCCGCGAATACAACGAGGTTGCGCGAGTCGTGGCCAGGGAGTTTCGCGTTCCGACGGTTGACATCGCTTCGCAATTCCTCCAACGGCCGGAGCTCTTCGCCGACTACTGCCACTATACCGCGGAAGGTCATCGCCTGATCGCCGAGGCGCTGGCGGATTGTTTGGATAGGAACGACTTGTCCGGTCCACTCCCGAAGAGAAGTGAGAGGATGGAGGTTGGAGGCCGGAGAGAATAGTGCGGCTGTCGGAAGCGGTTGTCGCGTAGCTCAGAAGCGGTTGACAAAGAAGACCATCTCCAGGACCATCGCTCCTATAGACGGAGACGGAGACGATGAACCGCAAAGCTGTTCAAGTGGTGAACGAATATGCAACGCTGCTGCGACGCGGTCTCGGCGAACAATTGAAGGAAGTGATCCTGTTTGGTTCTCAGGCTCGCGGGGACGCGTGGGAAGGGTCGGATTACGACGTTGTCGTCGTGGTGGACAAACGCACCCCGGAGATTCGCGAAGCGGTTCTTGATGCCGAAGTGGAGATGATGAACCGCCACGATACGCTCTTCGCGTCTCTGATCTACGGACAGGAGGAATGGGAGGACACCCAGCGATTCCCCTTGGGATGGAATATTAAACGCGAAGGAATCGTTGTATGAACGAGCATCAAGTCACGCCGGATGTCCTCCAGGCAATGGTACGGAAGGCGTGCGAGAAACTCGCGTCGGGAAGAAAGGATCTGGAAGCGGGCTTCTATGATGATGCCGCTTCAAGGGCGTATTACGCCGCCTTTCACGCTGTGTCGGCCGTCTTGGCGGTCCACGGCAGGGCCTTCTCGTCTCACGCTCAGACTTTGGGGGCGTTCAACCGGGAGCTGGTGAAGACGGGCGCCTTCCCTCCGAATACGTTTCGAAAACTGCAGCGGCTTTTTGAAGACCGACAGGTCGCGGACTACAGCTGGAATCTGAGTGTGGATAAGGACACTGCGGCACAGGATCTTGATGACGCCGAATTCCTGGTCAATGCCTGCCGCGAGTATATCGAGAAACGCCTCGGGATGTCTTTCAACGAAAGCTGAGCATTAGCGGGAAGACGGCCACGACGGCAGGCCTTGCCCGGGCCTTCGATTCACGCATGCTCGATCTTCAAGCGGCGGCGGCGTTCGTGGCGCTCGAGGGCCAGTTCGATCAGCCGGTCGAGCATCTTGCCGAACGGCAAGCCGCTGGCCTCCCACATCTTGGGATACATGCTGATGCGGGTGAAACCCGGGATGGTGTTGATCTCGCTGACGAGCAGCCGCCCGTCGCGAGCCAGGAAGAAATCCACGCGGCCCATCCCCTCGCAACACAACGTGCGATAGGCCGCGATGGCCATCTGGCGCACCTGCTCGGTCAGCGCCTCGGGCAGCTGGGCCGGGATTTCCAGCCGCGCTCCCTCGTCATCGAGATATTTTGCCTCATAGGAGTAGAACTCGTGTTTGGGAACGATCTCGCCCGGCAGCGACGCGACCGGTTCATCGTTGCCCAGAACGGAACATTCCAGTTCGCGCCCCTCGATGAATTCCTCGACCAGGACTTTCGTGTCGTAGAGAAACGCCGCTTCGAGCGCGCGCGGCAGCTCGCTTCGATCCTTGACTTTCGAAATCCCGACCGACGACCCCAGATTGGCCGGCTTGACGAAGACCGGCGGCACAAAGTACTCCCAGATCGCATCCTGGCACTTCAGGGCATTGCGCGTCCACCTTCGGTGATGGAGGACCATGAATTTGGGAATGGGAAGTCCCGCTTCGCGCAAGAGCCGTTTCATCACGTCTTTGTCCATGCCGATGGCCGACCCGAGGGCGCCCGCGCCGACGTAAGCGATGCCGGCCAGATCGAGCAACCCCTGGACCGTCCCGTCCTCGCCATAGGGGCCGTGGAGGACGGGGAACACGACGTCCAGCGAGATCGTCGTTGTGGGCGCCATCGCGCCCTCGCCGAGCACGAGCAAGCCCTGCACGTCGGGATCGGCCGGCAGGACCACCCGCGGACCGGTCATGTCGAGATGGATGGTCCGAGCGTCGCTTTGTTTGAGGAGCGACTCGGGATTGGTCTGAAGCCGCCACTGGCCATCTTTGCTGATGCCAACGACGACCACCTCGTATTTCTCGCGATCCAAAGCCTCGATGATCGAGCGCGCCGAAAGAAGCGAGATCTCATGTTCTCCTGACCGTCCACCGCACAGAACGCCAATCCGCCGTTTCTTCGTTTCCGCCACCGCGTTGTCCATATTCTCACCGTTTGCTGAATCGTGAAGCATCAACATTCAAAACTCAACATTCCTCTTTCGGCTCGACAAACGGCAGCCAGATGGCGAACCGGGCGCCTTCGCCCTCTTTGGATTCGAGCAGAAGGTCGCCGCCGTGCTCTCGAACGACTTTCTGAGCGACCGCCAGCCCCAGCCCGGTGCCTTTCGAGCCTTTCGTGCTGAAGAACGGCTCGAAGATCTTCTTTTGGATTTCCTCGGGGATGCCGGGGCCGTTGTCGTTGACGGCGATGCTGACACGTTTGGCGGCGGGGTCATACGCCGTTATCAAAGCGACACGAGCCCCCGGCTGACCCCGCGTGGCGTCAATTGCGTTCGATACGATGTTCAAGGCCGCATCGTGCAGCTTGCTGGAGTCAAACATCGAATCGGGCATGTCGGGGGCCAGCTGCGTTTCGACCGTGACGCCCGTCTCGGAAGCGCCGGCCTCGACCAGGCGGCAAATGTCCTCGGCCAGGCGGTTGAGATTGGCGCGTTCCAACTCAGGCTCACGTGGCTTCGAATAGGTCAACATGTCCTGGACCAGAGAGGTGATCTTGGCGTTGCTGCGTTGGAGGATGGGCCACGCCTGGGTGACCATGTCGAAGTTGCCCGTGCTCAGGCCGTGGTCAACGAGGCTGGCGCCGCCCTTGGTGCCCGCGAGGATATTCTTGACGTAGTGAGAGATGCTGGCGACGGCCTGGCCGAGCGCGGCGAGTCGTTCCGCGCGGATGTTGGCTTCGACCAGCATGGCGTTCTCGATGGCGATGGCGGCATGGTCGGCAAAAAAATCGAGAACTTTGATGTCGGCCTCGGTGAACGGCTGATGGTCGAATTTGTTGAGAACCTCGAGGACGCCGATCAGCCGGCCTTTTCGCATCATTGGCGCGGCCACCAGGTTGCGCGTCTGAAATTCGCTGACCTTGTCGGCCTGCTTGAAATGGCGCTGGTCCTGGGCCGCGTCGTTGACCACGATGGTCCGGCGCTCCTGGGCGCAGGTGCCCGCGATTCCCTGGCCCATCTTCAGGCGGATGACTTTGACCTGCTCGCCCTTTTCGCCCAGGGCGATCTTAAAGAACAGATCGTCTTTCTCTTCGTCATAGAGGATGAGCGACGAGGCTTCGGCGCCCACAACGTTCTTGCTTTCGTTCATGATTTGATTGAGCAGCTGATTGAGGTCGGCGACCTCGGCCATCAGGTTGTTGACGCGATAGAGCGCGTCAATGATGCGTTCCTGGTGGTTGGCCTCATTTTCGACCGCCCGCCCCCGCCCAAGTGAAATGCATGGGCCGGCAGCGCGCGGAGGCTGAGGATCAGACGGCAGGCTCATGGCGGTCCCCCTCCACCCGTCGGACAATGGCTACAGGCGTTTGTTCGTCTTTCTGACCACAGGGATTGTCCCGCATGATGCGTTCCAACAACGGACGGTTTATGCCGGCGGTGGCGCCCAGAACCCACGACCCGCCGATGTCGTTGATGTCCATCACCGCGGCCTCACAGCCGGTCGCGCTCCGGATCGTCTCGGCGATCCTGTCGGGGTCCTTGGGGCCGAGGATGACGCAATCGGGCTGGAGGGGGCTGGTGTGGGCGGCGTCAATCGTGGCCGCCTGCATGCCCGCGATGCGATAGAAGTCGCCGCGCCGGCCGATGAGCTTGCCCAACCAGCCGACGGCGGCGGCGTAGAGGATTCGCAGTCTCCCGCACTCGTTGATCGCGCACTGCATCGAGGTCGGGCTGCGCAGCCCCACGCCATAGGAGACCTTTCGCACGCCGCGCCACAGTAGTCGCGCCAGCAACCCGACGCGAATCCGGCTTTCGGGGATGGCCCGTCCCTGGGCGACCGCGACCACTTTTTCACTGACGGTCAACCAGTCGCCCGGCCGGCGGTGCGACCGCGTGTATTCCTCGACCACCTGGGCAATGTCGTCCGACGCCGTGACACAATGCGTGCGCACGGGATGGCGGTCATAGCACTGGCCGTCAATCGAGACGATGCGTGGTCTGGGTTGGCGCGCCATAGGCGAACCCCTTCGGGACGACCTGCCGACGACGGTCGAGTGTCTCCGCCGCTCCGGCCTTGATCTTCCCACCGATTCCCCTGTCTGCCCCAGAAACCTATGGACGCAGGCGGGGCTTTTCAACCGAAAAGACGTGATTGGTTACCGGCCACCGGCCCCCCATCTGAGGCCGAGTCGGGGTCCCGACGATCACGCCGGCTTGGCCTTCTGCGAAAAATACCAAAGGGCCAAGATTTTGATTGCAAAAGGGCAGAGGTTTTTCATCCTGAAAACGGTTCCTTGGAGTAGATCATTCACGAAAGCCGTTGGCGCAGGACGGGTGAGGTTTCGGCGGACACACACACTACCGCTCGTGACACTCAAGAACATGCCGTTTTGCCCAACCCACAGCGCAGTAGGACCGTAGGTTTTGACGAGCAGACCCGATGGGATCCGCTCAATCGCCCCCGGGGAGGTAGTCCCATGCCGTTCACAGTTGCGCTGGTTCACACGCGGTTGCGCTCGGTTGACCTTCTCAATCAAGAGTTCAGTCTCCACCTGCCCCAGGTCCGCAAGTTCAATATCCTGGATGAGACGATCCTGTTCGAGGGGGCGCAGAGCGGACTGACGCCTCGCCTCTTTAACCGGCTCGTTCAACATTTTATCTGGGCCGAGCAGATGAAGGCCGACGTCGCGATCTGCACCTCGACGATGTTCGAGCCGGCCATTCCCGTCTGCGAGAAATTCGTCTCCATTCCCATCCTGAGGATCAACGAACCGATGTGTGAGCAGGCCCTTGCGGAAGGCCATCGAATCTGCGTCCTGGGTACGTTCGAACGGGCCATCGCCGCCGTGGCCTCTTTGCTCCAGGAGGTGGCGGGACGCCGCGATCACACGCTCCACATGATCACCAAACATGTTCCCGAGGCGGTCGAGCAGCTCGACATGGGTGATTGGGAAATGCACAACCGGTTGTTCGTCGAAGCGGTCAAGGACCTCGTGGGCCGTTGCGACGCCCTGATCATCGCCCAGCTGTCGCTTCTTCCGCTGGTTCCCGCGCTGAAATGCGCCATAGACGTGCCCGTGTTTGGTTGCGCGGAACCGCTCATCGCCCGACTGTCCAAAATGGCCCGCGCCCACACCGCCACCCCTCCTCCCCAGCGCCCCATGCGAGGCCGTGTCACTGAAGTGACGGTGGCCGAGCAGTGAAGGTCATTGCCCAGGAACGGGGGAGACCGACAAGGCCTGCCGCACCAAATCGCTGGAAGCGATGGAATCTGAAGACCGCTCACACAGAAAAAGTACTAACCACCAAGGCACGAAGACACAAAGAGTTCTTGGGGCCTTTGTGCCGTCGTGGTGAAGGCTTTCTTTTAGGGGCTCTAATTTTCCGCGATTGTTTCGTCGGGGCATTGAGAAAGCCGGAGTGATTGCGGTGTCCCCCGATTTCTGGATTCTTCCCGCAACTCACAAAACGATAGGAGGGGGATATGCACGCACGGTTTCTTGTCCCATTGTTTGCCGCCGTGGGATGGGGGCCGCCCGCCACGACCCGATCGCCGGGTTGGATTGCGCGGCGAAGCAGCGGCATCAGGGTGGCGAAGCGAGGCACGTCGGGCGTTGCCAGCGAGAACCCGACGAGACAACGTCGGCCGTCGGCCTTCGCCTGGTCGTAAGCGGCGACGATTCGGTTCCAGGGGGCCAGGCAGATGGCGCACTCATCGGCCAGACCTTCGCGTTCGAGGGAGCCCAGGAGCGTGACGAGGCTGTTGTGATGTTGCTTTTCGCGGGCGAGAAGCAGTGCGATTGCCATGATCCAACACCACCGCCAGATGAGTCGGTGACGCCCACCGACAAACAACAAATAGTGTGCGAAGAAGATCGAAACTGCAAGGAGAAGCCAAGCGCTGGTGTTCCGACTTGTTGGCGACCACCCAACTCATTTTTGGTTTTGTTTATCCTTCATCCTTCATCCTTCCGCCTTCCGCCTTCCGCCTTCGTTCTTTAGTGTTTTGGCTTGACGGTTCCGCCGTGGGTCGGCTAAGCCTCAGCCGTTTTAGCATCGTTGGGGAGTTGGCAACTCCGCGAGTCATCCCGAAGCGAAATGGGCGAGGAGGCGTGTGTTGGAAAGCCCGTCTGGAGCGGCCCCTGATTCCGCAGCGCGAATAGACACGCTCGGTGCGCTGACGCGCCATTGGAAATTCATCGCGCTTTCGGTCGCCGTCGTCACGGTCCTGGCGGCCATCATCTCTCTTTTCATTCCCAAGACCTATCGGGCCGAGGCGGTCCTGCTGGTCAACCCCTCGCCTTACAAGAGTTCTTCGCTCGAGCAATCGCCGCTGGACGTGGACATCTACGAAAAGATGGGGCGCTCGCCGTCGTTGATCGAAGAGGTGAAGACGCTGCTCAAGATCGAGGACATATCGGTCGAGGAACTTCTGAACAAAATGAAGGTGGTGCTGACCAAGCGAACCAGCCAGCGCGAGACCACTTTTGCCCCCCTGCTTCTCCTCCAAGTCGAAGACCGCAGTCCCGTGAAATGTCAGGCCATCGCCAACGCCTGGGCCGACCTGGCCACCAGCGCTTCGTTGCGGGTCAAGAGCGCGGTCATGCTTCAGGCCAATGAACGCATCCGCAAACAATTCAAGGACACCAAGGATCTGCTCGAAAAGAAAGAAGATCTGCTGAAGGGCTTTGATACGACCGCCACGTTGATCGAGCACAAAGCGGAACTGGAGTTGATGCGCACGCAGCTGGCCGCCGAGCAGGACAACCTCCAGGGACTCTATCTCCAGTCGTCAGTCGCCCAGACGCGCCTTGGGGACCTCAAGCGGAAATACGCTTCTTTCTTCGTCAAGGGCGTCTGGGTCGGATCGCTCCAAGCGCCGAATGGGACGTCCTCTACGGGGACGACTCCACTCACTCTTTCGGCTCCGGATCCGTTGACCACGGCGGCCTCCGCTCTGGCGAGTGAAAAGACAGACTCGTTGCCGCTGCAATTCCTCTTCGCGCGAAATGCCCTCGTCGAGAAAAACCACGATTATGCGGAGTACAAGGTCAAACAGGGCGTGGACATCAAGAAGCGCACGTATGACATCCTGATTAACAAGATTGCCCGTTTTGAACAGGACCTCGAGGACCTGAGGTTGACATTGGCCACCGACAAGGCCAAGCTCCAGCAACTGGAGACCATCGCCACGTCGGTGCCGCAACGTCTGACCGTCATCCGAGCGATCACGGACCAGGCGCTCTGGATGGCCGTGGCCGCCAGCCGCCGCCCGCTCGACGAGACGACCAGCAAACGGTTGGTCAGCGAGGACTTCAACCCCATGTGGCTTTCGGCGCAGGGACGGATTCAGTACCTCAAACCCGAGATCGCTTCGATCGAAGCCCGTCTGAAAACATACGAAGAGCTTCTCAAGCAGCTCCGTGAGCAGCAGGGCACCCTGGACCGCGAAGTGGTGGTCCAAACGCAGGAGGCCAAGAACCGCGAGAATGAAATGCAGATGGCCAAGGACCGCTACGATGCCCTGTCCCAGCAGTTCCTGGGGATCAGTCATAATATCATGCTACAGGAAAGCGAATCGGCGCGGCTGCGCGAGGAGATCACCAACAGCCAGCAACAGGTCGCGCGGCTGACCTCGGGCGTGTTGACTCTGACCAACTATACCGTGGCCAAGGAGCTCGAGCACGAGCGACTGCAGCGCGAACTGACGAGCGTCAAGAACATCTATACCACCCTGGCGACCAAGTCCGAAGAGGCGCGCATCACCGAGTTGGAGGTTTCGGGCGACCTTCAGGTGGCCTTCCACGCCGTGGTGCCGCAGGACAAGATCCGGCCCAAGCGAACGCAGATCGTTGGGGCGGCGTTTCTGTGCGCGCTGGTCGTTTTTGGGCTGATCGCCGTCGGGCGCGAGCATCTCCTGCGCCAGCTGACGTGAGGCCCGCCGGATGGTTTGTTCTGCAGGCTCATCCCATTCCCATCGAGGTCAGACAAGTCCGTGGCCGTAATCCTTGTTCCCGGCGGCGCAGGCTACATCGGGAGTTTCACGTGCCGGGCCCTTGCGGCCGCCGGCCACACGCCGATCACGTTGGATAATCTCTCGACCGGGCATCGCGAGTGTGTTCAGGGCGAATGGGTGGAAGGCGATATCCGCGAGGGGGGAAGCGTACGCGAGCTGCTCGCCCGGCGAAAAGTCGCCGCCGTGATCCATTTCGCCGCGTGCATCGAGGCGCGCGAGTCGGTCGGCGATCCGGGCAAGTTCTATGATGTGAATGTCGGCGGTCAGATTGCCCTGCTCGAAGCCTGCCGCGACGTCGGAATTCCGGCGTTCGTTTTCTCGTCGTCGTGCGCCACCTATGGCGTGCCGCAATATCTTCCGATTGATGAGGCCCATCCCCAGGCGCCGATCAGTCCCTATGGCCGGACCAAGCTGATGTGCGAGTGGATGGTGCGCGATTATGCCGCGGCCTACGGTTTCCGTTACGCCGCGCTTCGCTATTTCAACGCGGCGGGAGGCAACGAAGCGGGGCGGTTGGGCGAATGGCACCAACCGGAGAGCCATCTGATCCCGCTGGCGCTTGATGCGGTCGCGAGGGGTCGGACACTCAGGATTTTTGGCGTCAACCACGGCACCCCGGATGGAACCTGCATTCGTGACTACATCCACGTGGAGGATTTGGCGCTCGCCCACGTTCTGGCGCTCGACCACCTTCTGCGCGGCGGTGAGAATCTGGAGCTGAATCTCGGCACGGGGACCGGTCACTCGGTCCGCGAGGTCGTCGCCTCGGTCGAGCGCGTGGTCGGTCGCAAGGTGCCGGTCCTCGAGGTCGAGGCCCAGCCGGGCGATCAGCCCCAGTTGGTTGCCGATGTGCGCCGTGCCCGCGAAGTTCTGGGCTTCACTTGCCGGCGGACCGATCTCGACGACATCGTGGCCAGCGCGTGGGCTTTCCATCGCCGGCTGCTGGAACGAAAGTGAGCTGGCGCACACGGGCCTGGCGGGCGAGTTTCCACGGAGACGGGGTGTGCGTTGCGCGTCGAATGCAACGATTTTAAGGCGCGCTCTTAGGGATGTTTGAGCGATGGAGAATCATCTCTCGACCGCCCACAAGCCCAGCCTCGCGGCGATGCTTCAGACTCGCTGGGCGCTAGCGGCGTTGCTGATCCTGGTGATCGTTGTTGCCGCGGCAATCGAGCCGTTGGCTGCGCTGGCCGCGGCGGGCGGAGTGTTGCTGCTGCTGGGTTACTGCTCTCGGCGCGATTGGCTGCTGGGCGCTGTTTTCGTGTTTCTCCTCTTTCAAAACCTGGTCTTCGAGCGCCTGCTGCCGGTCAATTCTCAATTGGCTTCGGGGGTCAAGCATGCCGATGACTTTCTGACGGTTTTGTTTGTCATCGCGCTGGCGGTCGAGGCGATCTTCCCGGCGTTCCGATTAGGCCAGATTCCGCAGGGGCGACCGATGGCGGCGGTGGTCGGCATCTGCCTGCTTTCGGGCCTCTACAATCATCTCGCGGCAAAAGAGATCGCCATCGGCAGCTACGTGATCCTCAAGAATTTCGTCTGGTTCTTTCTCGCGGCTTCGATTCGGCTCGACGACCGTGGCTATCGCCGAGTGTTCCATTTTCTATTTGTGGTGCTCGGAGCACTGCTGGCCTTCAGTTTTTTTCAGCTGGCGACGGGCGATCTGACCTATGATCTACTGGGCCTGTACCGGGACTACCGATTCGGGATACTCCGACTTCGCGCCATTTTCATCCATCCGGTCTATCTGGCCGAATCCATGGCGTTGCTCGGGGTGCTGGCCGTGAGCGCCTATGTTCAGTTCGGCAAACCCAGCTATCTGGTTGTGGCGGTGGGCGCACTGATCGCCGTGGGGTTGACCATGCTGGCGAAGACGATCCTGGCGCTGGGGCTGGCGGTCGGCTTCCTGCTTCTGCGGAAGCGGCCGTGGCTGATCGTGCCTTACGCCATCGGGGCCGCCGCCGCGATGTTCAACTTCAGCCAATATGGAAGCGAGAACATCCAGCACCAGGTGGAGCTGTATATCGAGTCGCCCCAAAGTACGCGGCGCGAAGCGTTTCGTATTTGCGGTGAGATTTTGCACGACTCACCGCTGCTCGGGGTGGGGCCGGGCATGTTTGGCGGGTATGCGGCCAAGGTGCTCGGATCGCCCATCCCCGCGCGCTACGGTTTCATCAACTACGACGGCCTGGAATACTCGACCCTTGACACCCACTGGCCGCATTTGGTCGCCGAGCTGGGATTGGTGGGCTTGTTGGCCTACGGCTGGCTGCTGTGGGCGGCCGGACGCGCCTCGTGGCGTTTGTCGAGCCGCCCGGAGTTGTCGCCCTACGTTCGCACGCTGTCCAGCGCGGCCGCGGTGTTCCTGCTCGTGATGGTGATCGAGGCGTTTGCCGCCGCCAATCTCGAGGACGCCCTCTGCGGCTTTATGGTCTTCTCGATGCTCGGCCTGACGCAGGGGTACAGTAGGACAGATTGTCAATCTGCCCGCTCGTAAACGGCACACCGAATTCCCTGCGCTGTTCCAATAGTTCGCGGGAATCGCTTGGCGGTCGGGTTGGCTTGCTGTGCGGGGGCAGGCTTGGACAGATTGCCAACCTGTCCCACTTACATAATCGTTGCTTTGATCCCCAGGAACTTCGCCGCCATCCGCAAGGCGTCCACGTGATCGTCGTGAATGAGCGACGCGTGGTGGACAAATCCGTTTTGCTGCAACTCGCCGTAAAGCGCCGGCAGATTGGGCACGCTGACCCAGCCGCCTGAGCCGTGGGTGCGCAGCGGCTCGTCGGACAACTCACCGCGCGCGATGACCAGGCGATACTCGCCGCCGACTTCGACCAGCCGCGCCAGGGTCACGGCGCCGGGCCGCAACTGCATCCACGAACAACCGGTGGCAATCTCGGTTCCCACGGCCCGCGACATGATGAAGTGGATGTTGATGTCCACGCGGCCGTCCGCGGCCAGTTCGTGGGGGGCATTGCCGCAATGCCACGCCAGGAACTTGTTCGGATCCTCGGGATGATTGGCCGTCCAGTCAATGAAATGAGGCGGAACCTGGCCGAGCGCGGCGGCATATTGCAGCGCCATGGACAGCGCCCCGTTCAGGTCCACCTCGCAGGCGGCGAGCTTGCCGCGCGAGGTCAGGCGCGACATCGCCGTGCATGGCGCGATGCCATAGACCGGCTCGACGACCGGCCAGCACTGCACGCCCAGAACCTCCACCTGGTTTTCGTCGAGCCATTGTTCGAGGGCGATTTCGTATTTGGCGATCCGCACCAGCACCGCTTCGGGCACGGAAACGTGGCATCCGCGTTTGAGCGCCGCGACTACATTCTTGACCTTCCGGTCGCGGTCCTCGATCGCCTCCGCGTTGTGATAAAGGAGGGCGGGATCGAGCGACAGCACGCGCTGGCCGTAACGGCGATACATCTCGCGCTCGTTCACCGCGCAAGTGAAGAAGTTGTGCGGATGAGTGCCGACGCGGCCGATCCGCGCGCCGACGAACCGTTTGACGGCCACGCAGGCGCGCGCAAAACTGTCCGCGGCCTCCGTGAACGCCTTCTCTTCGGGGAAAACCGGCGAAAGCGACTCGAAGGGGATCTCTTTGATTACCAGCTGCGACGTGATCGAAAGGCAGCCGCAGAACGCGTCGGAGCTGCGCCCGCCGGCCTTGGTGAAAGGCGGCTCTTTGGTCGGAAAGACGAGTACCGGCTTATACATCAGCGCCGCGTCGTGCTTGAGCGATGCCGCAAGGGAGACCGCCGAGTTTTCGTCGCCAAACGTCATGCAGCCGATCAGGACGCCGTCCACGTTTTCTTCGCGGAAGAGCTTCTTGACGGGTTCGACGTCGGCGGGACCTCTGACCACGCCGCTGGGCGTCGTCTCCTCGCTGGGGACGACGAGCTCCAGCGCCTTGATCTTCCGGAGCGCGGCGATGGTGCGCCGCCGAATCTGCGCCGCCCATTTTTCGTCAAACGGTTGTCGGTGGCAGGGAATGAAGCCGAGTTTCGCCTTGAAGGCCATGGGTGTGCTCCTTGGCAAGCATGAATTCAAAGCCGGGCCGCATTTTGCGTGCGGGGAATGGGTCGGTCAAGTCAATCCTTGCTCCGCACAAGGCGGAACGCCGGCGGCCTCGCCGGCGTTCCCTGGTTAACGATTTCAAACAGTCGCTGACGCCCGACTTGGTAGACCAATCGCAGATGCCGGCGAACGAACTCTTGAAGCCGCGCCTGTTGCACGTTGTCCAAGCCGTTGGTCGCGAAGTCGCCTTCGACCAGAACATGCGTCAAGCCATAGCCGCGCAAGCCCCGGAGCAATGCGGCGTTGTCATCGGTCAGCCGGAGCAGCGTGTTGAAGATCAGCGGGTCTTTGTAGTTGCGCGTCATGAACGGACGCCACACGTAGAGTGGCCCGACCATATAGTCGAGGAGCACTTTCGAGCCGGGCGGCAGTTGCTCGTTGAGATAGGTGATGATGGTTCGATCGCCAAAACGCTGGGTCAGAAACCGCTCGCAGGCCGCCTTCGAATAGACCGGCCACGGCGGTTCACCATAGGTGGTGTAGAGAGTCTCTTTGGTCACGACGAAGTTCAGCAGGCCGAGCACCAGCACCCCGCCCACGAGATAGCGGCGGTATTGCCGGTGGCCGGCCATTAACCGTTCGACGTAGTGAAGAAACAGGACCACCGACACCGCGAAACCCGGCAGGATGTAGCGGCCATCTTGCGCCGGCAACGTCACGGCAAACAGGAACAGGTAGAGCAAGGCGCAAACCAGCATGACCGTTCGCCGCGGGTCACGATCGCGAAACGCGAACTTCATGACCAGCGCGCCAAGCAGGAGAATCGGCGGGCAGTTGCCGGAGGTGCTAATGATCCACACGGCCGAATAGAGGCGCTGGGGCAGTTCGCGAATCGCGGCGAGATAGCCGCCCATTTCGGGGATGAGGTGCTGCGCCTCGTCCGCCCCGCCCGGCACTTGAAACAGCGCCTGCGAGGGGTTGCCCATCAGAAGCCAGTTGCGCAGAATCCAGGGCGAAAAAAGCGCGGCCGCGAGCAGCCCGAATCCTGCCGCCGCGAGAAACGCTCGCTTCCATCGCCCCGCGCCGCCGGCCATCAGAACGGCGAAGAACAACGTAGCAGTCAGAACCGGCCAGCCGAAAAATGCGCTCAGCCAGTGGACGCCCATGCCGAAACCGAAGATCACCGCTGCCAGAACCAGGTCCGTCCGGCGGCCAGTTGGTCCGTTTACTTGTAGTCTAGGCCCTTGTGGCCGTTCGACTGATTCATCCACGGAACGGCCACAAGGGTCTAGACTACAACGGAGAATCAGCCACAGCGGCCAGACTTCGAAATAGATCCGGCCAAGGTCAATGTAGCTGCACGTCGCATAGAGTGTGACCGCCGGCAGGGAATAGAAAAGATAGAGCGAGGGCCAGAGCGCGCCCTTCTCGCACGTGCGCGCGGCCAGCCAGCCCATGGCGGCCAGCCCCACCAGCGCGAGCATCGAGTGAATCAGCTTGGCGGCGAACACATTCTGAAAGAGCAGCGGCAGAATGTAGTACATGTGGACCAGCTGCGGCCGGCCCATGTTCATGTTGAACGGATGGATTTCGATCCGATGGGCGTTGGCGAATCCCGCGGGAATGCTGAGGTGGTTGATCAGGCAATCGTCGCGGATTTCGGGCGTCAGGCAGCCGACGAGGTTGACCACGACGAAGAGGCAAAGCCCGGCGAGGAGCAGGCGGTCAGAAAGGGAAGTGGGAAGTGGGAGGCTGGAGATGGGAGAAGAATCAGTGCCCTGAATGGCTTGTGTGCGATGGCGGGTAGAAAGCCAGAGAATCATCCCGAAGGTGCAGAAAAGCAGGACTGCGTAAGCCAAAGGCCTGTAGAGCAATCCCAGAAAGCCGAGCGCGTGGATCAGAAAGGCGCCGGCGCCGAACAGTAATCCGAAGCCCGTCAGAGCACGTTCAAGAGGATGGTCGGAATGATGGGGCCAGAAACGGGCGACGAGCAAATCGCCCCAGGCGAGCAAGCCCAAAAAACCGACGGCGACAAGAAGAATCTCCATGACGAATCCGTCCTCATGGTCAGCCTAAACGCCGCTGGGCTTTTTTCAACGCCAGAGTGCGAAGAAGAACGCTGAACGCTGAACGAGAAAAGAAAGGCAAAGAGCAAGGGCGACGGCAGGGTCAAGGCGGAGGTGAGAGGCGAGAGGCGGGAAGCGAGAGGCGAGAGGTGAGAGGCAAGAGAACACCGACGGCCTTCCGTACTTTTTCTTGCCTCTAACATCTTGCCTCTGACTTCTTGCCTTTGGCCTCTGACCTCTTGCCTCTGGCCTCCAACTTCCCGCCTCCCACCTCTCTTCGAAACAGGCTTTGACAGGCGGGTCTGGGTGGTGTTGGGTGAAAGGGGTTCTATTTGGCAGGGAGGTCGGCATGGGGTCTCAACGGTTGCATCGCTTGGCGTTTCTTATCCCGCTACTGGTCGTCGTTCTATCGGCTGCCGCGAACGCGGCGCCGGTGCTTCGCGAGCTCGAGGAAGTGTCGCTCGATCTGGGCGGCACATGGAGGATCGCTTACGACCGCCGGAATATCGGTCTGCAAAAAGGCTGGCAGAAGAGCCGCCCCGGCGATTTGCGCGAGATCAAGGTCCCCTCGTGTTACGAAGAGACCCCCGAAGGCGCGGGCTACGACGGCGTCGTTTGGTACTTCACCAATTTCACGATCCCGAACGAGTTCACGAGCAAGACGCTCTATCTGGAGTTCGATGCCGTGAACTATGCCTGCCGCGTTTGGCTCAACGGCGTCGAAATCGGCGGCCACGAAGGCGGCTACCATCGCTTTCGCCTGCCGCTCGGATCAGCTGCGCGGGCCAAGGAACCCAACGATCTGGTGGTGCGGGTGGTTGACCCCGGCCGCCAGCCCATAGACGGCCTCACGCTGCGCGACATTCCCAACGCCAAGGAATCCTGGTATTTCAATTTCGGCGGCATCTGGGGCGGCGTGCGGCTGCTGGGAAAACCGGCTCTCTCGATCGAAGACGTCTCTGTTGTCGCTGATCCCGCAAGCGGCAAGGTCGCGGTCCAACTCGACGTCGAGAAAAGAGAAGGGGCCCCCCGCGATCTCCCGCTCCAGATCAAGATCGTGCCCACCCGAGAGGAGGGCAGGGAGGTCGCAGCGGTCGAACAAAAGCCAGCGCTCAACTCCGGCGCCAATCGTCTCAAAATGGAACTCAGTGTGGCAAACCCCGAGCTCTGGTCACCCGACAGCCCGCGCCTCTATCGGCTGACCGCGACGCTGGGCAACCTGAGCCGCCGGCACATGGATTTTGGTTTTCGGTCGTTCACAATTGAAAAGGGCGGGTTCCAGCTCAACGGAAAGCCGGTCTTCCTCAAGGCCGTCCTCTATCAGCCCTACTATCCGGGAACGCTTGCCTATCCGCCGTCCGAGGATTTCGCACGCCGCGAAGTCCAAATGATGAAAGAGGCCGGCTTCAACCTGGTGCGATTTCACGCGTGCGTCGCTCCGCCTTCCATGCTTCGAACGGCCGACGAGCTGGGGCTGATGGTCCTTGAGGAGCCTTCGATCGGATGGGTTTACGGGCCGTCCGACCGGATCGCCAAGCCGTGCCTCGCCGAAATCGCCGACATGATTGCGCGCGACCGCAACCACCCGAGCATCGTTGCCTGGGGCACGGTCAGTCAGGCCACGGGCGACCTGGCGAAACTGAGCGGCCTGTTTGCCCGGCGCGCGCTTCAGCTCGATTCCACGCGCCCCGTATTTGGCAACTGGCCCGCGCGCTGGACCGAGGCCGCGGAGCGCGCTTGCTTCGTCTATTTGCCCAACCGCCCCGAACCGCTGGCCATCGCGGGCGGGCAGATGTTTCCGCGGTTTCCGTTGTCCGACGAAGAGTACAGTCGCCTCAACACGCTCGGCACGTCCTCGCCGCTGGCGTTTCTTGCGGCGATCGGCTCGGGCGGGATGACCAATCTGCGCGAGGCGGTGAGCCGGTTTGGCGGCCGCGAGTTTTTGGAGGACTGCCAGCTGTTCAAACACTACCGCGACGCCGCCGAAAAAGATTTCAACGAGCGCCGATTGCAGGAAGTCTTTAACAATCCTGACGGGCTTTATAACCAGGCCCAGGAGGCCCAGCTCTCCGCGGCGGTCGAGATGGTCGAGACGCTCCGCACCAACCCCAACCTGGCCGGCTACTGTTACAGCCAGTGGCGTGATGCCGCGTGGGAATGCGGGCCGGGCGTTGTTGACGTCTGGGTCAATCCCAAGCGCGTCTATGGCGCCCTGCGGCGGCTCAACCAACCGGTCTACGTTGTGATTCGATGCACGCCCGGTTGCGCCTCACTCGACCGCCCCGTGCAAACGCAGGCCATCGTGATCAACGACGGCGGTCCTTCGGGCCAATACCGTCTGGAGCTGATTCTCTTTCGAGCCGACAACCGCGAGCTGCCTCGCCAGAAGATTGCGGTCGAACTGTCCGGCGCGAAGCGCGTCATGCCGGTCGCCCCGGTCGAGTGGCGGATCGAAGGCCCCACGGGTTTCTGCCGGATTCGCGCCGAACTGTACGACTCGTCGAACAAAAAGATCGCCGAGAACGAGCGGCGGTTCCTCTACGTCGCCTCGGAGCAATGGGACCTTTCAAAATATGAAGTCCTCGCCATTGACCCCAGTGCGCAGCGGCGGTCGGTCCTGGCCGCTTCGGGCGTGCGCCTGCTCGATCCGCCCGCCTGGCCGAAGTCGCAGATCGTTCTGGTTTCGGCCACCGGGCGTATCTGGCAAAGCCGCGAACGATTCGAGCCGCTCGCCGAAGCGCTCGAGCAGATCAACCGGGAGGGTGGGACGGTCCTGCTCGACTGCTCCGACGGCTTCGATCCGACCGTGGGACGGGTCCGGCTTCTCAGCGGCAAGACGGCGCGAACGGCGGGTGGGTTCATCGGCAGATTCTCTTTTGCCGGCGGGCCGCCGTGGCTCGGCTGGTTTTTCGCGCGCCAACCCATGATGAATGAATGGCGTTCCGTCTTCCCGCAGACCGCTCTCCTGAGCGACGAGCGCGAATGGCATCCGGCGCTCGCGGTTGTGGATGGCTATGGGCGGTTCGGCGGGTTTGCCTGGGCCGAAAAGGCGTGGGGCATGGGCAAGGTGATGGCCTTCACGCTGCCCATTTTTGGCTTGGCGGACCGCGATCCCACCGCGCGACTGATTTGCTCGACGCTGCTTCGCCATTGCAGCGATAATCAGCGGTTCGGCAGCCCCGGCGGCCTCGACCGGCGTGTGATCCTCGCTCGCTTCGACGGCACCGGCGAAACGACCGCCTCCGACTGGTGGGTGTGCGGGCCGTTCGCCTGCCGCGATTTGGGCGAAGGCCTGCGCCGCCTCTACCCGCCCGAAAAGGAGTTTCTCCCCAATCGCACCTACCCTGCCTATGACAAACAAAACGCCGCCTGGAAGCGGTGTCGCTCGACGGGCCTGGGCCGGATCAATTTTGGCGAAGTCTTCGGCGAGCGTCCCAACGCGGTCGCCTATGCCCTGACCAATCTCTATGTCAAGAAGGAGACACGAACGGTGCTCCGTCTCGGCAGCGATGATGCCATCCGCGTGTTCCTGAACGGCAGCCAGGTGTTCGAAAATCCGATTCAACGATCGGGCAGTCCCGACCAGGATCGCCTCGAGATCACGCTCAAGGAAGGGTGGAACCAGCTCCTGCTCAAGGTCGTCAACGCCGCCGACCGTTGGGAAGGCTACGTTTCGACCGATGAGCCCGTGATCTGGTCACCCGACCGCCAGCCGCCGAAACCGGCGAAATAGCTGCACGTCTTGTTGCGGCTATCTAAAACCGCCCTCGTCTATCTGCTCAGCGACAAGTTCGAGGTGCTGGCCGCACTCCACATGTCGGCCGTGACTCACTCTCTTCAGCCAGAATCACGCCTCCTTCCCGATGGAGCGTTTTCGGGCGTATGAAGAGCGGCGACTCGCCGGCAGTCGTTGCGCTGGACGGCCGTTCGGTCTCTCTGGCCTCGCGCGGATGATCTCTTCGGCCAACGACGACGGTTGGGATTCTCTTGCCATTCCGCCCCGGTTCCATGCAGGAGAATGCGCTTGTTTTAAGGCTAGACTACAACAGGGAGTCGCAAGTTACGTGGTGTTGTAGTCTGCCCCCTTGTGAGCGTTCGTTCTTTTTGTGAGCGAGGATTGTTCTGCCCTCGGCTTCCGGGACCGCGTTAGTTTCGGCTTGCAGCGGCGGGGAGAACGGCATAGCTGTTAAACGGATGGAGGCGCTCGTGCGGAGAATGGTTTCGGGCTGAAAATCCGGACCAACGTCCGTGCAGGGGCGCGGGTGAGAAGGTGAATCCATGAGAATCGCCTTTATGGGAACTCCCGATTTTGCCGTTCCGACACTGGAGCGGCTTTGTGAATCGCGACACGAGGTCGTGTGCGCGGTGACGCAGCCCGACCGGCCGGCGGGGCGCGGCAGGCACATCCGTCCTTCGCCGGTCAAGCTGGTGGCGTTGCGCGAAAACCTGCCCGTGCTTCAGCCCGAAAAAATCCGCGGGACGGATTTCCACGAGACCCTTGCCGCCTATTCGCCCGACGTGATCGTGGTCGTTGCCTATGGCAGAATTCTCCCGCCCGAAGCGCTCAAAGTCCCGCGCCTGGGCTGCCTCAACGTCCACGCGTCGCTCCTGCCCAAGTATCGAGGCGCGGCTCCCATCGCCTGGGCCATCATCCAGGGCGAGCGCGAGACCGGCGTCACGATCATGCGCATGGACGAGGGGATGGACACCGGCGGGATCGTGGCCCAGAGCGAAGTCGAGATTCTCGAAGACGACGACGCCCTTTCGCTCAGCAACATGCTCAGCGCGATGGGCGCCGATCTGTTGCTCAAGGTGCTCGACGACGTCGAACGCGAGCAGAAAATCGTCTCTACGCCGCAAGACCAAAGCAAAGCCACTTACGCACCCATGCTGAAAAAGGCGGACGGAGATCTCGACTGGCAACAGACGTCGGAGCAGATTATCTGCCGCATGCACGGCCTGAATCCCTGGCCGGGGTGCTACTCGAGCGTCGGCGGCAAGACCGTGCGCCTGATTGATGCCGACCTGCTGATCGCGCGCGAATACGAAGGCTTTCACGACAAGAAATTCCGGGCGGGCGAGGTCGCCTGTCAGTGGCCGGGCCGCGGGCCGGTCGTTCGAACGGGTGACGGATACATTGTCTTGACCCGCGCACAACCCGCCGGCGGCAAGCCGTTGTCGGGGGACGATCTTCTGAACGGCGGCCACGTCAGGCCCCCGATGCGGTTCGAATTCGAACGGCGGAAACCGGAGCCTGCACCGGTGCATGAACCCGAGGCGGAAGCCGAAACGGAATCCGGCAACGAGACCGAGCCCGACGCGGAAGACGAAACCTGAAGCCTGAGGCGGCTCGTTGCCGCGAGCGATGAAGAACAGGCTACAGGCTACAGGCTACAGGCTACAGGCTACAGGCTACAGGCTACAGGTTACAGGCTACAGGTTACAGGCTACAGGCTACAGGTTACAGGCTACAGGCTACAGGCTACAGGCTACAGGCTACAGGCTACAGGCTACAGGCTACAGGCTACAGGTTACAGGCTACAGGTTACAGGTTACAGGCTACAGGTTACAGGTTACAGGCTACAGGTTACAGGCTACAGGCTACAGGGTACAGGCTACAGGCTACAGCCTGAAACGTGTGATGTTCCGCGTTCTCCTCATCAATCCCTGGGCAACCGACTTCTCGGCTTTCGACCTTTGGGCGCGTCCGTTGGGGTTGCTCTATCTGGCCGGTGTGGTCCGCCACCTGGGCGGCGAGCCGATCCTCGTTGACTGCCTCGATCGCAATCACTGGTCGTTGAGCGAGCGGCCATTCAAGCCGCGCGCGTTCTCGTGCGGCAAATATCCCGCCCAGGAGATCGCCAAGCCGGCCGCGCTCCGATGGGTGCCGCGCAAATTCAAGCGTTATGGCATCTCGGCCAACGCCTTTCGCCAATCGCTCGACCGGGTCGGCGAACCGAACTTGATTCTCGTCGGCTCGCGGATGACGCATTGGTACCCGGGCGTGGTGGAGGCGATTGCGATGTTGCGCGAACGATTCCCGCATGTGCCGATTGCTCTGGGCGGCGTTTATGCGACGCTGTTTCCCGAGCACGCCCGGCGCTTTTCGGGCGCCGACCACATTGTGGCGGGCGAGGGCGAAAACGCGGTGGTTCGGCTCGTCAACGAACTCGCGAAACCCGGAGCTGCCGCGCCGCCCTTTGATCTCGCGGCTCTCGACGATCTGCCCGAGCCCGCCTACGATCTCTTGTCGGCGCGCGATTGTTTGCCGTTTCTGACCTCACGTGGCTGCCCCCAGCGTTGCAGCTACTGTGCCTCGCACCGCATGTTCGGACGTTTCCGCCGCCGCGATCCGATTCGCGCCGCCGATCATTTGGTCGAGTGTATCGAACGGTTCGCCTCCCGTGGGACAGGACGTCAACCGGTCTCGCCGGACTCGCTCGAAAACCGCCCCTCCAGCCGACCAAACGGCGACGTCGCCTTCTATGACGACGCGCTGCTGGCCGGCGCGTCACGACACTTCGTGCCGTTTTGCGACCGGCTCCTTGAGCAACGCCATTGTCTTGGCAGCAACGTTCGTTTCCACACGCCGAACGGCGTAGACTTTGGGAGCCTGGACGACGCGGTGGCCGAACGCATGGTGTCCCTTGGCTTTGAGAATCTCCGCCTGAGTCTGGAGACCGCCAACCGCGAACGATTGAAGCAGATGGGGAGAAAGTCGGACCTGTCGCGCTTCGAGGCTGCGCTGCGATCGCTTTCCCGGGCCGGATTCGACTTGAGGCGAGTCGGTGTCTACATTCTCTTCGGCCTGCCCGGCCAGAAGCGTGCCGAGATCGAACAGACCGTGGACTATGTTCTGGCTCTCGGGGCCATGCCCAAGCTGGGCGAGTTCTCGCCGCTGCCCTTCACCGTCGAATGGGACAAAGTCCGCGCGCTCGGCAACCCGCCGCTCGAAGAAGAGCCGCTCCTGGCGAACAACAGCGTTTTCTACCGCCTCGACCCGGAGTTTCCCGATTCCTGGGTCAATGATCTCCGCCGCCGCATCCGCGACGCCCGCCTGCCGAATGCCATGAATGACGACGAACAGGCTTGACAATCTCTCAGGCTTGTGAGTAAATTTACTCAGGATTATGAGTAAAACCACTAGGAGATTGCCATGTTCCGCCGGCCCATTTACAAGACAATTCTCAAGCGCCTTTCGGAACCGCGCCGGTTTATCCAGGTGTTGGCTGGACCGCGACAGACGGGCAAGACGACTCTTGCGCGTCAGCTGATGGAAGTGTTCGACGGTCCCGCCCACTACGCTTCGGCCGATGAACCTGCCGTGAAGGATCGGACTTGGATCGAGCAGCAATGGGAGACGGCTCGCTTTCGATGTCGGAGTCACGGCCGCGCGCACAAAGGGCTTCTGGTTTTGGATGAACTGCACAAGATCTTCGCGTGGTCGGAAACGGTCAAGCGTCTCTGGGACGAAGATTCGGCGGCGCGGCTTCCGCTCCAGGTTATCGCACTCGGTTCATCGCCCCTGCTTGTTCAGAAAGGCCTGACGGAGAGTCTGGCCGGACGTTTTGAAGTCCTTCCGGTCACCCACTGGTCCTTCAGTGAAATGCGCGCGGCATTCCGGTGGAATGTCGAACAGTTTTTGTATTACGGCGGCTATCCGGGTGCCGCGGAGTTGATCGGCGAACCTCAGCGGTGGGCGAACTATATCCTCAACTCGTTGATCGAAACTTCGATCTCCCGCGACGTCCTGTTGTTGACGCGGGTGGACAGGCCGGCGTTGCTTCGCCGCCTCTTTGAACTCGGCTGCTCCTATTCCGGCCAGATCCTTTCTTATCAAAAGATGCTCGGCCAGCTCCAGGATACCGGGAACACGACCACGCTCGCGCACTATCTGCAGCTGCTCGCGGGCGCCGGTTTGGTGACCGGCCTGCCGAAATTCTCGCGCCAGAAAGTCCGCCAGCGTGGGTCCAGCCCGAAACTCCTGGTGTTGAACACCGCACTGATGACGGCGATGGCCCAGCTGACCTTGAACGAGGCGCGGAGCGACCCCGAATTCTGGGGGCGACTGGCCGAGTCGGCCGTGGGCGCGTCTCTTGCCAACGGCGCCCTCGGAAAGGGGATCGAACTGTTCTACTGGATGGAGCGAAATCGCGAGGTGGATTTCGTTTTGCGCCGTGGCAAAACCCTGGTTGCGATTGAAGTCAAGAGTGGCCGGCGCAAGACGATGCTCCCCGGCATGGAAGCCTTCTGTCGCGATTTCCCCGTGAAGCGAAAACTTCTCGTGGGCGCGCAAGGCATCCCGTTGCAGGACTTCTTTCTGGCACCGGTTGAGAGTTGGGTGGTGTAGACAGGGGGTTGCGGTAGCGATGATTGTGCGAGGCGAAATTGGCCGGTGTCGCTGTCGGCCGATGTTTTCAGGCCGTTACGTCCGGAGGTGTGCGGCTTTACGTCGCCTTGCCTTTCGTCACGTACCGGACTTCCGGCACATCGTCAAAGTCTCCGTCCTGGGTCCAGATCGTCGCGTCATACTTCCACGCGGGGGCGAGGACTCCTGAGATCTGCAACACTCAAGAGCGGCGTGCTCCATTTTCTGGTCGCCCGTCACGCTTTTGCGATCGTTTGAAACGCCTTCGGCAAATGTTCGATCACATCCGTGGCGATCATGGCGCGCGGGGGGATGGTGTCGGCGGCGAGATCGGCGGCCAGGCCGTGCAGGAAGACGCCGCAGAGGGCCGACCGAAGCGGCAGGCAGCCTTGGGCCAACAGGCCGGCGGTCAGGCCGGTCAACACGTCGCCGCTCCCGCCCTTGGCCAGGCCCGTATTGCCCGTGGGGTTGATATAAATCGTGCCGTCCGGATCGGCGACGATGGTTTGTGCCCCCTTCAGAACCACGATGACTTTGAAATCAGTGGCGAGCTGGCGCGCCGTCCCGATACGGTCGGCCTGGACTTGCCGCACGGTCAAGCTGGTCAATCTCGACATCTCGCCGGGATGGGGTGTCAGAATGGTGGGGGCTTGCCGGGCGTAAAGAACATCAAGATGGCCGCCCAGCGCGTTCAGGGCGTCGGCATCAATGACCATGGGCACCTGAAGCTCTTCGACGAGTTTGCGCACCATCCGCTCGGTCCCTTCGGCCCGTCCGATTCCGGGTCCCAAGGCCACCGCCTTCATCCTCACGGCATGTTGGGCAATCGTCGCCAGCGAGAGGAGATCGAGCGATTGGCCGTCTCTTGACGGGATCGGGATGGTCAATTCCTCGGCCAACCGTGCGGCGACCTGCGGTTGGAGCGCCTCGGCCATCGCACAGTATACCAAGCCGACGCCCGACCGCATCGCCGCGCGGCTGGCCAGAACGATGGCGCCCGTCATCCCCTGCGAACCGCCGACAATCAGGAGGCTTCCGAATGTTCCCTTGTGCCCGTCGGTCGGCCTCGGCGGCAGATACTCGCGGATCATCCCCTCGGTCAGGAGATGGATCGAGATGTCGGGGCTGTTCAGCAGATCCTCGGGAAAATCCAGGCCGGCAACCGTCACCGTGCCGGTGTATTCGACGCCGGGATGGACGAGCATCCCCAGCTTGGGCAAACCCATCGTTACGGTGTGGGCGGCGCGCACGACCGGGCCTTCGACCGGGCCGCCGCCCGTGGGCAGTCCCGACGGAATGTCCACGGAAAGGACCGGCAGGCGCGACGCGTTGATCGCCTCGATCGCCTCGCCGAACAGGCCGTGCACCGGCCCCTGAACGCCGGTGCCCAGGATGGCGTCCACGATCAGATCGAAATCCTTGAGAGCCTCACGCAGCCGGGACACGTCCTCGATGCGCACCTGCTGGAGCTGCTCGGGAAGCGCCTCATACATCGTTTTCGCATCGCCGTGCAATTCCTCGGGGTTGGCCAGCAGAAAGACGCTCACCCTCACGTTGCGCTGGGTGAGCAGCCGGGCCACGACGAATCCGTCGCCGGCGTTGTTGCCTTTGCCCGCCACCACGGCGGCGCTGTCGGGCTCGAAGCGCTCGCAGATGTCGTCGGTGACGGCCTGGCCGGCCCGTTCCATCAATTGCGCGCCCGGGACGCCGCGTTGCCCGATGGTGACGCGGTCAATCTCGCGCATCTGTTCCGCCGTGACGACTTTCATGGCCTCTCCCCAATTTGGAGTGCGGCAGACCGACACCGCTGTGTCTTTTCTCGTTCGTAGTTTCGCCTTCAGGCGGCAAAAGAACCCCGCTGAAACGGGAATGACGAACCTTTGCGTACCGTCGTAGTCGGCGATTCCTTCAGCGCCTCTTGCGTTTCGGCACGGCATAGCCCAACCGCTGCAATTCCGCTTCGTTCTTTCGCCAATTCTTGCGCACCTTGACCCACAGCTCCAGGTAAACCGGATGATCAATCAGGGCTTCGATGTCGGCGCGCGCCAGTTCGCCGGCTTTTTTGAGCACACGCCCCTCCCTCCCCACGACGAGTTTCTTCTGCGATTCGCGCTCCACGAAGATGAGCACGCGGATGAAATGTTTCCGATCAGGTCGCTCCTGAAACTCATCGGTCTGGGTCGCGATGGAGTATGGCACCTCTTGCCCGGTCAGTTCAAAGAGTTTTTCACGTACAATCTCGGCCGCCAGGAACCGCTCGTCGCGGTCGGTCAGATCATCCTCGTCGAAGTAAGGCGGGTGGAGCGGCAAGCGTGCGACCGTTCGCTCGAACAATTCGGACAGGCCCTCGCGGTTCAGTGCGCTGATCCGGAACACCTCATCATAGCCGGGAGCGATCGTGTGGAGCGCGGCCGTCGGGGGGTTCTTCGCCGATGTGAACAGGTCTATCTTGTTGATGACCAGAAACTTGGGACATTTGACGGCTTCGAGCGCGGTTGCGACCCCCTCGCCGAGGGGTGCGGGATCGTCGGGTTCGACGAGATGATAGAGCAGGTCGGCGTCTTCGAGAGCCCGGGTGGCCGCTTCGAGCAGGTGCTCGTTGAAGCGGTCGCGGGGCTGGATCAGACCGGGCATGTCCACGAAAACGATCTGGCAGTCGGGGCGCGTCAGGATGCCCTTGATTTCGTTGCGCGTGGTTTGGGGCCGGCGGGAGACCACCGAGATTTTGGCGCCAATCAGGGCGTTCATGAGCGTGGATTTGCCGACGTTGGGTTTGCCGGCAATGGCGACGAAACCCGCGCGAAAGGGCGTCTCAGGAGTGGGCTGAGTTTCCATCGTGCCTTTGTCCAGAAGTAGCGTAGGCTGTCATCCTGCGACCGCCCCCATCCGCAGATGATCAGCCTGTGCCAGTGATATTTCGCAGGCTGACAGCCTGCGCTACTGTAGCAAATTCTTGACTTTGGCCGACAGGGACTGGGCTTCTTCGGCTGTCGGCGCCTCAACGAAAAGCCGCACAATCGGCTCGGTGCCCGACGACCGCAAATGGAACCAGCCACGCGGCAGATCAATGCGCAGTCCATCGGTGCGCCACACGCGCCCACCGCCGGCAAAGCATCGCTCGAGACGCGAAAACGCCGAGCCCATCTTCTCCGGCTTCAACGGGAGCTTCATCTTGAGCATCACGTAGTCGGGGACACGATGGTTGTGCCGGCTGATCGGTTCGCGAGCCGTGGCGAGCGCCTCGAGAATGAGGCCGATCCCCGCCGCCGCATCGCGACCGTTCGCGACCCTTGGCCAAATGACGCCGCCATTGCCTTCGCCGCCGATGAGCGCACGATGGCGGAGGATGCCCTCGACGACGTGCGCTTCGCCAACAGGGGTTCGATGAACCGGCACCTTGTATGTGTGCCCGACATCGTCAATGGCGCGCGTCGTGCTCAGGTTGACGACCAGCGGCGAGCGTTTGCGGCGCAGGAGGTGATAGGCGGCCAGCGTCACGGTTCGCTCTTCGCCCAGCGGCTTCCCGTTTTCGTCCACAATGGCCAGTCGGTCCGCATCGGGGTCCACCGCGAAGCCAATGTCGGCCTTCTCGCGTCGCACTCGCTTGGAGAGAGCCGCGAGATTCTCAGGCAAGGGCTCCGCGGGCCGCTCGAACGCCCTTTCGGGGTCATCAAAAAGAAGCGTGACCCGGCAACCAAGCTCGCCGAGCAGGTCGGGGAGCAAGCGAGCACCCGCGCCATTGCAGCAATCCAGCACCACGCGGAAGCGGCGTCGGCGAATTGCCTGCGCATTGACATTCTTGAGCACCCGTCCGATGTGGACCCTGGGACCATCTTCGCGCCTCACCACTCCTGCGGCCTTCACAATCCGAACCCGGCGAAATCGGGCACGCCGGTAAATCGCGAGCAGCGCTTTTAGGTCCGCCCGGGTCTGCAATCTCCCGTCGGGGCGGAAGAACTTCAGGGCATTCCACTCCAGCGGGTTGTGGCTGGCGGTGATCGCCACGCCGCCGGCTGCACGCAGCTCGCGGACCATGATCCCGATGGTCGGCGTGGGAACGACGTCGAGGTCCACAACTTCGCACCCGGTCGAGAGCAACGCGCCGCAGACCAGATCGCGAACCATCTCGCCCGACGGTCGCGGATCGCGCCCCACCACGACTTTGCCGCGTCCGATCATCGTGCCGAACGCGAGAGCATAGGTGACGAAGTCTTCGGCGTTGAGCGTTTCGCCGACGATTCCCCGGATTCCGGCGACACTGATCATGGCGCGCTGCGGCATCATTCTCCTCGTCTGATCGGGATCTGCAATCGGAACAGAACAAGCAGTTTCGGTGTGCGATCTGGTTTGTTTCTAAAGAATCGGGCGGTCGGGGGACAAGCGAAAAATCCAAGGAACGCCGGCGGCCTCGCGCGAAGAAGTGAGAGGCGAGAAGCTGGAGGCGAGAGAAACGGGACCGCCGTTCTCTTTCTTGGTACGCGTTTCGCGGTTTTGCTGTGTGTCAGTCCCGCAGGGACTAACACAAGGCCAAGAATACGGAGCGCGCGAAGTATCTGCCTTTCTCGCCTCTCGCCTCTGACCTCTTGCCTCTGATTTCCGCCTCAGCGCCGCGAGACCCTGCGGCGCAGGTTGGCGGGCAGGATTTTCAGCGAGTCGCGATACTTGGCCACGGTGCGGCGGGCAATCTGAAAGCCCTGGGCCTTGAGCGTCTTGGCGATGGTCGAGTCGCTCAGCGGGTTCTTGGGGTCCTCCTGCGCGATCATCTTGCGGATTATTTCCTTGACGCTCCGCGACGAGACCGCCGCGCTGTTGGCGCGATCGAGACTGCTCGAGAAGAAGAATTTGAGCGGAAAGACCCCCCGCGGCGTCTCCACATATTTGTTGGCGGTCACGCGCGCGATCGTGGACTCGTGCATGCCCACGGTGTCGGCGATTTGCCGCAGCGTCAGCGGGTGCAAGTACTCGGTCCCTTTGTCGAGGAAATCCTTCTGATACTCGATGATGGCTTCGGTCACGCGCAGGATGGTTCCCTTGCGCCGTTCGATGTTGCGGATCAACCAAACCGCGGCGCGATACTTGTCGCGATAGTATCCCCGCTCCTTGTTCTGGAGCCCGTCGCGGGCGGCGAGCAAATGCTTGTAGTAGTCATTGATGTGGAGGTGACGCAGCTCGCCCTCGTTCAGAAAATAGAGATAGGTGTTGTCCACTTTTTTGACGATAATGTCCGGTTCGACGTAGGAGGGGGTTTCCTTGGTGATCGAACGGCCGGGTTTGGGCTCACACCGGCGGATTTCGCGGAACGCAGCCGTGACGCGTTCTTCCTCGACGTTCAGGGCGCGAGCAATCTCGTGGAATTTCTGTTGGCCAAGGTGTTCAAAGTGTTTGGTCAGAATCTCCTGGTAGATCGGGTCTTTGAGTCCGCGGCTCTCGAGTTGGATCAAAAGGCACTCCGTGAGGTCGCGCGCACCGATCCCCGTCGGATCGAACGTCTGGATGATCCGCAGAACTCGCTCGACCTGTTCGGGCGGGACCTGCAAGGCGGTGGCCGTCTCCTCGACCGTTGTCTTCAGGTAGCCGTTGTCGTCTATGTTGCCGATCAGAAACTCGCCAATTTCGCGGTCCTTGCCCTCGAGCACCGACACGCGCAATTGCCACATCAGATGGTCATAGAGGCTGCGTCGGGAGGCGGTGTACTCGGTAAAGTCGCGCTCTTCTTCCGGCTCCTCGCGCACCGAAGCATAGCGGGGCTCGCTCTGTTCGAAATAATCATCCCACTCGATGTCCACCTGGTCAAACGTGTCGGCGCCTTCGTCGCTGTCGAGCGAGGCGGGAACAGACTCCGGCTCGACAGGTCCGGCCACCGGGTCGGCGATCTCCTGGGCGGCAGCGTCCTTCTCCGCCGGCTCCTCGGCGGCGGGCGATTCGGTGACAGTGGGTGTTTCGCTGGCAGTGGCTTCGGGTTCCTGCTCGGTCGCCACCACCCCGGCTTCGGTTTCTTCCTCTTCTTCGTCCAGTTCCAGGAAGGGATTCTCGAGGATTTCCTGGCGTGTCAATTGCTCCATTTCGAGCGTGTTCATCTGCAGCAGCTTAATAGACAGCTGCATCTGGGGAGTCATCACCAGCTTCTGCGTCTGGATCTGGACTTGTTCCAGAGATAAGGGCATCGCCTGCGACCTTGCGCTCCTCAGATTCTGACGATGATTATCGCCTCGAGCGGCGATCCAATCAAGAGAAAATACGACCCGGATTCGCTGGACAGACAGATTTCCGCGCGGGAGTCTGGGGCTTGTAGACTTGTTGAACCGCTCGCCCCGGAATCGTTGAGCGGGTGGGACTTTTCAGGAACGAAAGCGAACCCGATAGAGAGACCACCCCGGTATGGGTCACATCATTGAGGTAAGGAAATCCTCGCGTTCTCGATCCATCGGGCGGCGACGCCTCGAGCGCCTGGCACGTCGTTTGGTGGCGAAGGTGCTCGACGGCGAGGGGTTGGTGGATGCCGAGGTGGGGGTTTGGTTTGTAGACGACCCGACGATCCATCGCCTCAATCACCGATACCGGCGTGTGAATCGTCCGACGGATGTTCTGTCCTTTGGCCTCAGCGACCGGCGCGAGCGCAGGAGGGCTGGCGCGGCGCTGGGGGATGTCGTGATTTCGGTGACCACGGCCCGCCGGCAAGCCCCCCGCTTTGGCCATTCGATCGAGGCCGAACTGGCGCTGCTGCTTGTTCACGGCGTCCTTCACCTTCTCGCCTACGATCACGAGCGATCGCCTTCGGCCGCGAGCCGGATGCGTCGAACAGAACGCCGCTATTTGGCGGCCTGCGGGTTTATTCCAGTGAGAAACACCCCGGTCGTTTGAGACTCGCATCTAGCCCTAAAACGAGCGCGTTTTGACGCGTTGCGGGAACACCAGATTCTAAATCCCGCGCCGAACAAGGCTATAAGGCTATTCTGTAATTCGCCAGATAGCCGTTCGGCGGGCAGATCCACATTTCCCGTGACCGTATCCCGGGCCGTAACCCATTCCGGCCGGGAGCCCAACCATCGTTATACAGACATCTGGAGTGCGGTCAGCTGGCTGCCGCTGTTCTGCGACAAAGTTCTGCCGGCAAATCTCCGTTTGAGAACAGCGG